>Ga0126339_10003827_pt1:0-10000 | contig 11009 bp, 11 predicted proteins | sample OrbTmetagenome_2_FD_92532 | JGI IMG/M metagenome (GOLD analysis project Ga0126339, IMG submission 92532) | Coral microbial communities from Petempiche,Puerto Morelos, Mexico - Orbicella T R C metagenome | ecosystem: Host-associated > Invertebrates > Cnidaria > Coral | place...
AAGGAGAATTAAAATTGAGATCTTGGGAGTGAAAGGGTTAATGTAAATTTTAGAGTCCTGGAAAAATCAATCTGAGTCCTGGGAAAGTCCTGGAAAAGTCCTGGAAATTTGTTTCTGAAAAAGCATACAAACCCTGTTGTTTTTGTTTTTTACATGTAGTTAGTGATCTCTTTTGCAGCAAAAATGCTACCGCTAAATTGTCCTTGATCCTTAGCATTGTGAGGTGATGAAATAAATGTGACTGGATCACTCAATTTAAAATACAATGCATTTATTACAAGTTCCAATTTGGCCTTGTATGTCATTTAAAGGTTTCTGTTATCATTTTATAACCTAGCATGTGGAAAAGGTTTTCAAACACAAACAGCTTGAACTTCAGTTGGCCGAAGCCAAAATGGCACAGCAACATCTGCAGTTTAATGAAGACAAAGAGAAGACTTTGACAGAAAATCAGCTGGTAAGAAAATGTTGCCTGATTTTAGCCAGTGCATGTAAGTATGTGTTTTTTAATTTTGCAAAATACTTGCATTTATATTAAAGCAGTTTCATTATCCTTCTGCTTGCAAAAAATAGCCTTACTAAAAGAGTGACCTTCAATTATCTATTTTGATTAAAATAACAGACAGACCAAACAAATGTGTCACCCACTGACCCACTGTATGGCCAGCAAATGATAATTTAACTTACATGTATGTAAATTTAAATCTATTTGATTAGTATACACACGCTGTAAGATGATCTTCTGGAAAGCATACCTGTAGATGATTTCTTTAGATGTTGTCTAGGTGGCTTATCAGACCATTGTTCACTTCTCTGGTTTCAATAACATGAGAAATTATTAGGGGAGGGGGGGTGGGGGATGTAGCAGGGAGAGGGAAAGCAAGTCCATTAATTCTCCCTTCCTTTGTTTTGCCTGGTTGTATTCCATTAATTTTTGGCCATGCCCATTTTCAATTTACATGATTGTGTAAGCCATAGGGTTTAGGATTAGAATGCCCTGCCAGTGTTAAGTGTCTTGCACAAGAATGCTACAGCACCCCAGGAAAGGTTTGAACTTAGACTCAATAATATAAGGCCACTGTGCCCCTCAACATTCCGCAATTGATTGAAGGGACTTTTAAATCTTGATTGAAACATGCCATGGAATCCCGATTTTTCAAACCCTTATTTTTTTTTAACCTCCCGATAACTCAAACCATAAGTGGTTCCCTCTCCTCAGTTGAACACTGTAATTTTACCCTCGATTTCTCGAACACTTTGATTTTTTTGAACCAATTTTTGTTTCCCTTGGAGGTTTGAAAAATCGGGATTCCACTATAACTTAAACAGGAGTGAAAAGTAATTATAACTTGCTGTCAGGGTAACTTTTGTTTACGTAATATTTTAGTTGATTAAGCAAGCTCAAGAATATAAGAAGCAGTGTGAGATCTTAACAAAACAGGAAAAAGAGATGAAATCCCAGGTAGGAGCTAATCAGAATTGGGTGTTTTAAGAATGTACACCATTTGTTTGATTTAAAGTCTGGTTTGTTGTGATGGGTAAGTTGAAGAACTCTATTGATGGTAACGGTGGGTAATTATGTACTGCAATTAGCCAATCAGAAGCCATGTCTACAATATCTTGGCTGAAGTTTGGTATAACAAAAACCTAACTGTACCTTTTTGTTATGCTTCGGTGGTATATCAGGCGAGTTTGGTTGAGCCATGGTTCATACTTTGGCTCAACTTCGTCTCTCTAAAATACGAACCATGGCTCAACCAAACTTACCTGATATGTTGCCCGAAGTGTACCCAAAAGAAATATCATCGTATCACAGTGCCGTTTATTTAGCAAATCTTTGTTCAGCACTCAAAGAGTTTCCGATTCTTATTATCCAATAAAAATTGAGCTTGAACTAGTACTCACGAGTGCTCTGAAAACAGTGACGTCAGCATGACCTAGTAATGAAACGTTATGTTGCTATGCAACTTCAGAATTGAATATCATAGATTATTTCAGATGGAACAATCGCCTCAATAATTACTAGTTCCCCGAGTTAAAACTGTTTTTTTTTTTTTACTTCTCACTGTATGTTTGTTTTAGTTACTGAAACTGTTTTCTTTTGTTTCAGCTGACAATGTATGCAGAGCGATTTGAAGAATTTCAGAAAACGCTCAACAAGAGCAATGAAGTGTTTTCGACTTTCAAGAAAGAAATGGACAAGGTCTGTGAATCTTTTTTGAAATATGATTTTCTGAGAAGAAAATTGTAGAGCTACGTATTACACGTTTTCACAAACCTGTACAGGATGAATTTCCGAGGTTTTTTTTTTAGTTTGCTCTAACAGAGAAACATGCTGCTTCTTGTTGTTTTGTTTTTTGTTCTTTTTTTGCTTGTATTTCTTCTTTTGATAAAATGTTGGTCACGACTGCACACCCATTGTAACTCTACTGAAAGATTTGTAGAGTGGGGTGATGGGAAATCATTGTGGAAAAATGCTGATCTTATTTCGGACAATTTTGAAGCCTCGCCCCCGCAAAAGAGGAAACGTTGTTACGTAAACAGTGCTAGAGGACCAAAATAATTTCTTTGGAATGCAAACTGGGAAACATTTTCTGTGGAAGTAAAATACAGCTTAAATAATGGAAATTTTCATTTATTGTTCCTTAGAAAAAAATTTTTTTCCGCGCGCGCGTTAACGGTGAGACATTTAGGGAAAGATTTTCTGCAACTATGTCTCCTTGTTTACGAAGGCGTTTCCTAGACATCTTCCACGCACCTATCACTAATAGTGCACAATCAAGATGTTCATTTGTTGTAATTTTTTCCTATAGATGACAAAAACAATCAAAAAACTGGAAAAGGAAAAACTCTCGTGGAAAACGAAGTTCGATAACGGTAACCGTTCATTGCTGCAAATGGTAGAAGAGGTAGGTCACGCCATTTCAGACTACATCACGCTACATCTAAGGTCACGTTAACCGTGGTCTTTAAATCGTTCGAAACTTCTTTAAAATATTAGTCGAAAATAATTGGCAGTGTCCAAAATATGATTTTTGTTGAACGAAGGATCGAAGCTCTTAAGGTCGGCGCATACGAATTATATTTGTCTTAATGTTATTCAGTCATCTGGCATGAATTTTATGCAACTGAACATGTTACGGGGACAGACATTTTCCGAACAAAACGGGCATGTCACGCAAGGAAAACTGTCGCTGCAACATTTCCCCCGCTTCATGTCCCATGGTTTGTGGCGAGCTTTATTGATAAATGGTAAAGGTAAAGGTGAAGTATGCATACGAGCCAAGCTGGTGACCCATTAGGCCAGAGCTTATTCCGGTTTCCGTAGCATGAAGGAACTGGGAGTATTTCTACTCCCCCCTCAATGAGATGCTAGTCCATTGCAGGGCTACCCTCAGTATTAAGTTCGCAAGTACCCATTTATACACCTGGGTGGCGAGAGGCACTGTGAAATTAACTGTCTTACCCAAGAATTCAACACAATGTCCCCGGCCAGGGCTCGATCCAGAGACGAGTACACCAACTATGAGGCCATCGCGCCTTCCTAATATAGGTAAATGAAAGAAGTGAAACTGCAGGGAGAAATAAAGGAGTAGTGTGGGTTTTTTTGTGTTTTGTTCTTGTTGTTGTTGTTGTTGTTGTTGTTGTTGTTTGCTTTTTCCTTACGTCTAATATAATTCTTGCCGTTCCTCATCGCCGCTCTCTTTTTTATTCGCACTTTAATAGCGAGAAAAACAACAAAAAGAAATGACGGCTTTGCGATTAAAGAATGAAAAGCTTGAAAACCTTTGTCGGGCGCTGCACAAGGGAGCTAAAGTGACAGCCAGTGACATCGACCAGGTATGAGCGGACCAGTCTAATTTCATTTTTCCTTCTTCTGACCTATACTTTTCCTTTCCTAGAGAGCGTTTTCACTCACGCAGCCTGCGGCCTTGCAGATTTATTGGAACAAAAGAAAGTGTTTACATTTAACCAATCGAGCACTTTTTCCGTGTTAACATAGCCTCATCTAAACACTCGGAGGGTTGGGAAATTCGAGACAGTTAAGCAAACCCGAGATGTAGTTGAGGGTTTGCATAACTGTCTCGAATTTCCCAACCCTCCGAGTGTTAAAATGAGGCTATGTAAACGCAGAAAAAGTGCTCTATTGGTTTTATAAAATAATTCTCAAAAACAACCGCGAATCTAAACGTCACAACCGTGTTTACATACTTTCACCTAAATACACCTATCGACCAATGAGAGCACACGTAGTAGCTCCCACAGGATTGCTTAACATGGCCGCCTTTCATTGTGTTGTGACACCAACATGGCTGCCATGACGTCATGTGAAAACGCTCCATGTAACTGCAGTAAATCGTTTCACATGTCCCTGCCACGATTTTGATACTGTAGGCAACAGGACAAGTGTTTTAAAACTGAGGTAGTTAGAGCGCTCATAGTTCTCCAGACCACTCGCTTCGTTGATGCAGTTTCTGGTTTTCAGGATGGATGAAAAATCTCTTATCAGAATTTTCGTAACGTTTGTAGCATTAATTGCTGTACATTTTTACTTGTTGTTTGTAGTTTGACGTGCCTTACAGGCTGGTTAATATACTGCTGCAAGACTCGTAGAAATGTACCGCCTGTTGAGATATTTTACGAGTCAAACCTCTATTTCCCAACACCGATGAACCCCATAATACAGGAACATTTAGTTAAGGATAGTTCAACTGGTCCCGGCAGAAAAACCTGAATTCATATAATATCTACCTCTGAAATAAGGACACCCTGTATAACTGTATTAGGGACAGTTCGCTTGGTCTTAGAGATACGAGAATTTTATAATAGATACCACAGTCTATAATCTAAACGACTTCATTACACTTAAAATAAGGAAACTCAGCACTTTCTCTTTGGTATCTATATCAAGAGGTTCATATTTGTATTCATTTTTCTCCGAAAAGGATGGTATTTAACTGTTTCTATTTATTCTGCCATTCTGGGATCAAGAAACACAAAAGTCTTCCTTCGTGGAAAATAGAATTTCCTCTCGTGACGTCAGGCATTCATCGAGTCAAATGGTGTCTAGTTACATGAAGTCATCTGTCAAGTTTGTACTTCACCGATGTCTGGGTAGATAACTAGATAACATCACACTGAGGTATCCGGGTTAGTGAATATGTCGGAAATAAAATGAATTTTGTGTCAACTTGGGAGCACGTACATGTAACTGCATTGTAGTCTTTCGATTGGTCTTACTTTTCCGGCAGTTTTTTGTCCATCCTGAGATAGAACATGATAATGATAGTGTTTATAATAGTAATTTATATTATTGATAATCTAAAGTACCTCGCTGATTTTATCGAGATTTTATATGCCTTGTTTGCTTTTATTTTTCTTTCCAGACCAAGGAAACCAGTTCTGCTCTTTCCAGTGAAGAAATCAAACAGTCACCATCTGGTGGAGAGAGAATAAACGGCAAAAACGAACACAACGCAAGTGCCGGAGAAGAAAAAACGTCAAGTGAACAAACACTTGAAAAGCCAGAGGATGTAAGAGACGAGGAAGACGAAAAGCAGAGCGAGGAACAGCTCATGGAAGATTCTGTTGGCCAGTCAAGTGGCGGGGTTCAAGAACCTGCTGCTGAAAATTCGAATCATAAATCTGACGATTCTGCAACCAGTTCCGAAACAAGCCCGACCGTTCCCTCTGATACACCGAGTAATGCCGAAGAAGTTCCGCTGGATTCCGAAAATATTGCAAGTGAGAGTGAGACGACTTCAGCTGTAAATGAAGAGACAAATGTTCCCGATCGTGCAAGTAGTTGATATTGCTTTGTAGCTATCAACAAACAACACTGATTGCAATGAATACATGGAAAATGGGAAATTTTCCGGCGACGATTAAAATGAAAGCAGTTTTATCCGTGTTAAATCTTGAAACCTTGTAATTTTTTAGTAGTTTTCTACTCGTCTCGAAAGACATTTTGCATTTTCAATAGTATTGTATTTTTAGTGAGAGTGGAAAATTTTTGTCTTATCGCACTAATAAAATAAAGAAGGAAATTGCTACATGCAGAGGGAACTAGATGGTCATTCGAAACGAATTTGGAAAACCCCGTCAATGCCCAAATATTTATAATTATAGAAGTTTACCGATTGAATCATGACAGAAGGGTCTGTTTATTACCTTTTTTTTAATCGTGTTAAAATCTCCAGAATTGTTCAACTTAAGGTTATTACATTTGCCTTGACATCCGCTGTTGTGTAATTTTGAAACAACTGGAAAGCATGGCGGTTTGGTTCGGGGATTATTACTAAGGACGAAGAAAGAATGGCTTTTGTTGACTCACTGACTAACAAACGTGACGTTGAGCTTCTTGTGTAAACGATGTACTTTTACGGGCTGTCATCCTGTGTTTGTGTACGGAACCATCGAAATATTACGGATAATCCATCAAACGTGGGAAAACAAAGCGCGTTCAGCTGTGTTGATCTTTTTAGTTAGTGCTCGCCAGTTGCACAAAGACCAACCCTATGAAAACTTCATCAAGGTTCATTTTAAAAGTTGGGCAGTAACTGGACTCCCGGCGAAGGGAGTTTTGACTTTACATAAACTCTCGAATTAAACCTTAAATTTCCTTGGTGTTACCAAAAGAAAATGAAGAAAATCTCCATGCTGGAAGTGTTTACACTTCGACAGCAAGACTATTTGAACTGCGGCAACGATAATATCAGTTGCATAGACAACTATTTCCCTAAAAAGTTTATTTTGGCTTGATTGATTTCCCGTTTGCGACAAAGTCACCGCATCTTCTTTAGACAGTTCCTTTAATTTTGATGACGGATTGAGATTATGAGATGGTATTCGAGTGGGGAACTTTTCTGGAAATCGCTTATGAATCCGTCACCTGTATAAATAGTGACTAATTAGGAATTTCCTTGGCGCAAAAATGAATTTCATAATCGGAAACATTTTTGACACAGTTTTATCAAGCGTTCCAAGCAAACCACCGCTACTACCAGCGAAGCACGGCAATGAATCTTAACTTTTCGTTGAATCTTTCTTTTTCGTCGCTAGAGAGCAATGGTAGTTTTTCAACGCCGAGCTCTCAGGTGGACCAAGTGGGGTTCAATTCCACGGCAGCGCTGATGTCTTTTGTTATTTTCCTGGCTTTGTTCGGTAATGGTTTCGTGATTTTAGCGTTCTATCGCTTTCACCAGCTCCGTACAATCACAAACTATTTTGTTGTGTCTCTGGCGGTGGCCGATATTCTCGTGGCTTCGCTCTCCATGCCTTGCTGGATGTTCATTCGTCTCTCAGCCCTATCGCAGATTCCCAGAGATAAAAAGCTGGACAAGGTGCTTTACTATTCGTGGCAGTATGTGGATATTCTGTGCAGTACAGCGTCCATTGTGAATCTTTGCATGATCAGCGTTGACAGGCACTTGGCAATCAACTCGCCTCTAACCTATCACAGCCGAATGACTCCAAAGCGAGCCAAAGGTTCAATTGCCTTTGCTTGGCTATTCGCCTTCTTTTGTGCAAGTCTATCGATTGTGACAGTGATCGGGAAGCTCATGCCGACAGCGGGAAAAGTTTACGCCATTTTCATCTCCTTTGCGGCTTTCTTTATTCCTCTACTTATTCTAATCGGCGTTTACAGTAAAATTGCCTACGTTGCCTTACGCCAGGTTCGAACAATCTGCGCCGCCAGTGCAGGAATTGACCACGGAGTTCAGAGGGAACACAACATGACTTTCCGACGCGAGCTCAGGGTAACGAAGATGTTGGGATTGGTAGTAGGGGCATTTGTTCTGTGTTGGGGACCGTTCTTTTCAATTGTTGTTCTGTATGCCGTTTGTTCAAGCTGTCCCAATGACTACGGTTGGGTTAATACCAGCAAATGGCTTCATTACGCCAATAGCACCCTTAACCCCCTCGTCTACATGCTCTTCACACGCACATTCCGAAGCGCGTTTCGACGTCTTATTGTTCGTGGACTATGTTGCAAGACGTTACCGCTTGGAGGTACGCGTTTCAATTTGAATATCTGGAAAGCGGGTAGTGTCGAGCCGACTGAAATGCTGAAAACATACAGAGAGACTACGAGAGGTCATCGAAGAATAACAGAGGAAGGTCTTGTTGAAATGACAGGAAACATAGAACACGCTAAAAGCATAGAACAGACTAAAATCTGCCAACTGACAGTCACCACGAGTACTTGAGTAGCTAGCTGTCCTCGAAAGACTCCGGTGCCAGAAATAATAAATGAACAAGTTGGAGGTTTATTTTAACATATCTTTTTTTGGTAATTTGTGAGGAGCAGTTTTTAATCAACTTTTCAATTTTAAGTTCTTAATTATTGGGAATGTTTTTAGCTGTTAGCCATATTTTGAGAAGCGCATTCGGATCATGCAAACTGTAAATAATGAAATCTGTACTACACCAATTATAGTTATAGTTGTTATTCCCTGGAGCAAATTCGCAGCCGCTCTTGTATATGTAATCCTAAACACGCTAACTATGGTACTCAATTTAACAGAAATTCCTACACTGATGGAATAATAGAATTCTTAATGCGGTTTCCGAAATCTGCTTTCGCCGCTAGCAACGAGAAAAAAACACTGATTGCAACTCATTCAGTTCAGCGATTTTATTATGTTACACCTGCTTTTCCAAACTCTTTTCGCCTCGTTTTAGTATCAGATACAGTTTGCCGTAACTGCTATGAACTTTTGTGAATTACAGTATTAAACAAATACTGATTCAGTGTTCGTTTTGGGCTTAGCTTGCACTTGTATGGTTTCCTTTCAGCTCTTACATGTTACAGTGTTCCTTACTTGTTAGTTTCATTGTCAAAAACATCGCATAGAAAATGTTACCGCAAAAGGGAAAAAAAAGCGATTGCTTTCAAGAACCTTTTAATTAATATGAGTGTTTCCATAGGGACAGAAAACGAACTAGTAACATGACACGGTAGAATAATATTGATTTTTCCAGATAATGCATTTGCTTTAGCGAGTTCACATTTAAATTGTCCATTTCCGGTAAAGCAATGTAATTCCGTCGTCTACAAAATAGAGACTCGCTCCTTTGGATAACAGCCGCCTCATGTCTTTATCTTCAGAGACTTGTTAACTTGTTACTCAAAAGCGCAGCCCCTTTGAAAGCGAATAATCGCAAGGAATCATGAAGTTGATATTTTGCACTATGGTAAATCTGCAGAGACACCAAAAAAAAAAAAAAAAAAAACGAAGTGTTTAGAAATGATTGATTTTTCGGTGTGGAACTGGTGTTTGCCTCACACAATAAATACGGAAATAGACTCGACGCGAGCGACAGAGCAAAAATACACCTGCATTTGCGTGTAGTGATTTTACTTCGTACACCGATAACTCTGGTATAGGTTCGTAAGAGAGAAATCATTCCAAATTCTACAAGTTTGAAAACATTCTCAGTTAACAATGCTGTTGATTTCCTCATTTATTGACCAAAAAAACTTGGTAAGATCTTAATAATGGTGGCAAAAGGTATTTTTCCAAGGAATAACTGACATGAAGCAAAGCTGATTACTAGGAAGAAAACTAGTAGAGTGCAAACTTAAAGCCAAGAATTGTAACCGTAGACAGCTTTTTCGACCTGGTTGGGTCTCCTCAGCACCGTGTAGCAGCAAAAAAATAGAGCAACCAGCACGAGGGCCAATTGTCTACTAAATATACATGGAAATGACCTCAGATGAGACTCAAATCCAAATGTTTGCGGCTTGGTCAACGTCACATGCAAATGGATCGTTTTGTAAAAGTGAGACCTTCATATTAAAAGAGCTAGGTTTAATTCGAAATTTGTTAAATTTTTTTTCTCCTTGAAAAATAATAGTAAAAGAATATACATTGGCCTCCGAAAGCTATCATATCTTATCTACCTGGTCAAAACAATTCGAATTCGTATCATTATTTATCCATATAGGCAAGCCAGTAAAACATCTAGTATATAGATTTATCCAAGCCTAAAAGCG
>Ga0126339_10003828_pt1 | contig 11009 bp, 9 predicted proteins | sample OrbTmetagenome_2_FD_92532 | JGI IMG/M metagenome (GOLD analysis project Ga0126339, IMG submission 92532) | Coral microbial communities from Petempiche,Puerto Morelos, Mexico - Orbicella T R C metagenome | ecosystem: Host-associated > Invertebrates > Cnidaria > Coral | place: Petempiche,Puerto...
AAAGGGAAAAAAAAATGTAACCACTCTTTCTCTTGTTTGTGGTGTTTCGGGTGGGTAATTTCGTTTCTTTTTTCTTTGGTTTGCCTCCCGCGGGGGGAGAAGGGGGGGGGGGGGGGGGGGGGCAATCTGGTGAGTACCTTCACTTGACACAGTGTGACCCCCGCCCCCCCTTGAAAAATCCTGGCTACGCCCCTGCTTCTGGTCTGACCGGGCAGAAATGGAAAGACCCTAACTGAATCATTTTCAAGTTGCTTTGTGAACATACACGCTATGTTCGTTTTATTAATCTTGTTTATAACTATTGTCAAAACCACACATCAGACATGATTTTCTGTGAAAGCAAATAATATGATTAAGATGGTATAGCTTGGCTTGCGCCCCTGATAGTTTCTTCGGTACGGGGAGGTAATTTTCTTCTGTAAAGTCTGCATAAGATATCCTTAACAGCCATGCGAATTCTCTTGAGTCGCCAAGCATAAAGCATGGGATTCAAAGCAGAATTCATGTATACCAATGTCCAAGAAGTTTCAAATGCGATTTTAACAGAAATATTGGTTCTGAACAGTGGATAAACGATAGCTAGCGAGGTGTATGGAAGGTAACACAAAAGAAAAATAAGATACACGTAGAACATAGCCAGTGACGAGGTTCTGAATCGCAAGATGTTTACAAGTCCTCTGTTTGGTATTCGGCCCGATTGTAGTCCGTTGATTTGTCTCTTGTGGCGTTGCACGACGCGATAAATCTTCAAGTACAACACTGCGTTTACTACAAAGCAAGCGATAGCGGTGAATGATCCCAAAAACTCATCGTATGCTTGAAAGAACAAAGTCACAGAGCATATGGCGACTGACCCCACGCTAAGGAGACCAAGGAAGCAACACATGCGTCGCTCTGTAATAAACTCGTTGTATCGCAAATGAAGACGCAGGGCAAGGTATCTGTCTGCGCTGAGGACAGTGACTGTCAACAGCGAAAACATACACAAGATGCCAGATAAAAACACCGCCACTAAAAAGAGAATATCATTCCTCCAGGTTTCGTTGATGAAGCCAGACTGGTTGAGTCTCCACGCTATGTACATCGGCTGAACGATTAGTCCAACACAAAGATCGGACAATGCTAGGCTGATCAAAACAATATTGGATGGTGAAATGAGAGACGGGTTCTTAACAAAGGAGACTAGAATCAGCGAATTTCCAAATACTGCAAGCAGCGAAAGCGGAATGTTCATCGCGGCATTGATGACATAAGGGATTGAATCGCCTGCCATTTTCGATAGTCAAAATCAGGCGATGGGCTTTCCTTTCTTCAGGTAATTTAACTTAATCATAAAAAGGTGTCGCAAAGAAATCGATATCTCCTGAACTAACATGCTACCAATACGTTGGTGAAATTTAATCATTTTCACTATTTACTCACATAGGTATGTGTTTTCTGATCCTCGATAACTTAGAAGAAAAACTAATTAGGCAAAAGCAATCTTCTGCCAACATCGCAAGCAAAAAGAATTATAGTCTTGAAACATGCCATCATAAGCAGTTCATTTAGATGACTGACAAATATGTGGACATACGTGAAATAAGTGGATATATACAGCATGCTGTAATTCACCTGTTTTTACCGAAACGACGTTCGATGTTTAACTGAGAAATCTCAAACTAAAAAAGAAATGTATTGTCAAAAGATTTAGAGTTACTCACTGACAGTGACCTCTCGAGGAAAAGCCAGTAGCACAATTAAGTCGCGACCATTTATTTAGAAAATGAAATTTGTTGACATAAAAACTGGCCAATTTATCTTAACATCAGTTAAGTGAAGGCCGGTATCATTAGCAGTTTCTTTCAATTGTTTTTCTCCGCAGCTGTATTTGCGCGTCGTGATTGGTCAATTCAGCGGGCCGGATAATTCTACTGAGAGATCCATAAAAAAAAATTGAAGGTGTTTTTGTCGCCAAAATGTCTTGTGATTTTTTCGCCAAATTTTCTTAATTTTTTACGTTGAATAAACGTGAAATGCACTTCTTTCTGTGAGAGTTTTGACCACATGCATTTAATCGTGTTTGTTTTGTTTGTTTTTTTGTTTTTTGAGCCATACAAAATGTCAATGTATAAGGTAAGGATTCCCAGGGAAGCCAATAAGGCTTATGCAAACCCGGCTAAGACTTAACAAAAGAATATAAATGCTGTCATCAGCACACAAAATGATCATAATTTACATAACATAATAGGATAAAAAGTAGTTAAGCAAAGCTAAACGCGCAAACGCGCAAAAACAAAGGAAGAAAAAAAAGCAGAAAAAAAAAAAAAAACAGCTCACACAAGCACACTAAGAGAAGTAAAATATACTTATACTAAGCAACGATTTCCAATTAACTCGTTTTGCCTTTGACGACTACGTCAGTCATTTGAACCCACTCCTCGTAATTTGAAATGGTCTCCTAAACCTTTGAGACTGACAGTAGAGATATAACAAATGTACTACTAACCTCAAATTTTTCGTCCCTACTGTAAGTTACGGATCCTTGTTTTTTCCTCAGGTTTATGATTCGACATGATAATAACAGGTAATCCCATTCCAGTCCAATTTTGAAATAATAAAAAGGGGAAAAAACGACGGTCTGTAACTAATACTTAAAGAAGGGACCGAGAGGACAAGGTTAGTGAGAGGTATACATGCAGCGTCCACACTACGCCGGAGAAATCTGAAAAAACAGCTAAAATTATTTCTACGGTTAGGCCTACCGTCAACACTTATCCGTCATGAAAACGGAGCTTTTCGAAAACGCTCTTGAAACCGGAAGTATTTGAAAACGCCAGCTTTTCATTTTCATGTGGACGGGAAACATGTTGAAAACAGAGCATTTCGAAAATGATGACGTCACTATAATCATGTGATTTCCCTGCCCGAGTTTTCCTCAAACACAAATCTAAGATGGCCGGTGATTGTTGCGTTTTTTAATTTCTCCGGCGTAGTGTGTACGTAAAACATTTGATGCGTTTTCAGAGTTAAAGCTCCATTTTCAAATTCCTCCGGCGTAGTGTGGAAGAGGCCAAAAATATTCAATAACTCTCGTGGCGATTCCCTCTCTCACCACGTCAATCATACTAGACCACCAAAACGGTCGCAGCCTCTAAGAACGAGATTGCTCCCCAACTTACATTGACTGACTTAGATTTATTATCTATTTTGGAGTGACTTGAAACTTTGGCAATTTTTGCCGCAAGAAAAAACATTTATTACAGTAACTGTATATCAAATACCTCAATGATGCTATGGCTATACTGATTTCCTCTTGACCAGTCCCCTAGACTGACTCTTGGTGGTTTGGAGGTCTGGGGATCAGCACATGCTTCAGTGGCAAGAATGAACTGATCAGGAAATCTGTACAATAAAGAAACATAAAACACTAAATATCATATGGTATAAATGTGAACTAAATAACTGAATAAAGTCAGGTCAGATATGGAAAGAACTTGGCTACAAGGGCCAAGTAGCCAAGAGCTGAACATTCTATTATGGGCAATAGCCCACTTTCCCATTTTTCAATCCTAGCGAGCTTTGTATGATTATTTGTTCATTCTGCTCAGTGTATATGGACATCCAAAGTAAGTCCACATGCAATAATGTAATTTTAATTAGTACTTCAATTCTCTGACTACCAAACTAGACTTAGCCTGTAGCCTCATTATTTCGCACTCTCAGGAGAATAAAAAAATAGTTCGAAATAGCAGGTGTTCGAAATAGCAGGAGTTTAAAATTACAGCTGATAGTAAATAACTAAAAAACGAATCCAAGGAAAATGGTTTTGAGTTTGAAGTAATGGGGAATTTGAAATAACTGAGTTCGAATTACCCGGGTCCAACTGTAGTTCAATAATTATTGTTGAACTAAATTTTCTCAGAACATCATAAAAAAAAGTGTCAAGGTAAATGTTCTAAATTGTACATGCAAATATCAATTGAGTTGCTACATGTAAAGGACAGGACGAACCTGTCCAGCTTTACAGCAGTCTGCTTCTGGGTTCAGTATGTGGATGCAATAAAATTGTATGAATTGTAATGCGCTAACAAGGTTCAAGAGGGGTTCTTAGAATACTGACTTAACATAATTATATGATTGAAAAGCATGAAATCACCTGTTGTGAGCATCAGTGAGAACTTTAGCAGGCATGTACTTGTCCTCATACCAGTGGACGCCAATTCCAGCAACATACTTAGCTGCCCCTGGATCACTGAGAATGGTGTCTACCCAGGATGGCAAAAAAGGTCGCGAATCATCAAGCATAATGATTTTCACATCAGCATGACCTTGCAGTGATAACATTGGACCCAAGTCCTCTTTGATGAAGTCTCTTTCCATTTCAGCTGTGTATCCCATGCACTGGAAACTAAAACTGTCACATACACAAAAGAAAATAAGAAAAAAGGACAGACTTTTTTTAAAAAAGGGCAATATTTTAAACAAATAATATGGCTGTTTCTGTATAAGTGCATGAGAAACTTATTTTGTGAGTTTTCCTAAAGTAACAATAAAATGTGCAGAAGATAGGTTACACAATTTAAGGGATATTGCACTTAGCTAACTACATTTATTAATTTAAAAGAAACATTCTTTTCAAAACTATTGTAAGAGTATTGTCTGTGTTCAAATCCAGTGGACCATCAGGCCTTATCTCTGGTTTACATAGCATGAAGCAACTAGAGTAGTTCTACCCCCCTGGGTAGGATGTTAGTCCACTGCAGTGTTACCTGGAACATTAGCATTAGCTTTGCCAGTACCCACTGATTCCCACTGGTCGAGGAAGGCACTGTAACAGGAAAGTCTAGCAGCTGAAATATTTGCAAATAGTATTCTCGATATTTCTATAATGAAATGAATTTCTAGTTTTGCTCCAGAACTGTTTTCAATATGAATTAATCTCACAATCTAACAATTAGCTTTTAAAATTATGTATATAATTACCCCAATTACTCCTTTATTCATTCTCTCATAATCTGCCATAGAGGAAATTAATTGATTTATAAAATTTAACGCTGCAGAATCTTACAATGGAATAAATCCATCTGAAGGTTCATTTTGCACTGTAACTGCCCAGATCTTTACTCCTTTGTCGTTGTAGGCCTCAATGAACTTAGCAAAGTATAAAGCCCAGGCTTTGTGGTATTTATCACCTGCATTGCCTTTCAATTGACCAAACCCAGTCATCTTGTCATTTGTTTTCATCCATGCAGGGGCGGACCATGGACTTCCAAAAAATGTGATATTTCTCTTACTTGTCTTCATTGCCGTTAATATCAGTGGGATTTTAAAATTCAAGTCTTCCTCTGCAAGGCTAAAGTTGGCCATCTCTAGGTCACCGACATTGTCATTGTAGGAGTATGGTCTTGTGGAAAAATCACAACTGGCCATGGGGATGCGACCAATAGCGTATTCTATACCTTCCACTGAGTAATATGAAGAAAGGAGTTTCTGCTTCAAGGTTGTGCTGATATTTTGAATATTAATAGTGGCAGCATCTGAGGAACCAAAAAAGGGAGCAAACAAATTGTTATTGACTACATGCAAATGTACAGTTCCAAAAAATAACTATATACCTCCCCATGGAAGAGAGTTTTTATAAAACCCCCACCCCTCTGGAAATTCCAATTAAGCTTCATACATTTAAATTTTTTGGTCTTACAGAACCTCCCACCCCCATGAAATTCCAATACCCTCTGTGAGAGGAGTATGGGTATTTTCTGGAACTGTTCAATGGTAGCACACTATTAGAAATTACATTCTATTCTTTTTCCTCGTGCCGATTCTACAGTTCTTCCCAACTGGCCTAACTGAACCACTTGGAATCGTTGATCTTCATGATCAGTAACTCAAAATTTTTAGGTTCACGTATGAGTTCCACACACCTGTGAATGCGCCTCCAAAGCCAAGTATCTTTTGAAATGTAACGCTTGAATTCACGATCAACTGTACCCCAGTTTGCTTTGATTTCAAATTAAAACTATTATTTAACCTTGCTGTCGTCAAACGGAAACGATCTCCAGCTTTCCTGCTCGTGTAAACTGCATATTCTTTCGTCGAGAGAGGACTTCCTTCGCTGAACGAGTCGCAGTCCTTTTCCGAGCAGACACAAACAGTCCCTCCGTGTCCAAAATCTTTGCTGATACATGTAGAATACTTCGGAGGAGAGAAAGCGCTCGTAGAAGCAATAAGGAGTCCCAAAAATGAGCAAAAAGTTGAAAACAACGACATTTTGGATCGCAAATGATTGAGAAACATAAACACTTCTCACATTTTGCGACAGGCGTTCCTTTCGAAGTCGGTTGTAGCCCAGTTTCCCACGAGACGATGTTACAGTTTGTCACGCAAGTATCAACAATCGCGTTTGTTGTTTGAAATTCTTTCAAACTGAATTTTCAAGTTTCCTTGAGACCTGGTTAAGGTTACTTATTATAAATTTGAAATTTTTTTTCCAAGTGAAAAAAATATATGCTTTTTGGTCAGGTGGTCGGTAGTTGTGTGAGGTGTCATCCATCGTTACGTTACGTGACGGATCCACCTGCAGTGAATGCTGGGACCTCTTTTCGGCGCGAAATTTCGACATCAACTCTGGCATCCTTGGTGTTGACACAATCTACTTGTCATGCCTTTTAATTTTTACCGTTTTAACGTTTTTAGAAGGTCTAAGTGTGTCTTATTTTAGCACCTGCAGCAGTTTTATGGATAGGGAGCTATATGACTCGATCAAAGCGGAAAATTATAGGTAAACTAGATCGCTTCTGTCATATTTAGTTGAGGTTGACAACTGCAGACGTGCGTTTCTTTAAAAAAAATATAACATTGGATTCTTAAATCCGGAAGAATCCGAAAACGGATTTTGTGTTTCTTTACTAGACAGATAAGTCCAAGATCTCTCGGATCATGGTGCATCAAAGGAACCGAAGAATCCTTGCCTAGAGTAGATTGTTCGGTTCCTTTGACGCACCATGATTTGAGAGATCTTGGATTTTAAATCTGTTTAGTGAAGAAACGCAAAATCCGTTGTCAGATTTAAGAATCCAATCTTGTATTTTCTTAAAGAAACGCACACCAGTTAATCCTGTGTTGTTTTTTAGTGTTGCCAAAGATCTGTGTTTGAAAGGTGCCAAAGCAGACAGGTTAATCGACGGCATCACAGCTCTTCACCTTTTATCTGGACATGAAAGCCAAGAAGCTTCCAACATCTTAGAAGTGTGTGTAAAGCAAGCTGAATGTAATCCGAATGTCAAATCCATTGAAGGGTTGACCCCTGTCCATGTGGCTGCCCTGTGGGGTAGATATCGTAATTTAGAGATTTTGACAGCCTCTGGCGGAAACATCAGTGAAACTGATGACGAGGGAAATAATGCCCTGGATTTTACTGAGGATACACTGTGTATCAAACTACTGCTTGAACTTGAGAGTTCAGGAGAGAGTCACATCTCTGCAAATGCCCTTCAAGTGCACAATGCAGGAATAAATGAACACCCTGTTTGTTTAAAGACAAGAACTGATGACGATTCTGAGTTTTCAGAATCCTTTCACACAGCAATCGATGAAAGTATCCTTGATCGCACAGTTGTGACATTTCCAAAGCTGCATCCATGGAATGCTAGTCACTCTTCAATGTGTGGCCTTGATGATACTGTTGTTGATTCCTTTACCAACCTCAGCATTTCTAGTTACAGGTATGATGTCTAAAAATTGCTTTACTGAGCCTACTAGCACTGTAAAAATGTGTCTATCTACAGGGCTGTTGTTAAGCCTCTTTATGCTTCAAAGAAACTGGCTACATTATTTCAAGAAAGGGGAATCACCTGGATGTCATCTTTGAAAGTCTTTTTCACAGTTTCGGTTGCCAGCTCATCTTCAATGCATTTGCCGGTCATACATGTTATAACTGGGAGGCAAAGGAGCCTAGTGTTAGTGCACTGGCTTCTGGATTGAAAAGTCTGGGTTCCAGCCCTGGCCAGGTTATTTTGATATATTAGAAGTGAACAGGACACTTAGCTTGCATAAATTTAATGCTTCTCTCCAGCCAGCTTTATAAATGGACACCAAAAAATTTAATGTTGAGGAGGTAACCTAGGGATGGACTCACCCATACCCCTAGTTGTTTAATGGCAGCTTACAGAAAATGGGATAAGCTCTGGCAGTATTGACCACTTGGGCTGCTGCAGATTTTACCTTTCATTATAAATCATTTAAATAATCCCCCATTTATAACCCCCTGCATTGTATACCTCACTGGCTGGTATTTGCCATTATGAGGAAGCTTCATACAATGACCTCTTTGCTTTGTGTATTTGTTTCCTTACTTGTGGCTTGTGTTTTTTATTCTCATCAACTTAAAACATCTTAGGTTCTATAATGCTGGATACTGGTTTAATCTGCTCATTTGAAGTGTTATTTTTTTTTATACCGCATATAAGACCACCCACTTCTCCCTGGATATAAGCCCCCCCTTTTAAAAACCCACCCAAAGCCGATTATAACCCAAATTTTATTGTATGCATAACACTTCAGCCGTTACAGTTTTGACCATTAATTTTTATTTAGCTTTGTGGACGATCAAACCTTAGACGAGACAAGTGGACAAAGCACATTTGAACAACAGAGCTTTCACGAGAATGGTGGGTGCCTAAAATAAGTTGAGAGTAATCTGACAATAACTATTCTGGCAATAATGAAGGCCAATTCCAAAATTACTTGTCTTCAGTTACAATGTAGAACTCTGATCAAGTTTCCTAAACCACTGATATCAAATCTTGAACATAAACTATTTAGTATGTTATTTATCTCTTTTTGTCTTAAAGACCTTGTTCCATACTCCTGGCCTGAAAGTTGACTACAAGCAGTTTAAGGCTGGATAGGTTAGGATGGCTAACCTATCCAGCCTTAGACTGCTTGCAGTCAGCTTTCAGGCCAGGAGTATGGAACAAGGTTTTTAAGACAAATAGAGATAGAAAAGAGACAATGCTGCAGCATGTCTTCTTGATCATACCACACCCTGTATCAATCATTATTTGACATTTTTGGTCTGGTTGCACCCTAACAGAGAAGAGTCTTGTATATAGCCTTGATTTCATGTGACACATGTAATACATCGTAGGTTCTTTTATTATATAAAAGTTAGTGGTATACCAAGTGGTAAAAAAAAAGGAAAGTGGTAACAAAATGATAAAAACGATATGATATCATTTTTGATAACATTTTTGTTTTGTCCTTTTAACTACACTTAAATTTGTTGGTGTATGATCGAAACATCTTCAGATCATCTTCTTCAGTCATCTTCAGCAATCCTCAGTTATCTTTGGTAACCTTCGAAAAATGTTTGGAAATCTTCGGAAAATGTTTGTTTGGTCTTTGGACAAATTCTGGAAAATCTTCGGAAAGTGGTTGGAAATCGTCAGAAAATTGCTACAAATGTTGTTAAATATTGTGAATATTTTACACAATAAAAAGAAAATTACATGGTCGCTGCTTGGAGATAGGAAATTTGTGTTCTTGTGTTGAAAAATATTCAACACTCGAAGATAAATTTTGTACCTCTGTGTGGCCATGTAATATCCTTTATGTAATTTCTCATTCAACAGATAAAAATATAGATTTCAAAACTCCATAAGGTGACTCCTTTTAATGATGTTGAAGTTATTTAGTGAAAATATCTATCTTACAATGTTCCTTAAAATATGGTCCAATATTTCAACTGTTTACCATGATTGCTTCTTTTTAATGCTGTCCTTGATCACCTGTTTGCTGTAATATCTTCCCTAGCTTCTGTTTCCTTCTTAGGTTTTATTATGAACTTGCCGTTCTTGAGATGAGTTCATGTTCCTTCCATGTCATTTACCAGTTCCTGTCTAAATGCACAGATTCTTTCTCTCTCAGATTCAATAACTGAAGACCTTGGTGACACGACAATTTTCTACGACTGGAAGGAATGCAGCACTGTATTTGACCAGTCAGCTGCAGTTTTAAATGACTCTGTAATTGTTCCAGAGACTCTTCGAAAACTCTCCGATAGTGAGCTCAGGAAAGAGTTACAAAAATATGGAGAAATTCCGGGTCCTATCATGCCAAGCACAAGGAATGTTTACATCAAAAGGCTGGCTAGACTTCATTGTGGTGCAACGAATTCAAAGGTAATATTGCTCAGAACTTGTATAATACTAACAGAATGGGAGAGAGCAAAAAGTGTAAACATAAATGTGGTACATGAGAAAGCACCCCTGGCTAGTGTATCACACCAAGGCTGTGATCTAAGAAAAATTATGAAGAGCTCAAAGGTTCCTAACGATGAAATCCTGGGTGTGTAAGTTTTTTCCAGTCACCCAAAGGCAAGTAAAGTTAGTCGCCTGTGGCACCCGGGCACTTCTAGAGCACAGACCTGCATGCATTGTTCTCTGCCCCACAACATTGCCTGTTTTGCCAGTGTACAGAATGGAGAAGTGGGGAGGGGGTGAATGAGAATGGTTGTGGCAGGTTGTGGCAATGGGTTAAATAACCTGACCTCTGGCCTTGATTCTCTTAATCCCAATACATCAAGGTGGGGCCTGTTCATTTAGTCAGAAGAGTTAGTTGTTTCATTGGTGCCAGCAGTGTACAAACCTAAGGAATAGAGGGGGTAAATTTCTAAAGAAACTGTGGTACTGCATCGGTGGGGAGTATAACAAGATAATTTGGTTTTATCGACTGGGTTGATAATGTGAATTGGCCACCATAAAGAGATTTGAAAGCTGACATTTCGAGCGTTAGCCCTTTGTTGGAGTGACTCTAACGCTCGAAATGTCAGCTTTTGAATCTCTTTATGATGGCCAATTCATATTATCAACCCAGTTGATAAAACCCAATTACCTTACAAACCTAAGGGAATACTACTGATTAGGATGTTAGAATATTACCAAACATCCATTTACAGTGAATACTTCTGAGAGAAGAGAAGTGACCCCACCCAGGGCTTGTCTTTATCCTGGAGACCAGTTCACTTT
>Ga0126339_10003830_pt1:0-10000 | contig 11007 bp, 4 predicted proteins | sample OrbTmetagenome_2_FD_92532 | JGI IMG/M metagenome (GOLD analysis project Ga0126339, IMG submission 92532) | Coral microbial communities from Petempiche,Puerto Morelos, Mexico - Orbicella T R C metagenome | ecosystem: Host-associated > Invertebrates > Cnidaria > Coral | place...
AAGATTCGCTATAAGAGGGACAGAGTTTGTGAAAAGAAGAGTTGGGTCGCTGGAAGAGCGGTTCCAGTTACATTTTTGTCCAAGGAGAGACGAAAAGCTGAGCAAATACAGCAAAAGTACAGACAAGACAAATACACGTCCGGCCGCCATTACGACTGCTGACCATGTAAAGAAAAGTTATGTAAGAAAACTCTTTATTCCGGTATCGAGTTAATTTGTGAGTTTCCCAAACAACGCTTAATTATAGCCAAAACCTGTTTTTGATAGTTTCTTATTGTTTCTGCTTGTTTGGCGAGTTTGCCAAACTTTTTGAAGGGAAAGTCTGACGCGTACAAGTAGCTAATTTGCATATATAGTGCAGCGCGTGCACTTTCAAGTCCGAGTTGGTGTTTTCGATTGTCAACAAATTTTGACAGAGATTTCTTTTGTTCTTTTTTTTGCTGAGATGCTGCAACAATTTTCATCATCGTGAAAAGGCTACTAACATCATGTGTGTTTCTTTAACGTAGTGAAATTTTACACCGTGAAAATAAAATAGACAAAATTCAAGTTGATTAAAGAAAGCGTCTTCGTAACTTTGCTGATTATTTCTGTTGTATTCACATATTTCCAGCTAAGCTTTTAATATGTTCCCAGACATTTATTAACCTTAAACATATTTAAAAAACTAGAGATATAGAATGAGTCCTATGAACGTTTTCACACGAAAGTGCGGAAGTTCAATTGTCATGTTTTACTGACTGTACAAAACACGCATCGGCGGGCGCTCTTATTCATCGACAACAGACAATTTATTGGATTTTTATGCAAACAAAACTGAGCAATATCTACAGGCATAAATTTATTGGGCCTTGATGAAACATCAAGCGTTGCGTACAATTCAGGTGAAACTCAAACTTGCAATTAATATTTTTTGTTTTTTACTTTTCGGTCACGATATATAGACTCAGGCGAAATCCTCGCAAGCGCGTGGCAAGAGGAGGGAAACTTTAAAGTCCTGAAACGCTGCTATATCCTAATACATCCAACTAGTTTTTTTGCTGTGTTATGGAAAAGCTGTTAATCTTCAGCATATGTGAAACTTAGAGTGGGGTAATGTGGAGCCCTTGTAAAAGAAGAAGCGGAACACAACTTGATCAGTGATATAAAGCGAGACAAAACTAAATTCGACACTGTCAAACATTTCGGGAATTTCGGACGCCATTTCCCTGCGCTACTTCCACAGAAACCCTTGCAGCATGTACGCGCGTGTTACGGGAATTTTAAGGGCCCGTTAACCGATTTATGCGCGCGCTCGCGCGCGTTGCTAAGGAGGTGAAATTTCACTTCCGGTTACTTACGTCAGCCTGAGCGCGGAAAATTAAAACAACTCAATAACTTACAAATTCGCTTACATTTTAGATGTTTTTCTTTGTGTTTCACAAAATGCAAAGTAAAAAAAGTACAAGCAAAGACAAAATAAGAAAAAGACAGAAAAGCAAGAGCAATAGAAAGAGAAAAACTAATTCCGTGTGGCTTTGTTTGATCTTACCGAAGTGCGCTGGTAGTGTAAATTGCGCACGCGCTGATGGGGTAACTTCCAATATATATCGGGCGCACTTCCGGTTTCTTTAAATGCTAAAGGAAACGCGGTTTTTCATTAAATCCAGCCTTTTTCGACGGATTTCGATTAAAGCCAACGTTGGAAAGTTAGCTATGCATTCCTTTTTCAAAATCATGCTTTTTCCAGAAAATTACGAATATTTTAATATTTTAAAATTCCCTCAAAATCTGACCTTTCAAAAATGAAACAAAATCTATGCATCAATGAAAAAAATCCCGATAAAGTAATTTGCCTGGGAGCCTTTGCGTTTTTTCAGTATTAGTCACATGACCATGGGCGTGGCCTCATGACGTCATCACTAGTGTTACTGATCATGAAAAGTTAAAACACATGAAATAACTCTGAACTAACTAAAAATGATGAGGTTATATGAGAATAACTTTTCCTTAGCAACGGCTCGAAAAGATCGGTTAATGGGCCCTTAAGGTCATTCCCCAGTATTGCATTGCGTATCCTTTTACTGCGCATATTTTTTTTGGCGTCATTAGCGCGCGTTCGTGCACGCGCACGTTGAAAACATGGCGGATTTGCCTTGATATTGAGTTCTGTCAGTTGAAAAATGGCTATAGCTCACTAACGAGGCCGGGGCACCGCAAATTTTTTTCCAGTCATTTTAATCAACTAATCATTGGCTTTGCGTGAGAAAAGACTGATCTGATTTCTATGTTTGAAAATTAATTTACCAAGAAAAATAGCAATAGCAGCTGCACTGCAGTCTTTTCTATTTTGCAGTTTGATAGCCGTGGCAAGCAATTTGGTTCTAATATTTTAACAAGGATTCAGCTGTCTGTCAAAATCAAACTAAAAAAGTTTATTTGTGTCCGACACAAGTATTGACTGTAGTTTGAGGCGTGTTTTCATGAGTCTGGGCTCTCAAAGAGTTTACAATAACTTGGAATGCGTTCTTGTAATAAGCATTAAATGACGCTGAAATGGGACATTTTCAATGCCTCACTGCTCCTAAACGAGCATGGGCACCCCCTTTTTTTATTTTATAATTTAAGTTGTCATATGATAAATATCCATTGGACAAAGTTAAAGCAAAAATCTATGTGCAGTTTTATTTCAGGGGAATTAGCTTAAGGTGGCTTACTACAGTTTTTCTGAGACTCAGTAGTGCGCGCTAGCATTGCCTGCCAAACGTCAGTATTAATCGCCCGCGCAGAAATGACGCAAGTAACCCTAAGAAGAAACGAAAACCACTTCAGCCCTTGAAAGGCGTTAAACCACATCGGTATACGTAGTAATAGTTTCAAACTCTGTTTAAACATGTGTTTAAGCCTAGGGCCAAAAAAATATGACAAAAAAGCTCTATAAATAACCGGTAAAAGAACTCTAATTTACTCTTGCTTTCTCGCACGCGATACGTGGCGTCACATGAACGCGCGCTCAAACAAAGGGCATGCGCAATTCAATTCTCGTCCAAGGTTGTAAAAGCTAGTCTTTGATCGAGGATTGCTCAAAAACCTACCGTACAACCCATGATGAAATTTTCACATTTGATGTGTAGGGGTGAATCGCGTTTAGAGCCAAAATTATAAAAAAATCTGTGAGACAGATTTTGAGCTATTTTTGGTGTCACATTTTCTTGGTTTGCGGAAAATCTGTCCTACAGATTTTTATTTCACTTTGCATGAATGTTAAATCAGAGCCAATTTCTTATTCCTGAAATTTTGAGGTGGGGTCATACGGGTAGATTTTGAGAAAAACGTGATTTAACGTACTAGTGCCCAGTCTCTCCTTAGATACCCGGTCGTTCATTTTGGCCATTTGTTGGTACTGAATTGTTCAAGTTTCACATAGAATGGTAAAAGACTTAAGTAAACAGTAAACTGAGAAAGGAAAAACATCTTTGAACATTTTTGAAAAGAGTTAGAACTTCGGCTGTTATAATCCATCAAAACTGGAGTAAGCCACCTTAAAAATGCAAAATTGTCCCATATCATAGGTACAGCCCTAATACTAGAGATAGTGCGCGCTTACGGTCCCTGTGCCCGATTATGGCTCCTGATATCAGTCATTAAACTGTGGTCCAACATGAGGACCAGAGCTCTGTTTTTAAAAATGTTACTAGTGCAGAGTAAGTAATAGATAACCTAATTACAGTACTTGTAAATATTTGTAATAACTTCAACATGATAGACCATGAATTTTATACAAACAGTCAATTGAAAGGTTTTTATTAGTAAGATATATCTGTATGAATAATTACAGGACATGCCCAAATGGCAGTTTATAAGTGATAACTTGGTTGATGATTAAAATGTACACTAACATGGTGTTATGAATTCCACTGAAGCAACCTAATCATAATTGCTGTTGCATCCTTAAATCATGATTTAAAAACCAGCCAATTTGTACTTAACTGGTGCAAACTTTTCTTTTGCCTGTAGCTCTGCAGCTGATTCCAGTCAATCTTGGGTATCATCCATGCTTCAGTTATCAAATTCTACCTCACCTACTGAAGGTACAAGTACTATCCTGTATCATTAGACATTAATTATGTGTTTTAAGGACGTTCGCGCGAAAATTTTCCGACATTGATTTTTTTCTGAGACTTTTACCACTGTAAGATGATGAGTTAGTTATGTCAGAAATGTAAAAAATATGGGTGGGGGTGGGGGGGGGGGTCACCGACTTCGTTTTGGAGAGAACATGCCCGAAAGAACACCCTAAAATCTGAAAAAATCGGGCTTTGTTAGCGAATAAGGCCACACTGTCTGTAAGCCCAAAAATATTGCAATTAGATCTTTGAAGTGAAATGTTCTCTGCCAAATATTGTTTAAGTGGACCTATTAAGTGAATTTAGTCAACTGGTGAGGTTCCTTAAAGAACAAGTTCACATTTAGCGACCATAGTTTCACGTGCCTTTCAGCCGCAAGATGGCAGGATTCGATGCCCCGTGGACAGAAATCTTGAATTTTTTTTTTTAACTTCCCACATTGATGTTTTTGTTCATTTTTGGACAATGTGGAGATAATTGTAGATAAAATCTGTTTCTGGAAAGAAAAGTAGGGGTCACCGAACGTCCAAGATCGTTAAATCCAGGCAAAGCTATAGCAATGGCCATCTGCCCTATCATTGTTCATTTTATTACTAAGCGCGCGCGCTCGATGCATGACGTGACATGTGAATTTGCGTGCGCAGTAAGGATGTGCAGAAACAATTAGTGCGAACTTCCTTAAATTGTGTGGCATTCTTTTGATGTCTCGCCTCTTGAACTGGAGACTTGTTGACCTGGTTATGATAACCTCTTAGGTCATTTCAAGCAGTCTGTCACTGAGTAGCAGAGTAATTAATATCTAATATGCATCAGCTATAAAAAACTGCGTTAAAATATTTTTTAGACACATTATAAAAAGGTAAAACAGCTCAAAAGCTAGACGACGTTTTCGCAACATCATTATCAAGTCAAAAAGTTAGGAAATTAAATATCGTAAAATATCTATGAGAACAATGGTTGCTAATTAAGAAGTAGTAACAAAATGATACTAGTTGAACAAAATGTGAGCGTCAAAAAACATTTTCTTGAAGCTCACGGCAGTAACCACCTTATTTTCGTCCAAATGGACGAAACCGTTAAGGGAAATTTTCTCGGCAAACGTTCATCTTGGAGCTCGTACTTCATGTCATCTGGTATTGTTTATATCGCTTATTTGTTCTTTTGCCTGTGGCTACTTTGCCCGTTTTAGTGTCTTTAGGGACCTTACGCATATACGACGGCGACGGCGAGGACGACGCCAAGTAAAAATTGTGGTTATATTTTACTTTGGAATCTCGCATTTATTTGGAACTATCCAGTGTGTCTGTCGGTATTAAAACTTGCCCCGGCTGGATATGCTACGAATGCGTTCAGTTCCAAATAGAAATACGAAAAATTAGCCGTTGTGTTTCACGTTCTCCAGGCAACGCAGAATATGGTCATTTCACGTTGCTGTTTTGCAGAGGACGGCAGAGAAATGTACCAAGAATTATAGTGCACGTGCACAGCCATTGTTGTGCTTATTAAACCTTTAGTTTGGTGACGTTCTTGTTGCCGTTGCCGTCGTGTTTTGCTTAAGGTCCCTTTTCTCTTCAATGCGACAGCGAGATAGAAAACGTGTTGCAATGCGATGCTTTTCCCGGGAAATCATGTTCCATTGTCATTGACGCAAGGAGGTCCTGTTGTTCCATTGGTTTGCGGTTTCGTACGGCGAGATAATCTCCTGGCGTGGCGCGAGTTATTTACGAACCTTTACGAGCTAAAATCTCGCATTTGATTTTGGGAGGAATACATCCACGTTGAGCGAATTTACAGGGTATGCAGATTTAACGGAAGGATAATGACAAACGAAAGTGTGTCGGGAAATTTGGATATTTAACATATTTTTCCTGTGGCGTCCATTTACGCAACACGTCTTGCATATTTTTTAAAGTTACAGTGAAACCTATATTAAGCGAACCCATATTAAGCGGACACCCTCTATAAGTGAACTGAACTTCCAAAATTTTCTTCCCACATTTACTGTAAAAGAAACCTGCATTCAGCGGACACCTGTTAAGTGGACGCGAACACCAATATTAAGCCATTTTGTTGCACAAAACCTGCAATAAACAGACACTTCAAGAGCTTTTTACTTCTGAAGTCTAGCTGAGACTCCTTGAACATTGTTCAGCGATGTCGTTTTAAAGCTCAGTGATTATTCCAGATTGATGTATTGACTGTTTGGACGTTGTGTCATGAGCAGAGTGTTTGATCTTGCTCTTTGTTACACTGTGTTACAAAAGAGTTAATAATTAACTACTATTGGACAACATATTAGAACCTGTTTTGAACGAACACCCTGTATTAAGCGGACACTAGTGAGGGTCCCAAGGGTGTCCGCTAAATACAGACTTCACCGTGCTCAAACTTTAGATGCGGATATCTAGACAACCAATCAGAATATCGAAAAAGCTCGACACACTTTTGTTGATTGATGCCCTGTGAATAAGACTGTGCAGCCATTTTGCTCGTGTGGCGGCATCCGATAGCCGATAAATTCAATAGAAGAACCCTCGGTCATTTCACACCTTACCGGCACCTGACACTTCTTAGAGAATAACTCGCTTAAATTTTATTTTTATCGTAAACTACATTTGTTAAGCTTTCTTCTGATACATGGTTTGTTGGGGGTTTATTGAAACTGGCGCGTACGATTTTTTTTTCCGAAGGACACCCGTGAAGGTGGGAAGTAACCTCATCAGTCCGTCATTGTTTATATAGAGTGTGTTCACGTGACCTCATCAAATTCTCAAATCCAAAACTGAAGAGCACCTAAAGGTTTTAGGGGCTTGAAGACTTTAGGAAGACTTGACTGGGTAGGGGGTGCGGACCGAGATAAGTAGAGACTGTAGACATCTTTGGAAAAAAGTAAATTCCCCGTTTCACTAGAAACGGAAAATTCCCATTGGTTGAAAGGCGACAAAAGTGTCATCACCTTGACAACGGTCGACCATGATTGCGTCCAGGCGTGTTTTGCAGCTTGCATGACAACTGCTGAGCAGTTGCCATCGCTGACACGAGCCGTACTATTCGTAATGGAGCGGTTTTTAAAACAGAATCCTGTTAGGGACGAACCATTTGAAAAGTGATGGGGTTTGGGACTTTTTCAGCTTGCAAGAATTTTTTTCACGCCCTCTGCCTTTTTTTTTTCGGGGTCAAGTGCCTCGCACGAATTTTGTTTTGAGGAGGGAGGCGGCGTAAAATTTCCCACTGCCAGAACCATGCCTGGAACAGGGTTCAAACAAAGATTTATTATGTTTCACACAGTCTTTTTGCTTTTCTGTCGAAACTGTACTCCGGGGGAAACATAACCAAGTATCAGACACATCTTCTAGTGAAAAACCTAAAATCGCCCTGTATTGCAGTTTTCATGTGATGTTTATGGAAATATTAATTTTATTGATTGGCCGTCCATTAACAAATATGGGGCCAGTGTTGCCTAGTTCCTGTACGGCTTTCTCCCATGCCTTCGCGGCCAATTGATTTCGGTGACCTATCCCAGACGAACCTAGGAACTAGGCAAGGGCCAATGTCGCCATTGCGCCAGCGGGGTCTGGGGGCTGGCGCAATGCCCCCTTCCCCCCCTCCCCGCCCCCCCCCACTGAAGATTTTGCAAAATTGAAGCATCTTTGGTGTGTTTTCCACGATTTTCAGCCGATAAATTGAAAGTATCGATTAGACTTGGATGATAATGCGTCGTTTTCTTTATCAAAAACCGAAAATAAATTGAAACTGCCCACACTAAAAACATCTGTTGTGTTAACACCTCCATGACTTTCTTTGATTCCAACATTTGATCTTGTTCTTAGGAGAAGTGTTATGGTTCGACATGTGTGCGCATATCTCTGCCACAATCTTCATTTATACATTTCAGTTGTGAAATCATTGCTATATGTTGAGGCTTTCAAAACATGAATCAAGCAGGATCGCTGTTTATAGCACATGGTTCTATCACGTTTAAGCCATGGCTACTCAGTATCAATAATGAGGTTCCTGCGGCAAAATGTATCAGCCTGAAAGGGAAAAATGTGCGATTTTCTAATTGTAGAGAAAACCTGGTGAATGGGAATTCCACGAGGGCCGAGAAAACTGCAATACAAAGTGGCTGCTAAGGTGCCCTTCAGCTTCAGGCGGGCACAGTTTGTCAGCCTGACAGTGGAATTCACTCTGCAGGAATTGTTTTTCTTCACTCCTTCTTTGCACGTTTTTTTTTTTTTTCAGCCACCCTCCCTTGCATGAATTTGTGTTTGTATTTCTCCCCCCATCACTTTTCTAATGGTCCGTCCCTTAAGAGAAATTTCAACGTTTCTTCGCTCAAAGATGAACAGAAAGAGGCTGCTGTTCATCTTCTTCGGTGGAAAGACATCGCTGCGATTTCTCCGACCGGCTTTGAGGAAAGTCTGATATATCAACTCTACGCAAAAGAAATGCAAATGGTGTCAATGTTGTTGTTCTCATTGTTTAACCACTCAAAAGCATCATGAAAGAATAAACAGAACAGATGGAAGAGCTTAGGATTTCTTCCATCGTTTTGTCAACAAAGGAAGACGTGCTTCTGTTGATTGAAGAAGCGAAATACAGGCGTTTTTTCGGCAGACAGCGGAAGACTTCTTGGATGCAAAATTCCAAAACATGTTGAAGAACGAAGATTCTCCATTAAATAATTGTGTCACGCTCATTGTAGTTAACGAGTGCCACACCGTGTAACGCCTTCGGAATAAATTCTTCGCAGATATGTAAGACTAAGTAGCCTGTGTTGCAGACGCTAACAACATAAATTTACGGGGAAATTTCCGTCTGCGACGCAGGTTAATATGTAAGACGTCTTGCCAAGATTCCGCAAGCGAATAGCAAAAGAGCAAGCGCATATCGCCTTTTAGCAGCTTTTTTGGAGTTGAAGAAGTCGCCTGGGATGACATTCTCAACACCCGAATGCAAGTACCAGATATTCGAGTCTCATCAATCATTTCATTGTATCTAACAGGTGTACCTGCAGTCATTGTAGCGCATTCTTGTATCGGCTCGTGAGTTTAGGTGCTGTAGGATAGGGAAGTCGCTTGTTGTTTGCCAACTGATACTTGTAATCAATTAAACAAGCAATTTACCGCTCAAATTTTATTGGTCCGATTCAATTAATTGGTCAAATGGTGGAGCTGTTAGTAACAAGGCGATAACAGGGGGAGGAGTCCACTTTTTTCCAATTAGTCCAAATACGGTGTGTATGTCTACAGTCTCTCTATTCTTCTTGCTCGCTTCGCTCGCAAACCCCACCGCCTACCCGTGCGTCCTTCGCGCTAGCTTCCCTCGCTTTTTCTTTGGCGTGCGTAAATAGACAGGCTGTGAACAGTCTATAAAGCTTTTTTAGTTTGTAGCGAAGCGCGCTTAATTAAACAAAGGAAGTTTTGCATGACTTTAGTTTCCGATTGTTAATATTTACTACAAGATCATGTTGGTAGTAGCTACTAATTAGTCTCTGATGGCACGAACCTTCCGAGGAATTGGAAGAATGGTCAGCCAGAAAAATCGAAGAATGGTACAAAATCGTATCATATTGGTTTGTTTGCACGCGTTATTTCGTGATGCATGTGTGCATAGTTTAATTTGCTTTAACGAGTGTCTCGCTTAAAACATATCACTGCCTGCACATGCTTATACAACGAGGTATTCATTGCGTGGGTTCGGGTTGTCTGTTTGCATGCACTATTTTGTGTTGCATATCTGCTTCTGGGGGCGTCTCCTTTAAAACGTATCACTTGCCTGGTATACATAGCACTTCTTTTTAACGCACTTTGCCTGTTGTACGAGTTGTATGAGTTGACAAAGCCCCTACCTCAAACTTGGGCTGAAATATTCTACGTGTCTATAATGAAATA
>Ga0126339_10003831_pt1 | contig 11007 bp, 6 predicted proteins | sample OrbTmetagenome_2_FD_92532 | JGI IMG/M metagenome (GOLD analysis project Ga0126339, IMG submission 92532) | Coral microbial communities from Petempiche,Puerto Morelos, Mexico - Orbicella T R C metagenome | ecosystem: Host-associated > Invertebrates > Cnidaria > Coral | place: Petempiche,Puerto...
AAATTTTTTCAAATTTTCCCGCCAAAAGTCTTAGTTTTTATACGCAAACTTTTTCCTTCACACGTTTTAATTTATATACTCTTATTAATTAGTAATTGATCAATTACTTATTTGATGCAAGACCATAAAATTAAATGAAAACAGGTGGTGATTATTGTGTACATTATTTGAGCATTGTTAAACAATATCAAAGTCAATAAAAATACTACAGCAATGAAAGTCAATTACACACGCGTCTTCAATGTAACTTTTATTGCTTTTATAACTAACTCAATTAAAATTCAATACAAACAATTTCAACAAGTAAACCAAATTTTTAAAAAAATGCGGTTTTAAAAGGGCCTGGAAACTAGTCAAAATGTAGGCTCTCTTTTACTAGTTTTTGACTATGTAGGGTTGCCAAAAAGAAAAAAATTCTGCGCCTTTAAACAGAGTCTAGCCAGAAATCAAGCATATACTGTGACGTTTGATGGGAAAAATCCTACGCAGCGCTAGATTTTCTCCACCAAGACTCTGTATATGTTCGACTCAAAACCAGACACCATTTAAAATTGCAGACTTTTTTTTCTAAGTACAATTTTTCCACTTTTCGATTTTTTTCTTGGCCCTTTCAAAAGCGAAACCTTTTTATCACTTTAATGCGTTCTCGAAAACTGGAAAGATGTCGCTAAATTTGTGAACTAGACTACTAGACTCTTAGCTATTTCAACGAGTTTAATACAAGGACTTCCAGACTGAAAATCGGGTTGCAAAAACAAGCCCAGGTAATACTAACATTCTACCCTAATTTCAAGCCACAAACTTGAAATATAGTTTACAGCTTACTCGAAAACTAACAACGTACGAGGCAATTTGGCAGATAATAGACAATTTGAAAATTTTGTGTTGTGAAATCACTAATACGAGCTCCGTCCTAACAATCTTTCGCAAGAAACTCAATCGAGATCAACTTTGTCTTGTAAAATCTAAAAGAAGTTCGTTGCTTTCCTTTGCTTCTTTCTCCATATTAATGTCACTGCGTGTACACTTGAGATGCAGCCTGAAAGAAAGAGAAATAAACGTCCAATTAACAATGGCTATACTGAAACCCAAAGAACAAAAAAAAAAAAAGTTCACGGCAAAAAATAATGTCCGCGACAAAACGGGCAATATTTGCATTTTTTTAAGAGGAAGAATTTATGCGTGGTTAATATTCGCCAATCTTAAAATAACTAGTGAATTTTTTTAAAAAATAATACGCTCTCGGGTAGCTTCACATTTGTACAATAGTAAATAAAGGTAATGTAATTTGCAGGACGGTTATTAGCAAATAAAAACAGAAATAGTAAAATATTTAGACAAGCGAATAACAAAAAAGCTGCTTCCAAATTCAAAACTGTTGTTCAAATACAATACTAGATGTAGTTATGTAAGTGAACAATAGATTTTACAGTACTTTACAGTTAATTATGGTTTTCTCTTGTTCACCTTTGATCTGACAACCTGGCAGCTATAGCTAGTTTTGACAGAACGGTTTGTATGAAACTACGACTGAAAATGACTTTCACTTTGACCGCTATTTCAAAAACATTTCCCAGGAGCATCTGAGATCCCAGAGGGAAATTCACACAACGGTAGAAATCCGAAAAGGTCATGGCAAAAGATAAATGAATAACTCCGTGATTTCAACACAGTTATGAAGCATGTCTCTTCCACTACAGTTTTAGCATATGACCAGACTGACTTTTGTAACCAAGAAAGTTATTTCACGTGCACTTTCAAAACATATGCAGTACTATCACGTGACGCTGTTATTATGCTTTACAAGGTCATTCTAGCTTTAAAATCTATGGATAAGATCCCTATGTTTGTCCTCTCATATTTAATCTATGCAGTATTTTCATATACCTTTTACCGCAAAAAAAAAACTTTTAGGTACATTGTTTACTTTGGCACCCTTGAAATGAAATCAACAAGGACTTCACCGCTTCATTTCCGGGTTGTCTGGTTTTCTTTGCTGTAAATGTTTCAGGGTTTGGTCTGAGAATTTAGTGATAAATCAAGACAATACCCTACAGTATATAGCCTTCCTTCTCATTGCTTAGTCCTTAAATGCAGAGTCCTTAAATGCAGAGTCCTTAAATGCAGAGTCCTTAGTCAATTCTTTTTTTAGGTAACTCTCTAAATCTTCTTTACTGTTTCTTCATGATTAGATTGAGATTGTCAGGAGAATCTTAAGCTGATCACTCATGAGGTTTAATGGCAAAGGAAGCATTGATTCATGAACTAAAAAGCAATTGGCCAATGATCCAATTAGGCCCCTCGTCTCACAGTTTGAATATTCATCAACAACAGTACTTCGGGCATTGTATTCTTAAGGAATGCTTGTATAACCACACCCTGAAGAGCTAGGGTATCTGGTTAGCTATGTAACAAGGGTTTCTTGCGATAATCTGGACAGTGAAACAATAACATCTCTATTCATTTAAATTCTTTGGCTGTATTGTGTACAACAGTAAAAATCTCTTCCTTTAAAAAAAAAATAAAAATATTGCGCCTCATCCAATAAGGAATCCAATGTCTCAATTTGATTCTTTTTCCAGTTGAGTCCCAGCACAGCTTTTGTTTTTTCTCAGTTTTGTATCTAGTAAGAATCAGAAATGTTTCAACCTGAATGACGTCCTATATATCATAATTTCACAACTAAGAATAAACCATCACGTTTTTTCTATTTCAATCCTGCCAGGGCAAGGTTTGACAATGAAGGTAAGGTTAAGTCTGCATCAGTGTGTTTTAGTGTAAAGCAGCAGATGTGTTGTAAAGTATAAGCAAACATAATAAAATAAATAAATAAATAAATAATAACAATAATAATAATAATACTCGATATTTAAACAGGGTGACCCCTTCAGTCGTAGGACCGGTATCAACGGGGGCCCTGTATAACGTAAAATAAAAAAAAGCATGTATAAATAATATATATCTATAAAAAACTAACTACTTTAATAGATACGCTGAAATGTAATAATAATAATTAAAAAACACAGTCTGCACCAGGCCATGTGATCCAAAATACCACAGCTTATCCAGGTCTGGTTACGGCACAGATGATGTTTCTACTTTTTGGGAGGTCGAACCAGAAACTTTGTACCATATCCTTTACCAATGCCCTTACTCAAGGCAATTTTGGAACAATTTTGAATCTTATTGGTACCTTTTATCAAATCGACAGGTTCGTCTTCCTTTGCAGAATGTTATATTTGGTATAATATTTAAGCAATGCCCTTCAACTAAATTACTAAATTACTTTATTGTTGGAAAGCTGTTTTTTGTGGGACTGCAGAAGAAACCAAATACATCCTAAAATTAAAGGTTATCAAAACAAAATAGCAAAAAAATATGAAACTCAACGTAAAATAAATAAGGATTATTTTGAAAAAAAAAAATGGATATGTAGCCCTGGCCAGAAATCAAATCAATATGTAGATAGCTCAAATTCGTAAGTAGCTAAAGAAATAATTTAGATTGATTTGCTCTTTGTAATCAAGAAGTTAATCATTCATTTGTTTGTGTCCTTTGTTCTTGTTGTCTTTTCTTGTATAGTTTTCGTGTTTGTCATTTATAGTATAACATACATGTAAGCTACTGATGTAAACTTAATAGCCATTTATTAATTTTTAGCCTAGTGTTTTACAAACTAATGTAAGCCGAAAATTGATGGAAAAAAAAAAAGTCTCTGTTGTCTTATTATTCCATTTGGATGAGATGCTATTAGCACCCCGACAATTAAATTCGCCCAGAACCCATTTGTACACCTTGGTGGAGGGAGTTACTGTAGCATGGGAGTAAATTGTCTTGCCTAAGAACACAATTTGCATGCAGAGACCCTGACCATTTGCTCAAACCCAGACTGCTTGATGTACAGACCACTTCACTAACCATCAGACCACTGTGCACCTCCTCCCACAGAAAAATGCTCCTCAACAACAGTACCCCAGACATTGCAGTCTTGAGGATTTTTGCACACCCTATCCTTGAAGGGCTAAGATAAATGGCCACATAACAATTAACAGTTTGCTGAAATGGCTGAAAAGTTGTGTATTTGTTTTAACTTTTTGCCTGCATTGTGCACAATATTATCATTATTATCATTATTATTTTTAATTATTATTATTATTATTATTATTATATTACAATAAGTCATCAGATTTATAAAGTTTTAACCCTACTAGGATGAGTTTGGACTTAGGCTATGAGTAGTTCCTCTTTCGCTTAGTCCATCGAGCAAGACCATAAATACAACTGTAAACCACAAGGAAAAAATGGCCGTGTGAAATCCTGGGGAATGCTTCTCGCCTCCAGGAGTTCACGCAACCATTTTTTTCTTGCAGTTTTCTTTTGAGTCACGCATGACAGATTAAGCAAAAGATGGACCACTCGTAGTCTAGTTTGGACTATGAAGGTAACATTAAGTCTGTATCAGGCCAAGTGATCCAGGCCACCACAGCTTAACCCAGTCTCTGTTGCATTAAGTGATGTTGAATACATGTAGTTCTACTTCCCCTGAATGGGATGATAGTCTGTCTGTTTCACAGAACCACACAATCCTATGGGGGCAAGGTTTGACAATGATGGCCTGGGATGAGTTGATGCAAGTCTGTTGCAGGGTTAGCACTAATGCAGTATTAAATTTACCCAGTACCTGTTTGCACACCTAGGTGGAGAGAGAGTGTGAGAGTAAAGACTTTCTAGCCCAAGAACACAACAGAGACCCTAACCATTAGCTCTACCCAAGACCTCGTGATCTACAGTCCATGCAGTGTGCTTAACAGCTATTAGATTTCTGTGTCCCTCCACTCTCAAAACAATACAATGGTATCCCTGGCATCAGAGTTTTAAGGAATTTTGAAGGTTTAAAGTGCAGTATGGTCACATGCCTAACCCAAACCCTTCCTTTAAAAGAAAATTATGACTCACTTTTCAAGGGATCCAATGTCCCAATTGATTCTTTGTCCTCTTGAGTCTCAGCACATACTGTACTTTCATTGTTGCTTCCCTATTTTGTATCTAGTAAGAAACAGGAAATGTTTTAACCATAAGTTTATGACAGCCTTAATGTCTTAAGGTTTACAAACTACACAAAACTAAGTCATCAGATATTTTAAAAAAGGGTTTCAGCCCTACTTAAAGGAGAAGTTTACAAATGAAGGTAAGGTAGAATCTGTGTCAGACCAAGTGATCCAAAACGCCACAGCTTATGTGGGTTTTGCAAGCATTCAGTGAAAAAGTATTATAATTTTATCCCCTTCCCCCACCCCCTTGGTGGAATGCTTGTCTGTTGCGGGTTTAGCCCCCAGCATTGAATTCACCAAGTACCAATGGTACACCTAGGTGTTGATAGGCACTGTGAGAGTCAAGTGCCTTGCACAAGAACAAACCAAAGACTGCTTGATGGGCAGTCCAGTACACCAACCATTAGACCACTGACACTGTCCCTTTAATTTCCACAATAACAAATTATAACTAAAAATGATTAAGGAACTACGGATGCATACAGTGGAAAGAAATTGGTCCCTCCTCCCACAAATGAGTACTCATCAACAACTGTACCCCAGGGATGGCTAGGTAATCTCCTCACAAAAAAGTAACAATAGATTCTTGAAATAGCACCAATGAAACAACATTGAACAACACTTAAACAACTACTTGTCATCTCTAGTGCAGGTACAGTAAGCACTCCAATCATTCCATTCCATTCCACTCCATACACCATTAACACTGGCGGATAAGCTGCACTCACGGATAAGCCACACCCTGAGTTTGGCAACTCAAATTTTGGAAAAAAGTTTTCGGAAAGAAATCAAAACAATTCACAAGTGGAGGCTGCTTGAGATGGGTCTTTACATGTAAGCTTGATTTATTGAACGCAAACCCAAGTAAATGCACTAACATTGAAAACAGAGAAGACTTGAAACTGAAACCCTTAACTACAATTTTAGTTCTACAATAGTATAGACTTGATGTCTACCGACTTTTACATATGTTTGATCTTTTTCTGGTATATTGCAACCAGTATGTTTTCATTCCTGTCAGTTTTTCAATAAAATTTTACGTGCAACAACAAGAACATTTTCATTCATGCATTGGTAGCTTAGTAGCCAGAAATTTCACCAGGAGATGGAGTACTGGGCACAAGTAGCTTTTGAGAAGCTTTCTTTGATCACAGCTCAGTGTGACAATGTTGCCACAATGTAAATACCTTTGTGGTGGACTAGAGATTCCCAGGGCTCTGAGCAACATAATGTAGGCTGCTTAAGAATGGCTACCATAAACAGGTTAAAAGAATTTTTAACAAAGGTTTACTGCTGTTTTAGTCTCAGCACATAGACTACTTTATTGTTGCATCTCTGTTTTCTATCAGGTAAAAAATAGGAAAGGTTTGAAGAGCACTGAAGAACTGCAAAGATGAAACAAGAGGCTGCAGTGTGGAGATGAATGGTAGAACAACAGGACAGGGATGCAGATAGCAAACAGTACCCGAAAGGTTCCCCCATTAATCATAACAATTACAATTTCCTCAAATATGATTGGTGCATAAACTGCTGTATTTTGCTCTAATTAATCTGAAAAGTTGTAATTGGTCAGTGTAATCGGACAGTTGGCTGTAATCGGACACCTGTAATCGGACAGTTACATGAGCCAGTCATTTTAAGTCCTCTCCACTAAATCCACCAATCACAGCATTGATTACAATCACTATAGTAACCAAGAGACTGACTTTGTAAAACTTTGGAGGTTTAGTCTCTGATGACTGTTTTGAAAGAAACTTAACTGCCATTTTGCAAGCTATTAATATGATATTTAAAATGACTATTAAAAGCTCTTTTTTCAAATGAAACTTTTTGTTTTGTGGAAAATTGTAATGGTTATGCTATTATTTTGTACTTAACCTTGTTAAGATAAAACTTGTTACAGTTTAAATGGCTGCTTTAATAGCTGTTGTTATAATTATCACTTACACTAAACCCAACAATCAGTTTCCATGTTGATATCATATTGTCCTGTCTTGAAACTCTAGGCTCCTTTCTTCTTGATGTGTAGCATGCTGTGGAAACAAACAAGGTACATGTATGAGGCCAGACTCTTATAGTAATATACAACATTACAAACATTTATTATATGGCTCTGTCTCACAAGGATTGGGAACTACCAAATTCATGAATTTGATTGGTTGAAAAAGAAATTGAAAGCAGTCTAGATTTTCCCACATAGACCTACATCTAGACCGGTAATGTTTTGCAGCGAAAAAGGTACAAACTAAAATGCAAAATCATTGACTATTTTCATCTAACATATTTATGGAAGTGCCAAAAAGCCTGATGAGAAAAAAAAGTAGAGTATGAGCAAACTTTGGCACAATTAAATTCAGCTCGTTGCCGTTCATGAGCAAAATGTCAGTTACCTACAAACCAGTTACATTGAACCAATTAAATTGTTCTTGTTTGCACCATATAATAAACATCTTATTATTAATTATTAACCGAGCTTAGTCGGTCTGTAGGGGAGAATCTTGACCTCGGTTGTGTGCACAGACCTCACTGCGTTCGGTCTGTACTCATGACCTCCATCAAGATTCTCCCATACAGACCTCCTGCTCAGTTAATAAGAGTTAACCATTGTGCATTTATAATTGAAGTCTGTCAGTGACTATATGTACAAATGTTCATGTTGAACTCTACCATAGTGCTCAGTTTTGTACATGTATCCTACACCCTGAATGTGCATGTGTCACTGACCGATCAAAATTCAGAAATTATTTTGATCATTGTAGCTATAACAAAATTCATCATTCATTCATTATTTGGTTGTCCAGTTGCAGGTTTCCAGTCACAACTAAATTTTGTAATTGGATCCCCATGATTGGATATTATCACTCACATGTGCTTAATCGGCTTTCTTCTTAATGTTTCCTAGAAGAAGTTCTTTAAAGACTTTTTTAATCTTGAAATTTGTTAATGATGGGTTTATTAGTAATCAACCTCGTTTGATTTCAAATAACTCACACAATTACATGCTAAATTCTTGTGCTCCACTCAGTCCGATTACATATGGGTTATAGACCAAGGGTTAGGTCAAGATGGCTGGATATTGGTCAAGTTCTTTTCAGTATGTTTATTTGACCAAAAGACTAAAGGTCCATAAACGGCAAAAAAAAAAAAAAAAGAAAAGAAAAAAGAACCATGCCAATATTCAGCCATCTTGTCCGAACAAGCTTGGTCAATATAGGAATTATGGGATAAACAAATTTTTCTTGTGGGACACAGCACATAATCCAAAATGACAAGAAAGCACCATCTTACCTGCTGGGGTAGCCAATCACAGGGTAGGATTTGGTAAACCTTGCCTGCTCAGGGAGCCACATGTAACCATATACTGTAATAACAATATTAACATAATGAGCGGCTAAAACCAGACTTGCATTCAGGGATTTGTAATAATTTGATTCGAAGGATAACATTAACAATTTACAGGAGGTTTCATGAGGGGCCAGGTACTGGGCAAATTGACCGGCTGTGAGGATGATTTTGCTTGCCTGGTTTAACCATCTACAAATTATTGTAGAGGAAAGTTTTTCTTGTAAGAGGGTGGCAATGGGGATTAACTGTTTAGCGCATAATGACGGTTTTTTTTAGCCATTGTAACTGTAAACAAGAAAGGATTCGAATGAAACGAGATGCATCTCAAGAGAATCAAGATGCATTCTGGGAGATGGTGGTAACTTTCTTTTGGTCAGTATTGTAAACAACAAGATATAAACTGATTATAATAATAATCATAATAATGATTATTGCATTAAAGATGATCGACTGTGTACTTACACGGGCAAAGAGGGGAGACTCTCCACAACAAATAACAACATTTTGGGAAGATTACAACTAGTAATCTTACTTCTTGTAATAGAATTTTTTTAACCTTACGTTTTGTAGTGAAAGTGATGTAAGTGATGTTGTGATAATAATAAAATGTTAGGAAAAAAATAGCAACATTTTGAGAAAACAAGTGTAAATTTCAGTTTACTTTGACCTCATCTTACACTTCTGGCAACCCTTTCTACCATGTTATTTTGTCTGTTGTGAGTCCAGTTGGAGTTTGACCCTGTGTCACACTTATTTTGGAACATGCTCTTAGCTCGTGGTCTGCCTGCAATTTTAGTTACCAGCTCCAGGGCTTCTCTCCACTTTTTCGCAAACCTGGCAGACACTAGTGTGGTAATTCCTTTTTACCGAAGTTTCACAAAGTTCTCAAATGATTTCATTCAAGACTTAAGCAGCTTAAATCATTTCAAACACCACCTAAAGAGTGTGAAAGAGAAAACTAGGGAGCTTGAAGAACTTGAAGTAAATCCTTTGAGCCAAAATTATTTTGCCTGGTGAGGTGGACTGCAAGAGCAGATTATTACAAAAATTATTTTGATTGTTCAGTTTGCTTGATTGGCCCTGAAAAAACATGTATATTTGGAGTCCTCACTAATTGTGCAATACAGAGAACAAAATTACATCATTTTCAACACTTAAAAAACTGATTTTGTGTCAGTCATGACTCACACAGAGGTCATATATAACTCATAAAAAATAAAATCATACAAACCTTCGGCTTCGGCTGATAACCCCTACCTTGACCTTGATTATTCTTGATATCACAAAAACCGAATCTAATAATTGTTTTATTATACACTGAACGAAAAAAATGGAAGTCATCTTTTTGCTTCTTCACTGACAGCAAGCACCACAAAGCGTGCAAACTTGACATGATTACCTGTGACCTTGAGTGTCCTTGACACGATTAATGTATAATCTGCAGAGATGAGGTCACAGGCCCTGATTTCGAAAATTCACGGTACGCTTTCGACCAATCAGAAAAGAGGTAGTGAGTTCAATGTATAATAATAAGCTGACTTATCTCCTTGTTTACTGTTTACCCACAAAATCCATTCTAACAGTTTACGAACTAAATGGCTTACTTTTAGCTACTTACTGACCAGAGCAATAGTGAATACCATATTGACACCCTCTTATTAAGTGTAGTTCAGTTGAAAACGTTTTGCCCACTGGTGGAAACAAAATTTGCAGTTGCCTTCCTACTAAAAATGTCAATGAAAGTCCTACAATTTAGCTTCCAACTGGGGTCAAAAATATGAACAGCCATTTGCTCTTGCAAACCATTAGTTATGAAGACCATCCTGGTGATTAAGCAGCTTACGTGATGACTTTGGTATTGAAGCCCAAGTGAATCGCAGAGAGCTCAAATTCACCCTGTAAAACTCTTTCTTCCACTTGCATTTACTTCTACAAGTTGCTTTTCAGTTTGAAGAAATAAATGTTACTTATGATAATGTAAGAACAAGCCACAGAAGAGCACATGAAAACAGAAAAACGCCAAAATGTCTTACCTTGCAAGACACTACTGCAACCAGATTTTCATCATGCTTCTGAACACGTGATCTGAGATTGTGATTTTAATGTATGATGGGATACTCAACCAGACATGACAATATCACGGGCGTGAAATTCTGAAAAATTAGAAACGGGGACAACTGGAAGGAAAATTTCCAGAAAATCCAGAAATCGTTGACTTTCCGAGAAGCAAACCATTCAACCGAAAATTCCGGAAATTCTGGGATGCAAGTGAAACGGAACAGAAATTCCTCACATTTCAAGGAAAGTATGGCCGAATGAAATCTGATGTCCCCGAACGGGTGTCACGAAAACTCAGACTCCGAAAACTCAGACCTCAGACCCCGAAAACTCAGACCTCAGACCTCGAAAACTCAGACCCCTCGAAATTGAAAGAAAAAAAAGATTTAAACTCGTCTAAAGTGTTATCACCTGAAATGTGTTATGGTCACACAATGTTCATCTTCGGGGTTTTCGTTTTCGGGGTCTGAGTTTTCGTGACACCCGTCCCCGAACCCGTCATATGGAGAGGGTACTCCAGGTGAGGGAAGTTCCCGTTGGGGGGGGGGGGGGG
>Ga0126339_10003833_pt1 | contig 11006 bp, 11 predicted proteins | sample OrbTmetagenome_2_FD_92532 | JGI IMG/M metagenome (GOLD analysis project Ga0126339, IMG submission 92532) | Coral microbial communities from Petempiche,Puerto Morelos, Mexico - Orbicella T R C metagenome | ecosystem: Host-associated > Invertebrates > Cnidaria > Coral | place: Petempiche,Puerto...
AAATAAAAATAAAAATAAAAAGGTCCACAAGGATGTAAATATATTTCAGATCAAAGGTTGTTTGTAACAAAACCATATTTAGACCTTGTTACTGCTTTGCGTTCCCGCTTTCTCTCATCAAAAGACTTAACTGGACTTTGGTCAATGATTACCACGTGGATTAATAAATTAGCTAGCGAGTAAAAGAAAACTCTAAAAGTACAGAAAACTGCCAACTATTTATTAAACAAATCACGAAATTTTCTAAAAAGTAAAAATTTGACGATTAATTAACTAGTAAAACCAAAACAAAACTGAGTTGAAAAAGGCCATTCATATTACTCGTTTTTTTTTTTAACAAAAATCATGGGTTCATTCATCATATGCATGCGATGTTTTGACTTGACAAGTTACGCACTTACTTCATACGAACTTGAAATGTCCACTGCACGAAACACAGGAACAAATATCAGCGCCACAGATGGGAAAAGAATCACGTAAGAAGCGATAATAAGCCAGTATTGTGTCCCGAAGATGTAAATCTCCGAGGGAACACCGAGAATTGTAATCGCAGACATGAACGATGCCAACAAAGACAGCGCCACAGGTACAGCCATCATACCGCGGTTAGCGAACAAAAATTCTTTCGTTGTTCGCTGTCTTCCCCCAGTAAAGGCATGGTATATTCCAATGAAAGTTGACAGGAGCAACATAACTCCAAAAACAGCAAAATCTACTTTTCCAAACTGTGCTTTTCCCTCCATAGCGCAAGTCGTGACAAGCAACTCAGCAGTAGAACTCGGTGGTCAACGTGCTATTGGTGTCTGGTACGTCATGTAAATGACTCGGAATAGTATTGCGCTGGTAACGGTCTGAGGCGTACTGAATATTTATGCTACTTTTCGCGAAAATTCGAGAACTGTATTTCGAGAGTATTAATTTTCGTCATTCCTGGAAAAAAACTCCACACAAGTGATTTTATTCCAAGCTTTTGCCATAGCTTTTCTCAAATCCTGGTTCGAAGGCCTTGTTTCACTACAAGGAGCCAACAAATGGAAAATTGATGACTGCACAAAAATTGAACAACTATCGACGAGCCCGTGAAGAACATTTAAACCCGTGTACTGTTTTTTTGCATAATCTGCTGAGTTTAATCGTGTTAAATTTTTGCGCTCTTTTTTTCGCAAGTGTAACGTCGTGTTAATTTTCGCGATATTTTTTCCAAAACGCCACAATATAGTACGCCCAAAATATTGTTTACAATAAATTATTTGCACAGGCGATTCAGTTTCTCATCAAGTAATGGATATTGACAGGGCATAGCACGATTAACTGTCCCAAGTAATTGGAACCCGATGTACTGAATACTTTTTGTGCGACGTGGGTTTAAGAACGGATAATTTTACAAAGAGTGCAAGAGCTCATTGACGGTTGTGCCAACCAGAAATTTGGCAGATTTTGAAAGCTAGATTTTTCCGCGAATATTAACACCTAAAGAACATGACCGACAATTTCACTGATTTACTACTGAAGTTTCACAAGCTCTTTTTAATCTTGGAAGTCAGTTTGATTCTGAAGATGACTTCCGCTCAGGTTGTCGAAACGTCATGTCACTAACAACAGGCGATCGCACAAGACAAAGTACTGATACCCCTGGTTTCAGACCAGTAGCTATGATATGAAACGTCAGTGACGAGTTTACTTGAAATAATCTAGGTCCGCACAGAAATTAGTCGTAACTAGACCCATGGTTGTGAGTTGTCTTTTTTTCCGCGGTTTTCTTTATTTTGTTTGTTTTGACGGCAAACTGCTTCCCCATAACAGATCGATTACAGATGAATTGGGTCTCGATTTGATCAGTAGTGACTTTCTGTCTGCAAACGAGTCTTCTCAACATGTGAAAACCGATTTCATCTTCTATTTTTAAATACTATGACAGTTAATGACTACCACTAACTTTGCACGTCTGTCATACTTTCATTATATCTGGGTTATTGGCCGAGAAGATGCCGGAATATTAGCCGAGTTCTTAGCGTGATTAATTCATATCCAGCCATCTCGACCGAACAAGCTTGGTCAATAAAGGATTTACTATATGGGATAAAAAACACCCAAAAAGTTATTCGCGTTTGATCGGGACACGAGCGTACGCAATCCCGAGCTGGCAATATGGTGCCGTCTTGTCCGCTTTGGTAGCCAACCACGGCGCAGTATTTGGTTCATCACGGGGCTAGCCATATAATAAGAGTTCACATAGACGTCTTGTCTCCATTCTGCACAATAAGATTGGTTGGTGTCTAAACATCTGGTGGTTAGATGTTAAATAAATGCCAAGTGACGGGGATTTGAGCGCGGCTTATTGGTTGTAATGCTATTACTAGAATTAAAATTGTCGCATGTACGTGCTCCTAACAGTTCGCTCAATACACGTCAGAAGGCGGAAACTTCGACAGATCAGAGAAATGCGGTGCAGGGCCTTTTGCCTCTTCTTCATCATTTTAAATGTTGAAGTTGCTCATCCTTTGGATAAACGAAATGACTCTTGTGTGAAGTTTCATTGGGATCGTAGGTTTGAATTCGGTTTTTTCTCCAAGGAAAACCACTCATTGAAAGGCTACGTTCGTAATTTAACAAATAATTGCCTTCAACATCATTCAGCAGTTGGGACAAAAAGTTGTCCAGCTCTTTCGGTGAAATTTCCGTTGATCTCTAGAGATCCAAATATAACGTTGAACAAGCTGCATAGACCTGTCTTGGCTACAAAAGAAGCCTCTACCAACACTGCAAGTCAGATTCTGCGCGCGTTTGAGAAGATATGGCAACTGTTCATTCTCTGCCTAATGGCTGCCATGTTATCAGGAATTCTGATCTGGTTTTTTGTGAGTATTTTCAGAATTATATATGGCATATAACGGATCAGTCTTTAAGTAAACTAATAAGCGTAGGTATAACGTTATAGACAATAAGATGCATAAAGGTTTGTGGATAGGAAAGACGCGGCTAAATGGACCACTTTCAAGGCATGGAAATAAAACCAGTAGCGTAGTAACTCTGTCTTTAGTTTCAGACACTGCAAATTTTACTAGCACTTGTTTCAGTCAGATATTTCCCCAAGCAGTGAACAGTTAAAATGAAGACCTAGAATTTAATGTAAAGCTGTTCTTCAGCCACGGTAGATATGCGTCATTCGCAATTCTTATGTCAAAAGAACTCGTGTGGTTTTATTTATCCACTGAAAGTTGCTGACGAAATTCAAAACAAGGGGAAACATGTGTGGAAAAGAAATAACATGGATAGAAAAAAACTAAGTTCTTACAAGAATAATAGAAAATATATTAATAATAAAAATTTTTATTTTAATACCATCTGTTACATTTATAAGCATTTTGTTCTCCATTTTTCTCCAAGAAAAATTCCAATTTTTTTAAGACTTAAAACTATATTGAGTTTATTAGGTTGGTTTGTTTACACCGTGAAAGGAAAATAATCTACGCTTTTTTTTTTCAACAGGATCACAAAGCAAATTCTGGACACTTTCCAAACCCATTTTGGAGCGGCATACGGGAAGGTTTGTGGTGGGCCATTGTTACCATGACAACAGTGGGGTAAGAAAATCAATTTTCAAGTATATATAGAACCTGTCAATATCTGCAAGAATAATAAGTAACATTATGTTCTACTCCCCTGCCTCGGTAATTGCTCTCCTTTGTGTATCCCAGAGTTTATTATTCGAGCCAAGAAAATTCTAACTTTGTGTTCTGCCCGGGAACATCAACAGCTGAAAAATTTACTTGCTGACTTGAATGAAGAGTGCAAAATGTCAACAGTTTTTATTGTAAATCAAATTAGCATATTTGTTTGGTAGGTATGGTGACAAGACGCCGCGGTCGTTCCTGGCGCGAGCCTACGCTTCACTGTGGATGATAATAGGAATGCTGTTAATGTCAACCTTTACTGCCCAGATCTCCTCGTCCATTACGGCTGATGGACTGAGTCCTTTAAACGAGATATTTGGAAACAAGGTATAAGATATGTATTTCATGGAACATTTGATTAATGTACAAAGACAAGCTAGAATTCTAAACTAGCTAACAACCAAGTGCATCGAAGTTCTCTTTGTTATCCTGATTTTTCAGATACTGGCATGTGTAATCAGCTTTTTCATTATTATTATAATTTATCCATTTTATTTATTGCACATTAGTTTCAATTTGTCAAACGTTTTATGTGCCCTTAGTTCGGGAGAGCGGTAAATCCCTACCTTTTCTGCATTAAATAAATGAACTATTCAGTATTTCATCTATGTTATCTCATTCCCTGACTGCTCAAAGGAAGAGCAGCTGATAATCCAGGAATGCGGTCTTCTTTGCTGCGCTTGTCCCTTGGCAGGTAAAATCCGGCACTAATGTGCAGTATAATATAATATGAAAAGAAAAATGGCGCTATGATTCGATAAAACCATTCTCGTTGCAACTGAATTTGACCATGCCTGTGAAGTAGCCAGGTGTAGCTAAGCGCATTGACCACTATAAACAACAGCATTGGAACTGTTGTTGTGGGCCAGAAAAAATGTCACAGATGTACACAGGCTCGGCCGGATATTTAATTTGTCCCAAAATACCCGGCTTGTATAGAACGGTTTTCATTTGGGGGTCGAAGAGTAATTAGGTTTGCATCACTAAGTTTCACAATTGGCTTAAAAAACGGTTCATTGGTTCACTGTACGCACGAGTCACATCTCCCTAGCCTCATTTAAACGTTTACCACTTTAATTACAACAGGGCTCTAGATCTGTACGACGTTGACAGCATAGGAACCTGGAGAACAATCTGTCCCAGGTTCAACACAGCGAGGTCTCTTCTGTGCCCGCCGTCGTGCTGTTTCTAGCGATTTGAACTTCTGTTTTGTTTCCTTTTGACTCTTCTTGTTTATATATGAGTAGCTTTAGCTACTGAATTTTGTTGTACTGTATTTTAGTTAGGCGAAGTTAAATAAATAACTGTATTGTCTGTACATGCGTCCTTTGTGATCGGCTAGATATATTACTTTGGTTTGGTTTTACGACACTCGATTGAAAATCACTCTATACCGTGTATTTATTGCAGATTGGTGTACCTTTAGGAAGCAAGAGTTTCTTTCAGAAATACTGCTACGGAGCGGAATCAGTGATAGGTATTAATCCAGTTATTGAGTGTTTTCACTCAGCTAACTGTGTACAATGTAGCAGTTCCTCGCGTAATTCACATTATTCTCTATTTCGGAATGAAACCAGTCTAAATATAATCTTAAACTGAGATTTGAATTTGGTTACACTGGAAGCTTAATTTCAGAGCGTGATAGCCACGAAGGGTGAGCAGGCTCATGTTGGAGCACAATCGCGCGCTGCGTAGCCGCGAACGCGAAATCGAGCGGCGAAGCCGCGAGAGACGAGAAAGTGGTGCCTCTTCACCAGACTTCTTCCCGCCGGATCGCTTTGCTCTTCGCCGCTCGCGCGCGTGACTCAAAGGTGAGCTTGGTCGCAGGCTAGTTGTGGCTCATCAACCACAGTAGAAATAGCATTCTCTCTTCCGTGGGGTGTCAACGCCAACGTAATGTGATCACTTGCAAAAACGGAAAAATGTGGGCAATTACTCGGTCTAAAATGTCTAAGACGGCAGTGTGATTATTGGAATGACCGTAGCTTATGTTTTTGCTACATTTGTTAATTGCAGAATATTCAACTGAGCGTGAACTCCTCACAAGCTTGCAGAATGGTACTGTAGATAAAGTCTGGATGTTTGGCTGCCAGGCTAATCATAAAGAAATAAGTCCAGATTTCACGATCGTCAGCGTTCTCGATGATGACTTTATGCGGCAGAAACCTACAATAGGAGTAAGAGTTCAATTCTTGAACAGAAGCTACTTCGATCAAAATTTTACCGAATGTTTGGAAATGGATGGTGACGATGATGATAACGATCGTGATGATGATGATGATGATGATGATGACAATCTATTCTGGAAACAGGATGTAAGAAAGCATTGTTTAATTTTACTGACTTCATTGCTTTTCCCTTGCGAATTTTTGTCTCATTTGCTGTCACCCAACGTTTCTCCGATCCATAGTCATCATCGAAAAGTAACAAAAGGCTTGGATTGTCAAAATAGAACATTTAAATAATAATAACCGGCTTAGATCAGTAACCTAGATACTTTAATCGTATCTATTACAAACATTCCCTATTTGACTGGTTCTCCGCGCGTGTACTTGTCACGTAATATTGGCGCGCAATCCCATGTTTGTCCAATTTTAGAGGTGTCCAATAGGCCATTTGCGAGTTGCCTTTTGCTTCTGCGTCAAAACGAATCTTCGTGCAAAACCAGTCATATGAAAATCTGTTTCACTTGCACGTTCACTTTCATGTGGTTTTAAATCAGAAGCGTAATGTAACCCTGAAATGGCTTATTATAACTAGTTAGATATCTATTTTCTGTCTTTGAAGCTAGTCGGTCCACACGAATGTACACTCCTAGATGTCACAGTGCATTTGCTATTTAGTACAACTCCGCACATAGAGTAAACAAATACCAAGGGAGTGGAGGGCGTGGAATGCTGGGGCACTGCTGAAACCAAGGGAGTGGAGGGTGTGGAGCGCTAGGGTACTTCTGAAACCAAGGGAGTGGAGGGTGTGGAGTGCTGGGGCAATGCTGAAACCAAGGGAGTGGAGGGTGTGGAGTGCTGGGTCATTAGCCCCTTTGAATTTGGCTTTAATTCTTCGTTGATATCGGAGATGTTCTGAACATGAAATTGCGGTTGCTCTGTAGGTATTGCCTACCAATTAATCAAAATGATTTAGATTTCTTGTTTGTGTTTTTTTTAGTTCCGCTGCCTAAAAGACCATAGCAGAGGGAAATACCGTCAAGATGTGAAGCGGGCTTCATCTACTCGCCGGTTGGGACTCATCGATCATGTTCTGCTGGCCTGTGGCGCTCTGATCATCATCTTGTTGACGATAGGAGCACTGTGGAATGTTAGCATCAGAGTCAGACACATGGAAATCACCGCTGGTTTGTATCTTAGATCTCAGCCTTCAGATGAAATAGAATAGCCCAGTTTCGAGTTCGCCATGACCGCTCAATAAAAGCACTGAAAACGCATTTGCACAGGGTTAGCCTCGACCTAAAAAAAAATATTCACAAATACTGGCGGGAAGGTGCCACAAATTTGAAAATTAAACAATACACAGAGCTGTAAACAGGCCATCTTCTCGCTGGAATTTGTGAACATTTTACTTTAGGTCGAGGCTAACCCTGTGCAAATGCGTTCTCAGTGCTTTTAATCAGCGGTCATGGCAAACTCGAAACTGGACTATTACACTCATAAATAATTAAAATGACTTCAGTTTTTGTACCCATCACTTAAGCCGAACCTTTTACTTGTTCTCTGTCATGTCTGAGTCTCTTCAGTCATGATATGTTCAGCACAGATGAAAGTCGTTTAGGGTCTTAAAATTCCTGCACGATCCAACAAAAACGTCCGTTTGGAACAAAATATGCATCAGAACATTAACAGGTGGCCATACCTTTAAGTTGCTTGAGTAATTCCCGTCTATTTCATTCTGTAGTTTAACCTATGACAAAATCTCAGTTGTTTCATCTTTTGCTGTCTTATTCGGCCCCATGCACAACAGACAAAACGCCACATGACTTACCCTATCGTTTATTCTTTCCCTATTCTAAATTAAATTAAAACATTTCCCTATAAATTACGTAGGCTGTGTTCACACTTGATGTCCGAGCAATGGTGCTTGGGCACCCGGCACAAAATGGTGTTGCGTTCAGACACTGGGAACTCCAAGTACTCAAGTACCATCAAGTGCCCGAGTACAAGGTCATGATCGAGTTCACGGGCACGGGCACGGTGTCCGAATTCTGGTGTGTGTACCTGGAATAAAGGTGTGTTCACATTAGTGCAAAGATGGAATCGCACTGGAGCACCGTGCTAGTCACCAAGCGTGAACATAGCCCTAGTGTCATCACTGAAGGTGTAAGGGACAAGAAATTGGACGAAGGGTATCTACGCTATCCTCACAAAAGATAAATTCTCAATTGACAATTAACTGATATCTTTTATCAGGTAGCTTTTTCATCGGTACGCACGTGCACCATATTAAAACCTCTGCTATTACTTATTAATAGTATAAACATGAAAAAATTCGCGTAGAAGTGCCAGAAGATCTTTCTTGAAGCCACTTTTTCTCATTCGAGAAAACCTTTTTCAAAGTTTCTGCACAAAATTTTTGTCATCATTTTACGTGATATCATTGGCTTAGAAAATTTCCTATTGTCTTTCTGCCAATCATAATCTAGAATTATGATGTGTAATTTGCACTGATGTTACACTTTTTGCACTGGTGTTACACGTGAACTGCACTGCTCTCAGCCAGTCAGAATCGAGTAACTTTTTCATGTATATTATTAATTATTCTAACACATTAAAATTAGCTTTTGTTTGTGATAACAGTGAGTAAATCCCAGGCGAGGTAACATCAGATAGCCAGGACTGGTAACGCCCCGATTAACAGTTTTCATCTTTATATTTCAGGTAATGCTGTTGATGTTGAAAAGGGAGTATGGAACATCGAACTAGGAGTGAAAACAAGTGAACTGCAAACGAAGGAGCTGACTGTAGTTTCCGGCTGAGCGTATTAAAGGAGCTACGCCATAGAACGCGCATCTTAAAACTTTTTTAAAGTTTGTTAATTGTAATCCGTGTAAATCTTTCTCGGTCGTGACCATCCTTATTCATTTTTGTTTTTTAAATTACAATTTGAAGTCATTCTGTCTTAGGAAATTATCTAAAGTAATCAGAAAATGACTTAAAATGTCGTGACATTGCTGCTTTAAGAACAGATACATGTGAAAGTAAATGTATTAGATACTTAATTGCATGTTTTGTAAATAATTGCTCATCCCTGCAAAGTGGGTTGAGCTAAATCGGTCTAGATACGCCCATAGTCTTCCTTGAAAACTCTATCCACGAATGGCCTCGCGCTGGTGTATAGACGTTTTGTTGGTTTTCCAACATCTCAGCTAATCAAATCAAAGAATATCAAGCTCTCCACGTGCACTGTACCAGCTCCCGATTATGCTCTGCTTCCTTGACTTTGATTAGCCAAGCGATGGAAAAACCAACAAATTGATGTCTATCTTGAATTTCAGCCATTCGCTGGAGTCGCGCCCAACGAGATGGTTCAATTTCAAGTTGCGGACAAAAAAAAAATACTGTTTGGTGGTAAAATGTGGGGTAAATGAAATATTACTGTTGCACGTACTACAATTTAACATAACTAAATGACTACTGGCAAACATTGCTGTTTTCAGTAAAATTTTTATTTCTCATAGCCTTCAGCAGATCACTCAGTTCATTTAAATCGTTCAAAAACATTTCAAGCGAACGATGCCCCTGCATAATTCACTATTAAATAGATTTACTGTCAATGTATTTTCTAAGTATTGTAGTTTGTGACCACTGTATTTACTTCTTATATTTAATACTTTCTAGAACCTTAGCTGGAATTTGAAATAATCTTGTTACCTCTAATCGATTCAGTTAGAGAGAGTTCACCTGAAAAGAGATAAACACCTTAAGATTTTCAGGTCGACAGACTTCCTCCAACAGCCAAAAAAAGAAACTACACATTGCACGGCAACAAAAGCACACAAATACTTAGCACAAGGAGCGGCCTTTCACTCTATCTACGCCACCATTCATAGCCTTGCATTCCAAATTCTGTACACACAAAATTCCGACTCTATTCAATTCAAATAGAGGAAAACATCTTTGTTTCTCTTCCTCAAAAATAATTTCTCTACCCCTGAATAATTATTGCTGCAACCGAGTTTCATCCTTCTTGTTATATTATGTACCGGGGGAATTGATTTATTTTTTCTGTACAGCACCGTTCGAAATTATTCAAGGTTTCAGTCATATTATGTCAGGTGTACAAAGATGGAGCTTCAGCACGATTTGAAGTCGCCTAGGACAACACCCGTCAGAGAGCCCCTAATAATGAGTTCCTCTCAAGTAGTTTGAAACTGACTGCTAATAAATTCTAGCGCAACCCAGACCGACTATCAAGTAAACGCGCAATCTGACTGGCTTGACAGGGTTTTTTTTGGGGGGGGGGAGGGGGGGGGAGAGTTGATCAACAATTAACGGCGAGTTTGAGTTTTTCCATGTCCTTACTGGTTACCATACATTTCTTAATTCTGACAATTATTGATAGATCAAGAGAATGTCCGCAAGCTTGTCTTCACTCTCGGGACAGCAAAGCTTCAGGATACAGGACCACGTGTTTACATCTCATCGCACTGCTCTGCCTTGTTCTACAAAGCTGTTTAACACATGTAAATGAAGTGGTCCACAACAGTCCTGTATCGCGTCACGCCAAGCAGCTGACTTCAGGATCCTTGGCCTGGCTGTGTAAAGATGGCGACCAGTTGGATGATCAGGATCACGTCAGCATCTGATTGACCGACAGATCTCTTCTCTACACCAAGAGTTTCCATGGTGATGTCAGTTACAGACACACTCGTGTCATCTGTTCACGAATAACTTGATGGCGCCGCTCCAGTCAGCGGTAACCAGAACCTCTGTGGTGAATGGCTGACAGCTTGAGTCGGGTGGAATAATTAGCCAGGGAACTGGGGCGAACATTGCTGCAGTTACCACAACCGCGTGGGCTTGAAAATTAGAAAGTAAAAGTGATTTGGTTTTAGCTAGGTAACCGCCATTTAATGCCTTAAACTAAGAATTGGTGCGTGAAATCGAATCTGAGCTTTAAAAGAAGGAAATATGGTGGCTCATTCACCTTACAGAGGCGATAGACGGGATTTAACTGTTGAAAATGATAAATGTGTCTGCTTCCTCAAAATTTGGGAGGAGTGGGAGGGGGTTCGCTTTTATAGCCAACCATTCTAAACTGGCGCTGCGCTGTAGCAAAAGGTAACATGTTTTTCTATGCTTACAACCCTTTACATGCTCT
>Ga0126339_10003834_pt1 | contig 11006 bp, 3 predicted proteins | sample OrbTmetagenome_2_FD_92532 | JGI IMG/M metagenome (GOLD analysis project Ga0126339, IMG submission 92532) | Coral microbial communities from Petempiche,Puerto Morelos, Mexico - Orbicella T R C metagenome | ecosystem: Host-associated > Invertebrates > Cnidaria > Coral | place: Petempiche,Puerto...
CTGATTCTTGGCGAGGTTGTTTATATAGCAATCATCTATCATATCCTAGATTCTTGAATTTATTTATTGAATGGTTACGATTTTTAGTTTTGATCACATGACTGGTGAAAACCAAGAATAGTTTAAGTGAAAAAGCTTGTGGTATATGAAGGGTTTTACTCTAGACACCCATTTTCAGTCAAAATGGTGTAGCACACAGCATACACAATGGTCAGGCACTCAAGGGGTTAAATTTTGAAATACAGTGTAACATACCTGCCAACCCCCAGAGTACAAAAACCTGGAGACGGCTAGAAATCTTTGCATTGTAAGAATATAATTTTCGACAATGTCTGATTACTCTCCGAAAATCACCCGAAGGCCTTCCAAACGTTCCCGACGCCTTGAAAATAACGAAATTAATGAAAAAAAAATTAAAAAGAGCCACGGTAGGTAGTTCCCGGGAGATTTGGTGCTCTAACCAGGAGACCGGGAGATTTGATGAAAAACTTGGAGACTCCCGGGAAAACCGGGAGAGTTGGGAGGTCTGGTGTAACCTGCAAGATCCTTAAAGATATTTTAGAGATTGTCAAGAAAACCTTAGTGATCTTCCAGGACCAGGAATGATTCATCAGATCAGTGCTTGCTGTTGGCTGGTGCTTACAGAGAACAGCCCTGTCATTCACAACCTATGATTAGCTATTTGCCTGTGACAGGTGTAGAAAGAAGGATGTGAAACATACTTAGTGCATGAAAAGTAACTAAAGTCTAAAGGGAAGAAACTCTTCACACTCATTTGCCCAGTGGGCCATGACCCTGGCATGCAGTGTACGATTTCAAGACTGTACAATAGTTGAGCGCTGTGTAGAAAGAACAAATGAATATAGATGTACTCTCGTCTTGGTATTTTAGTTTTAATTAATCTTGATATTGATTGTTAGTTTGCAGACATGCTTCAGAGAATAGAGTGCTACAGGGACATGTTCCTGAGTCAAACACAGATCCTAACTTTACAGCCACTGGCTGCTCTGACCAAAGAGTTTGAAAAAGCTAAGGTAAGATATGACCTGATTTTATTATACCCGATAACTTGTCTTTCAGTTTATACATATATGCAGGTTTTGATGCGCAGTAAAATTTAGTTTGCATATTGTCTTTGTTGCTTGTAAAACAAAATATTTAATTTCTACATTTTAGGACCTCCAAACTCAAATGCAGAAAGCCAGAGATGCTTTGCACCTTTCCTGGGAAAAGTATTCCAGTCTTTCACATCTAAGTAACTTACAGGAGGTATAGAGAATTACTTTAAGTTTCTTAACTAATATTGATCCCAGACATCTGTTGATTGCAGAATGTACTTTTTTTTTTCACGCCATTGCATGCACAGTTGGTTTCTTTCATGGATTCAAAAAAAAAAGTGATCAGGTGGTGACAAATTTCATGATCATATGACAGGTAAAATCAGTGAATCTTTCTTTCTTAACATCAGGGAAGGTGCCTCACAGTTTTTTCACAAGTTTGTTGAGTTTCGCACTTTCTAACAAGATACAATTATTTCAAGATAGATGTTACAGAGAAGAGTTTGATAGATTCAAAATTCATCTCATGGATATCCATTGCATTCTAATAAATCTTCGATTTAACTGTGCAGGCCAATATCAGATTATGTTGCTTTGATTGCCATACTCATGATTCATAGCTCAATTTTAAAGTCATGAACTTAATCAGTACACAGTCATGAACTCCGTATGAAATAACTTGATTGTGTCATTCAAAAAGGTATGATTAAGTAATGACACATTGGGCTAGACCATAGCCTAGAACCCAATTTCCCTACAGATATCACTGGTCCATTGTAGCAGAGTATAATCTGTCATTAAAAGTAGGGACGGTTGCAAAGTAAGCTACTGCCTATTAAAATTATTAATGTTACTTTCCTTTACAGCCCTCTGTATTGGACAAACTTGCACATGGCATGTTGCATGCCAGGCATAATTATCAGCGGATTCTACTCAAGTATGTATCAACTCTGAGGGACATCCACACTTTAAAGAAGGTAAACTTAAGATCTTTGTCAGATGACGAGTGTCTTGACCATTTTAGTCAGCCCCACCATGTATAATGTAAGCAGCAGCTCAGCTGTCTTCATTCCAATCTTCTTGGCCACTCTTCTGAAAACCTCACTATTTGTGGTCTGTCTCTTCAGACCATCAAGGCAACAGGAAAAGTTACAAAGAATGCCATTATTGTCTCATCCTGTGCGCGTACTTAAATCATGTCACTAAACCTTCTTGGATCTATAGACTATTATTTAGTTGGAAATCTTTGTCCTATGCTTCTTATTCAAGTTTTGAACTCCCCTTTCCCCTTAACAACATCCACCTCTGCATGTACCCAGAAAATGTAATACTTGACTGTAAACAGACATAGGCAAGTAGAATATCTCAAACACCCTCTTCCCCCCTCTCTGCCCCCCATGATACTGGTCAGCACATGCCTTGTTTTGACAGCTGTCAATTGACCATAACATGGATGTTCAATATCAAATATGTACACTGTAAACCAAGGCTGTATGCCTTGGTTGACCAATTAGTTAGAGTATGGCGGCCATGTTGTGAGACATCTTCATCATCATTGAGCGCCCGCATCCACGATCCACACCACTAGCCATGTTGTCCATGAAAAAAGGGTTGCACGGTTTTCTATTCCAATGCATGCATGTGGTTTTGTTCCTATAGTTATGGGGCTCTGCCAGAACCCCGCTATTAATAGGATTTCCAAGTTCCTCTGTTTTGTTTTTTGATTTTACAGGTGATAATTCTCCAAAAAGTTCTTGAACACATGCTTGCCCAGTTTTCCTTCTTCAATTTTGCATACCAGGTATTGAAATAGAATAAACCATAAACATAATTATATGTGTATACAGTAAATTATACATTCAATAAATTATGCACTGAATAAATTATGCATTGAGATATTGTCAAACATTTTTCTTTGTTTATAAATGGCTAAAAGTGACTAAAATTTTAAAAACCAAAACATTTTCAACCGTACGGTCATCATCAGTGGTACATGATGGAAATTTACATACACTTGAACTTGGTTTTGTTCGATTTAAGTTATTCCAAGGGGAACAGTTTTACAATGAAAGAATGTATTTGTTTGTTTAGGGTTGGTTTCTCGCAAGCAATTAGCAGGCCTTCCATTATTTTCCTCCAAAAAGTGGTTTTCTCAATGCACACAATGGTCTGTCTCTCACTGACAGGCAATTTATGTTTATCATCTTGTGGCAAACAAGGAAAATCAAAAGTTTATTCAGTCTCAAAGATAAAAACTGGCACAAATAAAATGTCATGCTGAGTGCACATGTGGCGAAACCTTCATTGGGGAAACAAAAAGAAACTTAGCAGTACGAAAGGCAGAACACGAGAACAAGTCTCACAACTCCAAACCAGCCTGTCACCTCACAAAACACCCAACCCATGCATACACATGAAACCTTGCATGCACCAAGAAAAGCACTTTTCGGAGGAAAATAGTGGAAGGCCTGCAAATTGCTTGCGAGAAACCAACCCTAAACAAACAAGTACATTCTTTCATTGCAGAACTGTTCACCTTGGGAATAACTTAATCGAGCAAAACCAAGTTGTATGTAAATTTCCATCATGTACCACTGATAATGACCTTATTGTCACAAACGTTTTGGTTTTTTAACATTTTAGTAACTTTTAGCCTTTTATAAACATCTAAAAAGCAACTATTATGACAAGGTTTCTTTGATTCTTAGTCATTTCTCAACGATTTTCAGTTGGTTGAATTCAGTGTACTGGACAACCAAGCATAACATGTTCTTACTAAATAAATATGTTTTGTACCCTTGAAAGACATTGAAGGATGTGGAACCTTACATGAATGATCTGTTTCAAGAACTGCAAAATACACATGCTAAACTAGAGGTGGGTTGGCTGAAATAAAACTCGGAGAGACAATTCATTCATTGTAGTTTATATTGCTGTCACGATAACAGTATAATTTAATGTAGAAGCTTAATGCTGAAAATAAACCCAGTTTCAATACAGCAACTATTAATGTGGCCAGATTTTGAAGTGTATTAGCAACAGTCAGACTCACTGGTCTTAATTCATTGTCAGACGCTGTAATATAACTCCTTGAAGTTAGGCAGTGTGGCCGAGTTAGGGAGGCAGCATGGCCGAGTGGTTTAGGGTGCTGGATTTGAAATCTGAAGGTCCCTGGTTCAAATCCTCCACCCTACCGCTATCTGGATTTGTTCTCGGTAGTCCCGAGTTCAACGCCCCTACCGCGTTGTGTAAATAGCCAGCTGGTCAGCCTCCAATCAGTTGGGATTCTTAATAGTTTGTGTTCTATTTGCAATATTTGGTTATTTATTTACAGTGTCCCCAATTAGCACAACAGTGCTAAATACATTCGACACTTAAATAAAGTTATTATTATTATTACTATCACTATCACTATTATTATTATTATTATTATTATTATTATTATTATTATTACTGTTATTATTGAAGCATAATTACATGTATTTATCCTGTTTATGTGCACATGGTGGTTATCATATTCTCTGGCATTATCATGGTTTCTGCTTGCTTGGTCTTTTCTTTTCATTCTGTCCATAATCTTCCATAGAAGGTTATCTGCTTTGAACTCTGTACCTCTCTAAACATTTCAGTTTAGCTATGTACGTTCCTTTTGCTTCAATCTTTATTGGCTTTTGAGACTTCCATCACCCTGAGGTAAAAGGTCAAGTCTGTATACGAGCCAAGTGGCCCATCAGGCTGGAGCTTATCCTGGTTTCTGTAGCGTGAAACAACTAAAAGTATTTTTACTCCTCCCTGGATGGGATGCTAGTCCATTGCAGGGTTACCCCCAGCATTAAGGTCAACTGCACCCATTTATACCCCTGTGTGGAGAGGGGCACTGTTAGAGTGCAGTGTCTTGCCCAAGAACACAACGCAATGACCTCAGCCAGGACTCAAACCTGGACAGCTCGATCTGGAGATGAGCGCACTAACAATAAGGCCACCACACCTCCCCTATCCTACCCTGAGGACAGGAAGTGTATTTAAAATTTTTAACTACGGGTAAAATTAAGAAAAGGTGGGATATCTCCTTGAACCACTGATTAGTTTGTTTACACAGTGGCTTTACCAAACACTACAATATTGTTATGCACTCTCTGCAGGAAAATCTCCAAGTTGATGAAGATGTGCAGGCATTAAGTGAGGCTGATATCCTTACTCAGTATCAGAAAGATGCTCAGTCATTTGCTGAGCCACAGGCCACTGTACTCGGGTAACTACATTAATTTACTAACACTAGCACTGAACAGCAAAACCTATCCTTACAACAATCTAATTCAGCGTGCAAAGAAAGTCATGTCTGATAGCCTGTGACTAAGGGATCTTGCAGATGGGTTAGTGGATTTTGAGCGTCACTACCCTGACCGATAAGTGCAGTTATGCAGGAAACTTTCTGAGGAAATTCAAATTACAGAATTGCTGTAAGAAATGAGAAAGACTCTTGGGCTAGTATGTCCCAAAACAGGTTTTCTTTACACCCTGTAATTAGGCTATGGCGCGTAAACATCACTAGATTTTGGTTTCAAGATCAGTCTGTTTCACTGCCTAAAATGCTATAAGTTAAACTTAGTGTATAATTTGTAGATAAATTTTATTTCGTAAAAGAAACTTAATAAGTCCTGATTCTTAGTGTGAGAAGCTCCAGCTACAACAGGTTATCTCAACAATTTTAGTATCATAGACCTGCAAATTATGGATGTAAAAGAACCATTGCTACATAGGTACTGTGATTTTTCAAACCTCCAAGGGAAACAAGAATTGGTTTGAAAAATCAGGTAGTTTGAGACATTGGGGGTAAAATTTGTGTTTGACTGAGTGGAGGGAAGCAACTTTAGATGTGAAGAGTCTGGATTTTCAAAAAATTGAGTATTGGAAAATCGGGATTCCACTGTAGTTATGTAACTGCTACAAGCATTGTGTGATGTAACAATGGTACTTTACACATCTTGCATGCCTATAATTTTAGAATTTTGTTACACTCACAGTAATTTGAAAGGAAAAATGGACTACTTCATTAAATAAAGGTTGGATTCTTTTTCTTCTGTGTATGCATACTAGGTCAGCAACCTTAGGTCATTCTGTCAATACTGTGAATGCACAGGCTGGGAAATTCTTCAACAAAATTGGGGATTTGATACAAGGCAGTATGGCAGGTAATAATTTAACATGATAATGTTCAGTTATTAATTGGTGTAATGGAAGTTTATATGAGGTGTGCATATTGGGTGAAGCCTGTGATCCATATATTTGTACGATAAGCTCATTTGTACAAAAGAATAGAAAAATTTATTTTCTATACACATATGTTTTACTGGACCTGAGTGACAAATTTTCCATATTTTCACTGATGAGTCTATTGATTACGTCGTTTCCCTCTTCTTCACAAACAGTCAGTGAAAATCAAGCAAAAGATTAGTCTACAGTGTGATAAAAAGAAACTTACTGTACGTGGTGGAGACATGAGCTTTATTTTCCTATGTTAAAAACAATATTTTCCACCTTAAAAGAAAATTCATATCTTTTTGCTACCATGTAATATCTTCTATATATGTAATTACATTCAATATCATATCATTTATATAGGATCCAAGAAATCTGGCAAGGATCAACAGCACCAGGTAATCATCTGATAACTGTTAGTAATTATTGATATATTTGCATTTTTATGCACCAATGAAACCTTCAGCTGTGCAGGCCAACTAAGACAATCTGTTATTTGCTAAACGTTCTGGCAATATTGTGGTGTTTAGAAGCCTGTAATGTCATCCTTCTTTAACATTGCTTTACAAATGGAGCTGCACTGTACCAAATAAATACGATAATAGTGTTATTTTTATACATTGAAAACTCAATGTATATCTCAGTAACTGTCAGATGATAGCACTTTTCTGATCTCTCATAATTCTGGATATCAAAGAAACCCTCAACCAATAGTATTATTTCCTTAATATACATGTACAGTGGAGCCCATTACTGTAAGTGAGCCTGGAAACATTTCTGGAATGTTGTGTTAAAAAGAGTTGAATATCGCTATTATATATTAATAATTTGTAAATTAAAAGTCATGAAATCTGAAAAAAGGAGACAGGTGACTCGCATTGTTTCTTGATGACTGTTCAGCTTTCTTTCTGCAGGATCACGAATGGGAGGTGGTTGAGAAGCCTGCACAGTCATCATCTCCACAAGTCAGTAGAAAGGATGAGACGTCCTCATCTACACAAGGAAAACCCCGCCCTGAACCACCGACCAGCTTACCATCATCTCCAGCCAAGAAAAAGGAAAGCTCGTCAGCTACCCCTGAAGGTACAAGATGGTGGAGTGGGGCATTTTGGGGTTTCTATTTTGTTTTTTCCAAAATGAACTTCCCAAAACTTAAAAAAATAACAATAATAATGAAGACCACAGGCAAAAAATACGCAACTACAGTGAAAATCAGAAACAGGTAAATCTGAGCAAGGAGAGATTTTAAAAAGTGCTTCATGTACAATTAACTGTGTACATTTATGAAGTGTGCAAAATGAACATCATTTTGGGTTTTGACAAATTTTTCAGAAACAGTCTTTTTTTAAAGATTAACTGTAACCATGGCAAACAAGTAATCCTTCCCAATTTCTGTCCTAGATGATGCTCAAGAAAAAGTAATTAAAGTTGTGCCAGATGATCTTCTTAGCCCAAGTTCTGAAGTAACTCCACAAAACAGAAATGTCGAGCAAACAGATGAATCAAGGCCTATCCAGTAATTATAAAAAAGCTTGATGTGTTTCTTCACAGATATTACACAGATAATGAAGAAAAAAAATTAACTGTTTTAATGTAGCCCAATTACACTTCTTCATTGAAATTTTCTAGTTTTGTTTGACCACCCAGTGACTATTAATTTAGGCCAAACAGAAGATGCTCTGTTTTTCATTGTTATTTTTTCACATTGCATGTATTTATTTTTATTGTAAAATTTTTCTGGGCACGAAATAAAGATTGTTGTTGTCGTTGTTGTTGTTTTATCAGTATATCAATGTGGTGATTGGTTGTAGAGTTACTAAGGTTTTTTAATGTTATTACTAGTCAATACATAACAAAATTGAAATTGCTAATACAAGTATTTAACACAGACTTAATGTTAAGTTACTGACTAAAGCTACTAGCCAGCCTAGTAGTCACTATTGATTAAAGCTGAGAATTTTATTTTTTCTCTAATTATTTCCATCAAGAGTGTCCAGTTTGTGGAGGTCAAAAGCTCAGCATGTTGGCAATAATGGTCCTGTTGACTTTATTTCAGAATATCAACAGGGAAAGGTACTCAAGTCACTTCTTCACATGGATGGGAGCAGTGTAAAAGAGGTTATTTAAGGATAAAACAGAAGGGATTTCCTAAATCAAGATGGCCACTACTGGTAGGCATATTACAAGATTAGCTTCAAATACTTGTTACTGATTTTGAATAAGCATTGTTTGACAAGTTACTGTACAAAACTAAATATTTGTTTTAAAAAAGAACAACGATTTACACATATCTACATATTAATTAAATTGGTCAAGTCTAAACTTAAGATTGTTAATAAGTTAGTAGAGTCATTGAAACTGAGTATGTAAGTATGGTTACATGAAAGGCAGTTACTGTATTGGCAGCAAGTAAAATTGAAATTGTTTATCACGATAAATGCCTACTAAAAGATGACACATTAGGTGCCTACACTGTAGTCTAGAGATTAGAAAGCTTCAAGGTCAAGTCCATTTGACTCAGCCATCTTGTAATTCAATTGACTTAAGTGTTAGCTACATGTGGTTGGTTGCACTTTTGTGCACCTGCTATAAATAACCCACTGGTCAAACCCCTATTGTTAGGGACTCTAATGAAGTTTATGTTCAATTTTCAACTTATAATTTGATTGGCACATGCCTCTAGAGCATGAGCTTGTTGTATGTAAAGGTTTCCTTTTCCGGACATTAGAGTGGGCTAGTATTTTTCAGACACACCAACAATCTAAAATGTTATAGTCTCAGTCATTCTGTATCTCACTCCTTCAATGCCCAGGGTTGAAATAGACTCTTACCATACTTTTCAACTACTTGACAAGATAATCAAAACTGCCTTAACAAGGTATAATGGAGTATAATGGTCTTGCAATGACTGGATCCATAAAATGTATTTTTTACTAAAACTATAGGGGAATCCTTGTTTACAATATTTGCCTCATTAGCATAAGCAATTCAGTTTCTGATGGAGCTACAAATAAATCAGTTCTGAATATTGAAAGGTCATAGTATGATTAACTCTGCCAATGAATATGAGCTTGATGTATTTTCAAAGACAATATCTCCTTGAATATTACACCCAAAGAGCTAAAAATTTCACCAGGTATTAAGTTTCACTAGCTCTTTAGCTGCCTGGAGTCAATTCATATCTAACATTCTTTCTTCAGTACGTAAAGCTGTATGCAAATGAGCAAAAATGTAGACAATGACATCAGCATGAATCCCTCTATACCTTCATCAGTTTTCTGCTCTCCTTCCTTTTCTGTATGTTGTTTTTAGTACTTCATAGTAGACCATAAGGATGGAAGGTTGTTAGCTCAGGGACAAGAACAGCTCAGTCCATCAGTAATGGAGAATCTACTTCTATGCACAGTGAAGTTTTGTTCTGCAGCTGATGCTGACAGAAATAACTGTTTTCAGGTATTGCTTTGATTCCTTTGAATTGCTGATCATATTATTTTTTGGTCTCTCAGTTGAACCAAAAAAATGCATGTACATGATCTATACAGTGTACAGCTATAATTATAGTAATTATTACATACAGCCAAATAATCTTTTGTTGTTGTTGTGTAAGCCACAAACTAAATCTTTGTTCTACATTATTTTTTAGCTTATATCTCCAAGTAGTGAAAGAATATTCCAAGCAGTGACAGAGCAAGAAGTACAGGAATGGGTGACAGCCATTCAGGTAAGAGCTGATCTTCTCTTCTACAGTTTTCAATATGTGTTGCCTTATTTTCAAGTACTGTACATTTAGAAACTTTTAGGAATTCCTATTTTTCCAAGAATATTTTTGCTATTGTTATTTTTTGGGGGATGATGTATGGACTCATTGGTTCATGCACTGGAATTCAGATTGAGCAGGGTCATAGTGTCATGCCTGTACTTGGGCAAGATATTTTCCTCTCACAATGTGTTTCTCTCCCTTGTGCTCCTAGTGCGTAAATGGGTGTTGGTGAATAGTACAGGCATCCTGTGAAACATTTGAGTGGTGGGGGGCCGCTGGTGAACTGTACATATGGTGATCATAGGCCGGTGTCCTACTCACTAGTGAATAGCAATGTTCTTATAATAATTAATGATAGCTTCATTCTCCAGCAGCTGAATAAGCCAGATGGCCAAGGTTTGATAACAACAATGACAGATATGTAATTATTTTTTTAACAGAAAGCAACCGCTGATGCATTAAGAAATTCTAAGGCAAAACTACAGGTGAGCATGTAATGCATCCTTCAGTTTCATCCCCTAGATAGCACATACACCATTCAGTACTGCTTCCTTATCTTTACATACTGTCAGAAGGGAAAGGTATTTATCAACTATGAGAGCACCATTTCATACTAAATGTGTTTTAACTATCACTAATGAACTTTTGTCATTGTAGGGTTAAGCTAATTTGCCTGCTTTGAAATAGTGTTGTTCCAGAAAATATCCATACCCTTCCCATGGAGGGTTTTGTGGTTTAGACCCCTATCCCCCCCCCCCAATCCCTCTGGAAATTTTAGTTTTGGTTCATACTTTCCTTTTAAAATTTGGGCTTTTGACCCCCCCCCCCCCCCCCCCCCCCCTTTTAACTTCCTTTTGGGGGGTTTTTTCCTTGACCCAATCCTTTTGGTCGGTTTAATTTTCATAAAGGTTGTTAAAAAAAACATCAAA
>Ga0126339_10003835_pt1 | contig 11004 bp, 11 predicted proteins | sample OrbTmetagenome_2_FD_92532 | JGI IMG/M metagenome (GOLD analysis project Ga0126339, IMG submission 92532) | Coral microbial communities from Petempiche,Puerto Morelos, Mexico - Orbicella T R C metagenome | ecosystem: Host-associated > Invertebrates > Cnidaria > Coral | place: Petempiche,Puerto...
GGATTCATCGGTTCCTTTGATGCACCATGAACCGGGTGATCTTGGATCACTGATCCTGATCCAGGTCAACCTAAAGGAACGCACCCTAAGAGACCAGGGGTGGAACCTGAACTGCTGGCAACCGCTTCATTCAGAGGCATCAGAGTACAGTGAACTAAAGTGCGTCTCCCAGACGTACCACCATGACTTCTTCATTTGACTACATGGCTCCTTATTACCACCAATAAACATGTTTTCATTGTGCATGAAGGTTCTTTGACACTAAAAAGAACATTTCGGGAATGTCCCTTACTAGTCTCCTTCGCAGCCGTTATTAGGGTCGTCACGCGACCCCAACAACGGCTGCAAAGGAGACTAGTACCCTACCAGCCCCTCTCCCAATCAGGAGGATGAGCCTAGCCTCCCCTCCCTGACTCCCATCGTTGCTCTTCATCCGGGAACGTGTTGCTACGAGCTTTTCGCGCCAAATTTCTTCACGTGAGACAACTGATCGCCGCGAACCTCGAAGAAAATGGACGTCGCTGATCGCACTACTGGAACTTCCCACGTTCGCGATGACCTCGCGGAGCGTTGCCAAAAGTTATTTCAAGACTTTCTCGAAGAGTAAGTGTAATTTTGATTCACTGGTTCGAGAGATGTATGCATTCTTTAGCAAATGTGCCGAATCTTGTACATTTCAGTCAACATGAATAATTTGTCCGATCGAGCCGCACATGGTTTGAAACCTGCAAATTTTTTATTAAGTTTTGCCTGTTTCTAGGAAATCGCACGTTCTTAGCTTTCCTTGTGGGTATAAATACGCTTGAATATGTTCTTTCTTTCGTCAATTTGAAATAAGGATGCCTCCAGCTTTCCAAGCTCCATGAAGCACTTCTCTCTATTCAAAATAGAAAGATGAACTTCTAAATTTCTTTAACGGGAAAATACAAATTATCTAGACTACTGGGGTAGAAGGTGTTAAATGAATCAAGCTTGCTTCTAGATTGGAAGATAAAAGAAAGGTTCTCTATTTTCGAGGTCAATGGGGGAGTTTAATGGAATAAATAGTACAATAACGAAGTTTATAGTTGTACGTCGCTCTAAAACATGTCTGCTTGAATATTTCAGTCAGCTCTAGGTTTGTATTAGGTGGTGATGGTGCAAAAAGGTTTACCTCATCGCGATACAAACGTTTGGCCGTCCCTTGTCCTTAAATGTCATTACTATTATCTCCAACAAATAACATTATTAATGCATGTATATTAATATCTTTTGCAGATTTCAAGTTGATGGAGAAGAGAAATACCTTCCTGAAGTTCAAGAACTTATTAGACCTGAGCGCAACACATTAACTGTCAGTTATCAAGATGTGGAGTCCTACAATGCTCAGTTATCAACAATTATACAGGAGGAATATTACAGGTGAGAACACTGATGGTCACAGGACAACCACGCAACAAATTCATTTTGGGACTTTGCAGACCAGGAATACAATCATAATGGTTTGAAACCGGCCAATGTGGAGTCCATAATCATAAGATGAGGTAAAATATCAAATAAGTCACTGACAAAATCCTCCAGCCTGTTCATCCTAGTACATGAAAAAATGCTTGGCACATGGTGCAATGCTTGGGACGACTGTGAAGGGGGAGGGGGTGAGGGCGTGCATCGTGCCCATACTGCAAGGAAAACGTAGTTGCCATCTTAATGTTCGGAACTTAGTAGAGCATGCCATGGACCTATTGCCTTCTAGAATTTTGTTATGCGGTGAGATGTGATTAAATTAAAGTGAAAATGGACTCCAAAGTGTTTGTATCCACTATCGAATGCAACTTGGAAAGTAATGGAAAAAGCTCTTATGGTAAAGTGTGAAATGCGTTGCAAAAGAAATATATATATTTGCAGGAGATATCATTTAACAACAAATTAAAGCAGGTTTTTTGATTCTTGAAAATAGTTATGAAATAAATATGATCTCAATTAATGAAGCTGCATTTGACTGGATGGGTCTACATGGATTTTGCTACAAATTATCTAATCAAATGAGTTGTCTTTCAGAGTGTTTCCATATCTGTGCCGAGCTGTGAGAAACTTTGCAAGAGACAGAGGCCAAGTACCACCAACAAAGGAGTTTTATGTCAGCTTTACCGATCTTCCAACAAGACACAAGTGAGATAATTATGATGTAATATTTGTTCAGTAAAAGTGCAGTAAAAATGTTCCCCTGACTGATTTGTATGAAACTTGTTTTACTTTATATTCCTTTGATTGTAATCTAGGATTCGAGAGCTAACCAGTCAGAAGATCGGTACTTTACTCAGAATAAGTGGACAAGTTGTGCGGACACACCCCGTACATCCTGAGCTAGTGACCGGAACATTTATCTGTCTTGACTGTCAGACAGTCATCAAAGATGTAGAACAACAATTTAAATATACTCAGGTATGCATGAATGCTGTTAATCTTTTTCATGTGTACAAGAACGGAGTACACTGTGTAGCATAAACTCTATATTTTACTTACCATGGTTTGTTTTGATTTTATAGTAAGTTGAGTTTTATCACATTGATCATGAGTTTTGAGTTCTAGTTAATCACAAAATCCATTACAATCCAAACCTGTCATTTCTGTTATGTTTGACAGCCCACAGTGTGCCGCAACCCAGTCTGTCAAAACAGGGCAAGATTTATGCTTGACATCAACAACTCACGCTATGTGGATTTTCAAAAAGTTCGTATACAAGAAACACAAGCAGAGTTACCCAGAGGAAGCATTCCCAGAAGGTTTGTTGATATGTATATTTTACTTCTTGGTAATATGATGGTGGAATCAACAATGCAGTTTTTCCTGATTAGCATCAACAACATTTTGTGGTTTTATACCTAATTATACCGCTTTGGTATGCCTTGTTGTAATTTGCTATTAAATTGGAAGGAAACAAAATGAACTTGCCAAGTTTATTATTAATAATCATTTTTTTTAGTGTGGAAATAATCCTAAGAGCTGAAGCAGTTGAACAAGCGCAAGCTGGAGACAAGTGTGACTTTACTGGAACGCTGATTGTTGTTCCAGATGTGGCACAGCTTTCTACACCAGGTAGGTACAAAAAAATGTTGCTGAAATGTTCCACTGTGCACTGAGATACACGTAGAGTTGAGATAATGATAGAGTTTACCTCTGCATCGAGATAGATTAAGTCAAATTTTCAGTAACAACACCTCTTTGTCCCATATTTGTGTCATGTTGATCAATTCACCTTTCGCATTTCATTACCAAGCTTAAAATCTTTATTCACTTATCAGTACCTTGAGTAGATGGTGAAAGGTTGCTCATTATTTTGTCTGGTGATCATGCATGTTTAGGTGCAAGGGCTGAATCTTCTGGAAGACAGACATCTGGTGAAGGCTATGAAGCAGAGGGTGTAAGGTAATTTATTTATTTATTTATTTATTTATTTATTTTTGTTTGTGGTTTCACTATACCTAGTAATTTTAAGAGTTCTATTAGGAATCCGAAAATCTCTAAGTAAGATTTTAATAATTAGGAAAAATTGCTTTAAAACAACTGTCTTTAACTTGATCAGCAATTTTACATTAATTCGTGAAGTTCTACTAAATCACAATTAATTTATTTATAGGGGTCTAAAGGCTCTCGGAGTACGAGATTTGACCTACAGACTTGCCTTCCTAGCGTGCAGTGTCCAAGCAACAAATCCAAGGGTAAAGGTTATTTTATTGAATAATTTAGCTTTCCGACAAGAAAAGGTTATGCAGTTCTTGATAGAGTTGCACTGGACTGAAAGTGGATTTAATCTTTTTTTTTTTTCCAGTTTGGTGGTAAAGATCTTGATGGTGATGATGTCACAGCAGAGACAATCAAAAAACAGATGACAGACCAGGAGTGGCAAAAGATCTATCAAATGAGCAAAGACAAGAATCTTTATCAAAACTTGATCAACAGCATATTCCCTACAATTCATGGTAAGCTGATAGATAGTTTTGACTCTACAAATTTAACTTTTACAGTCTTAACGAGGATCTCACATTGATTCTATTGTATTATCACTAAAATATGAATCGAGAAACTTCTTGAAATATTTTATTGAAATCAATCAAGTCAGTAATAATTTATTAGCAGTTTTAACAGGCTAGGTTGGTGGTGGCCAAAAAAGTTGGAATAGTGATTTTAAAATATAAATGCTTATAAATCAACAGTGTGTATTTAGAGATGAACACCAACAACTTTTCTAATTCAGCAATGTTAATGATTTTACATACAGCATATCATTTGTCCTCTTGCATTTGCACGGTCATTGCACCTTCAGTTTAAGTCTTCATTCTTTCTTACATCAAGCTGATAAAGCTTCACTGTTTTCAGGAAATGATGAGGTCAAACGCGGTGTGCTTCTTATGTTGTTTGGTGGAGTTCCGAAAGTCACGACGGAAAAAACTAACCTTAGAGGGGACATCAATGTCTGTATTGTTGGAGATCCCAGCACAGCTAAGAGTCAAATACTCAAGTAAGATACATTCATGACTTCTGCTTTCTCTTTGGTGCACACTCGCACCCCTCAAAGTAAGGTAAAGGTAAAGTCTGCATACAAGCCAAGTAGCCCATCAGACCAAAGCCTATCCCAGTTTCTGTTGCATGATGCAACTAGGAATATTTCTACTCCCCCCTGAATGGTATGCTAGTCCATCGCAGGCCCATCCCCAGCATTATATTTTTCGTTACCCATTTGTACACCTGGTTGGAGAGATGGGTTATGAGAGTAAAGGGTCTTGCCCAAGAACACAGGACAATGTCCCAGGCCAACTTGGCTCCAACCTGGACTGCTCGATCCGGAATAGAGGGCTCTAACCATGAGGCCACCACACCCATACACCCATCCCCTCAAAGTTGCGTACTTGAATATTTCTCTTTGTGTAATTTTGTTGATAGGCACATAGAAGAGTTCAGTGTCAGGGCAGTGTATACTTCTGGGAAAGCTTCTAGTGCCGCAGGTCTCACAGCTGCTGTTGTCAAGGACGAAGAGTCGTCAGAGTTCGTAATTGAAGCTGGAGCACTGATGTTGGCTGATAATGTGAGTTTTTTAAAATAAGACATATTAGGAATCTCAAGATTAAATCAAAGATGTTTGTGTGGTCATTTAAAAGTAAACTTGAGAAGAAAGGGAAAGAAAATAATGATGTAAAAAATATTTGCAAAAAAAAAAAAAAAAATTGCGATGAAAATGAAGTCTTATTAGCGGAACCCATGGAGAGGCCCTAAGTTGGTTTCTGCAAAAGAGAATCATAACATTTTTCTTTATCATAGGGTGTATGTTGCATTGATGAATTTGACAAGATGGATCCAAAGGATCAGGTTGCCATTCATGAAGCTATGGAGCAGCAAACTATTTCAATAACAAAGGCTGGAGTGAAGGTATTTACAAAAAGTTCATTTTATTCGACATGCGCGCATGCTGCAAGCCTTGGATGCAAGATAGTGACATTACTAAACAAAACTTCTTCTCAAGCGTTAAGGTTTTTTTTCTTGGAATGCAGTGCATAAATTAAGAATAATTAATTAAATATTGAAGTCGAGTACATGCAATGTTGATTGGAAGATGGTTTTCTTTCCCTAGGCTTCACTGAATGCTAGGACGTCCATTCTAGCTGCAGCAAACCCAATTGGTGGTCGATATGACAGAACAAAATCACTTAAGGTAAGTTAAGGTCACAGTAAATACATGTATAAATGGTATACATGTGTGACATTATCTTTTACCTTGACCAAGTGAATATGATTACTCTTGGTAAACTTCAAAATTCTCCTAATTTAAATGATGCGAAAACTATGAAAAGCAGTTGGGAGATTATGGATGCATTTAATGTTTACTATTTTTCTCATGTTTGCAGCACAATCTCAACATGTCAGCTCCCATCATGTCCAGATTTGATCTTTTCTTCATCCTTGTAGATGATTGCAACGAGGTATAGTGGCTGTTACATGTGTTAGTTTACAGTCAATTGAAAGAACATCCCAAACTCCCAACAGTGCTCAAAATTTATATATCACCAAGCAAACAGCGGTCAAAAATGGAGAAACCATCAACTAAGAAACAAAGAGATGCTCATTCTCATCCTCAGAGGCCACGCTCCTTTTGGTCAGCACCAAGAGTTGCGACCTTGGTCTGGACCCGATTTTCTGAGCATGCGCAGAGTTTTTATTTTGTATTCCCAGCCAATCAGATTTTCAGATTTGATGGAGAGTCTGTGAATCACGGACCTCCAGTGTTGGGCCAGCTCAGAGGTTACAATTCTTGGTGCTGACAAAAAGGAGCGTGGCCTCTGGGGACGAGAATGAGAGATGCCAATCTAAAAAAAAAACACAAAAACGTACAGATCAGCAATTTTGCATGACGGTGTGTACTTCTTGTTGCCAAAATGGGAGTTTAAAAAACCTGTCCAAAAGACTGGAAGATTTGTTCTGTATCTGTGAGACTCCACAATGATTTACATGAGAACATTGTCTTGATGTATAGCCAGATTATCAAAACTAAAATTGAGAGTCAGAATATTTTGGAATTTGGGAGAATTGATATTTCGAGATTGAGACTTATTAAACAGTTTCATAGAAACTGAGGAAGACAGTGTTTTAAAAATTAAATGGTTTTATATTGATTTGTTGTGGTTTCTTCTCGCCTCCTTGCAGGTAACAGACTATGCCATTGCACGGAGAATAGTTGATCTACACAGCAGGCTTGGAGAAGCTGTGGAAAGGATTTACAGTGTGGTGGGTTTATGTTCTTTTGTAAAAAGTGATATGCCGTAGGTCATACATTAAATGTATATCATGCTAGTGTTGTACCCATGAGTTTTGATACCTATTAAGTGCTGTTTATTATTGATATTTTTCCACAGGATGAGGTGCAAAGGTACATAACGTTTGCCAGGCAATTCAAGCCCACAGTAAGTTTACAATTTTGTTTACTTAGAGTTTTTGCTATTGAAGGTAGATGCATCTGTAGTAATTTGATACTTAAAAACAATTGACACTGTCTCAGCTAAGCTAGGTGGCACCATCCAAACTTAGTTATAAATATAAGTCGGTTATTTATGTGTAGCAATTGATTCAGGAACTGTTTTCTCTTAGATAAGCAAAGATGCCCAGGATTTCATTGTTGAGCAGTACAAACATCTGAGGGAAAGGGACACAAGTGAGTAGAACATTTTAAAAACGTTTAAAACAAACTTGCTGTAAGAGGTTTCTTTTGCCTTCAAGTTAGTCTGCTTTCTGACTTCCATGTTCCCGTTGACAGGTGTGGCGAGGTCTGCTTGGCGCATCACAGTGCGACAGTTGGAGAGTATGATCCGTCTTTCGGAGGGTATGGCCAGACTCTACTGCCAGGATGAGGTTAGTGAAGTGTAGACTTTACTGAAAATGCTCATACCCTCTTCTTGGAAGTCATTCGAAATTCCGAGGGGTGGGGTGTCTCAAATTCCAAACTATTCAACGGAAAGTTTTAAGTTAAACTGGAATTTCCAGATTTGATTGGGTAGGGGGAAGAGAAATTTAAATAAACCTTCCTTGGGGGTGAGGATATGGAAAAATATAATGATAACTATTCAAGTTAGATACATTGTGGTATATTGTTTTTATTAAACAAATCATGCATTATCAACTGCAATTTTCTTGATATAATTTTCTTGATATAATTATCTTTGGTGACTGTAATCTCATATTATACTACAGGTGCAACCAAAACATGTCAAAGAAGCATTTCGTCTTTTGAACAAGTCTATTATCAGGGTGGAAACTCCAGATGTACAGTTTGACGATGATGACGAGGAAGAGCCACAAGAAGGTAGCAACTTGAAAGGAAGAAAAAAATATTAAAATGTCTCATTGATATACTCAGTGGTGTTATAAAATTTGTCTGTATTTGTTTGAAGATATGGATGTGGATGCAGAAAGCGACACCCACCCAAGTGGCATGGTGAATGGTCACACAGACACAGACACTACCAAGACAGACAGTGATCAGAAGAGTAAATCCAAACTGCGCTTGTCGTTTGAAGAGTACAGGTCCATGGCAAGAACTATTGCGGGGCATCTAAGGGCTGAGGAGTACAGAGCTGGTGATGGTAAGTCATTGACTAAAGTTTATAAGTGATCAGCATTTTATTTCTCCTTAGCATATGCATATTAAAAGCATATGCAGGTTCTGAGAAGAAAGGATTTGATCACCAAGGGATGGTCTGACCCTCTCAGTCACAAGCTCAAAATACAAATTTTATTGCAGTGGTGGTTTAAAAAATTGGCATTTCATGAATATATACCAGGACAGGAAAAAACCCATGTCTGATTGCCCAGGGCAAGCAGATTTTGCTCTTGGGCAAATAGAAGTCAAGTGGCCTGATGGGCAAGTGAAATTAGCCTCAGTAGTCTTGTGAGTCTGAATAAAAATGTTAGCTTGATAAATGATAATTTCGTCAGAAGCTATTTGAAAACTTTTTAATGCAAGATTAGTTAACCATTGAGTTGAAAGCATGGATTAGTTGGGAATCCAAGCATACTTTGTTCACATATGTCCTCTGATTGCCATACTGGCTGCCATGTCAGCAAGTAATATTTAAGTGGGGGCAAGTGGAAACTGAAATTGATCTGCCCACTGGACATTGGGATTTCAATTTTTTTTCCTGCCCTGTATACACCTTATTTGATGGTTCAACATAATGTTCAGTTCCAGAAAATATCCATACTCCCCCCACAGAAGGTATTGGAATTTCCTGGGGGGTGGGGGGTTCTGTAAGACCAAAAAATTTAAAGAAATGTATGAAGCTCAATCAGAATTTCCAGAGGGGTGGGGGGGACTTAGAAAAATTTCCTTCCGTGGGGGAGGTATGGATATTTTCTGAAACTACACAATGCACAGATATTTTGCGCGTTGCATACCAATGAGCAAAATGGACTGCATCAATAAAAAACATGCTATCTTCTACAATATGTAAATTTGAGCTATACCAATAAACTAGGTACATTTTGAGAGGTGTTAAAAAAAAGAAACAAGTTATCCACTGGCCCATTCTGTGATAAACAGAATCTGTACACAGTAACAAATGTAGGGATCACTATCCAAACTGTGCATTTCATGAAACCCAGGCCAATTTTGATTATTATTGTAATAAGCACAAAGGGCATTATTGTGATGCTGCATTATTCTAATTCACAGATGATGTTGGTTTACGAAGAAGTGACATTGTGAATTGGTATCTCACAACAATTTTGAAAGACATTGAAACGGAGGAAGAGTTAGCCGAGAAGAAAATTATTGTGGATAAAGTACTGGACAGACTGATCACCCATGTAAGTTGGAATTGCACCTTCATTAAATTCATATTTAGCATTCATGCATAGACTTTTGAATTGTCCTTGTGAGGCTTAATTAGCATGTTTACACCACTTGCGAAGATATTGCTCAATAGCTTTCCTTTGAATGGTCGCACACTGCAGTATGTTTTCCACTACAGAGTTGACTTAGGCCCCAGCTATGTGGTCTCGGGTACCTGAGACAACCCTCCCCCTGAGGCAACTTTATCAAGTGTTTATATGTGAAAATGTAGTCCCTGTAGGCCGAGTCAAAGTTGACCGTACATGATTATTCATAATACTTATTGAGTAATCAAATGTGCAAATATCCCTCTTTCTCTGAGTTTTCCTCAGTCATTCAATCAAAGTGGGTTTTGTGGAGTTAATTTTCACTTCTTTTATACAAATTTCTGCTTTAAATCCTAAATCTAGACATTTTGTGACACTCACCAGGTTGAGAATTGTCTCAGTTAGGCGAGCCAAAGTATTTATATGAAGCAAAGTTGTCCCCCCTGCCAGGGTTACCCTACCTGCCAAGGCAAGACAACTCACCCACCCGAGTTGTTGCGGTTTCTCTCCTCCCCCCCCCCCCCCCCGACAGGTTCCCATCCGGCTGTTAAATGGTTGGTTGAATTTTGCTGCAAAGAAATAATTGAAAAGTTACCTTGGCTAGGGTAACTTGGTGGGAGGGTTGTCTCGGGTAACTGAGACCATATAAATGGGGCCTAAGAACTATCTTTGGTACACTTGACAAGGGCTTCATCCACAGATGCAATAGTTAAAACAACATCACATAACTGACTGACTCCATGAGGGAAATGGTTCATCAAAGGTATTTTTTTATTGTTCCAGGATAATGTTATTCTGGCATTGAAGGAATGGGGCGTGACAGAGGAAGATTATGTGCCATCAGATGAGGACGACCCTTTCCTTGTTGTCCATCCAAATGTTGTGGTTGATGATTTGTAAAAAAAAAAGAGAGAGAGAGAGAATTCAGTAACCAACACATTTGCTGATACTGTACATAAAATAAAAGTTGGCTTTCTTATGCTGAGTTCAAATTGAACTCAAAGTTCAAGATCAATGAACCTTTTTGTGTGTTTAGGGAATTGCTCTTGTATAAGACCAAAATAGGGCAAACAAAATGAATTAAAAAGTATGGTTTCCTCAGTTCAGTGTTGTGAATATCTTAGCATAACACAACTCTAAAGCTGTCAACTAACAAAAAGAGCAGGTGGTTGGTTGTGGAACCAGGTGCAATTCCAAAATGCACTTGATGTATACTCCACTTGTTATGCTTTTATGAGGTTATAAGTGTGGAGCATGGTGATATGTATACTTAGTGCTCAATAAAAATGTTATTTCTCACCTTTGTTGTTATATTTTTTGTAAAGTTAGTTTGATAAAATTTGTTTCTGTTGACCAGTGATAACAAGGCTGTAGACATTGGAATACCAATTTTTCAAACCTCTTAGGGAAACCAAAATTGGATTGAAAATCCAGTAGTTTGAGAAGTCAGGGGTAAAATTACAGTGTTTCACTGTGCGGGGGGGGGGGGGGGGAGGGAGGGAATGGATTTTTGGGGTGGGGGTTGGGAAGGGTAAAAAACAGGGGGTTGAAGAAAATTTGAATACAACTATAAAGGCCACTTGTTTTTTTAATTGATTTAAA
>Ga0126339_10003838_pt1 | contig 10994 bp, 14 predicted proteins | sample OrbTmetagenome_2_FD_92532 | JGI IMG/M metagenome (GOLD analysis project Ga0126339, IMG submission 92532) | Coral microbial communities from Petempiche,Puerto Morelos, Mexico - Orbicella T R C metagenome | ecosystem: Host-associated > Invertebrates > Cnidaria > Coral | place: Petempiche,Puerto...
AGATCCCTTGTTTTTAATATTTTAATTTTTAGCTCGTTACCTTAGCCTAATGTACATAATTATTGTAAATAATTAGTTTTTAATTAATCACACTATTCATAGCATATCGTTTAATTTATATTAGCCATATGGTTTGTTAGGCGCATTTGATCATATTTACATGTTAATTTGCGCCTTAGAAATATTAAATATTATTATTATTATTATTATTAAGAATGGTAAATATTCCTCTACCATGTCGCTATCACTTTCACACTCATACTCATACTCCGTCAACTCCTCTGTGCAAACAGACAACAGAATAGCACATATTCTGGCCATGGATGCCACCTTGAAAAATCTTGTCACTTCTCTGAGCCTGTGGTTTTTGTTGCTAAAGTTGCAGAGCGACAAAAAAATCCACTGACTTTTTCGTGTAACAGACAGCAAGCATATCAGAATATCCAGAATATCAGGAATAATCATTCATTTGGCAAACGAAAAATTTACCTATTCCGGAATATATTTTTATTCTGAATATCCCAAACGAACATGCCGTAAGCATGTGGAGGCAAAAAGTACCAAAAACTCCCAGCCTGACATAAATGACAAACAACATAACTTTTGAACCTTTATTTTCAGGTTATAGACATAAGCTTCCTTTAAAAACTCCGAAAGATGTTAAAATAACTGACAAACTTTCTGTTAACAGATAATAATCAAATGTGTAAAAACAAGAAATGTAGTTTTACAAAGTTTTATTTAAAATCTCAGAATCTGTGATATGAAAAACACCTTTGGGGATAACTGCAAATAAATTACCTACAAAGAATGGGTCCTAAAGGGTCTACGTCTGTTTTTCTTGTGGTTCTGAGAAAGAAGGCAGTTGCATCAACAGTACTTGTAGCTTCCACAAAAAATGGGAAAAAACTGGGAACGCCTGCGAAATGTGCAGCAGAGAACCACTAAGTTGATGATAGATGGAGGAAACTGTAGAAAGAAAAAATTATTCGGTTGTAAATTCATGAACTCTAGTTTACCTACTGTTCTTTCACAAACACAATATCAACTGCATATACAGTGTTACATTTAAATGCAAACTATTGACTAAGATTAGTTTCCAAGTAATAGACTATTAAACCTGGCTTGGCTCTTTGTCAACCAGCAAGCTCACTGCTAAGTGAGATAGCAGTAAGCATGGTGACTTGCTACATTTTTGCAGTTATTTAACGAGGTGAGATTAATGTTGAAGAATATAGTCCTGAAAAGTAACAAATTTCTTATCTCTCCATGATGGTGATTGATTTATTTCAAAAATCCCCAATCTTGCACAAAGGGCATGTTATTTCAAAGCATACTGAAAAAAGTCTTTTCTTGGGGCAACTCTGTTGCAAACCTTTGCAAATTCCTTTAAAACAGGTATTTAAAGTGTTGTTTTCTAACTTCATACAAAATTGGTAGCCACAACCTGCAATTCTACAAAAGGTGAGAGAAAGACTAAAGCTCTTTTTCCATACCTACATCAATGATCTTATTAGAATAAATCTGTTATACAAACAACTATAACCATGGTTCAAACAATGTAAACACCTGTTGCAAGACATGGATCCATTAAAGATGTCTCCTGCAATAACTCCTCAAGTACATAAAGAACATGAAAGATAGTCTGGTATGCCATCACCCTGCTACAAAATTCAAGTTCTCCTGCAATTACACAGATCAAAAGAAATAAAGTTCACCAAACATTGGTCATCTCTTTTGTGAGACTGGTACATAATTGAGTTTATTATATGCCTAGTCCCATGGGCAGGCAAGATGAGGTGAATCCTGTGCTGTGGTTGGTTACACCAGCAGGCAAGATGGCACTATCTTGCCTGCTCAGGATTACCTGCTGTGCCCTACATGTAAATAAGGGTTTCTTTCGATATAACAAATCCTTTATTGACTAAGCTTGGACTGTCAAGATGGCTGGATATTTGCCTTATTCTTTGTTTGAATGTTTATAGACCTTGACTCTAAATTGATGTTGATGTGGTATCCTTATTCAAATACAGTGCAAGAGTAAAACCTACCCTTGGCAACAAGTTTAAGACAGGCTGCAAACCCATGTAAGTGCCACGCAAGTCTTAGTAAACAGACATCTCTGAACATGGCAGAAGATCCCACTGACAACAAGATATCTTTTATCTCATTAGAAGCCAAACACTCCTGAAATAGGAGCAGAAACAAAAACAATGGAAAATACATTGTGATAAAAAGAAATCCAGTGAATTTTGACAAAATACAAGCTTTTCACTACAAAATGGTTTTGGTTTCAACAAAATCTTCAAATTTCAAAAGGTTCTTGTCTCCTAAACATAAAATTTTTACTATGCTTTGCTCAACTCTCCCACCAAAGTTTTCTGAGGAGATTTGTTTGATAATGTACATATTAGAATGCCCCCAAGAAGATTTTAAGTGTGGACACCAAAGTCAAAATTTAGGAAAAAGAAGAAACAGCAAAAGATTCATTTCGTCAAAGTAGATCCGGCAGTCAGGCAATCAGTGAGTCAAAGTGATTGGCCCATGTTTAACATCTTGGATTCCCGTGGAAAATGTAAAGAGTTTATTGTATTAGTAGCAATTGATGGGAAGACTGTAGGCATGGAACTTGACACTGGAGCTTCTGTAACTATTATTCCCAAGAGTATTCGGACTGATGTTCTCGCGTCAAAACCTGTGGAGTGCACAAACGTGAAGCTATGAAGTTATTCCGGTCATGAAATTCCTGTTATCGGAGAAGCTAAGTTCAAATTGCATATCGTGATCAAGAAGCAGTATTATCGGTTGTTATCACAGGAAATGATGGTCCAGTGTTGATGGGTCGCAATTGGTTGTCCGTGTTGAAGTTGGACTGGGGACATATCAAGCAGATTTCCCTAGAACCAGTTAACAAGTTGGACTTACTTCAAACAAAGTATTCATTGTTATTGGATGGTAATCTGGGGACCATTAAAGGAGTTTATGCCCATTTGAAGCTTAAAGAAAACGCAGTGCTGCAGTTCTTTAAGCCCAGACCAGTACCGTTCACGTTAAAAGAGAAGATTGCTGACAAGCTTCGAAGACTGGAAAAGATCGGTGAGCTGGAAAAGGTGGAGTTTTTGGATTGGGCCATGCCCATCGCCCATTTGCGGTAGTGTTTCAATCTGTGGTGATTACAAGGTAATGATTAACCCTGTTTTGGATGTACCAGAACACCCAATGCCAACAGCTGATGACCTATTCACCCAATTAAATGGAGGGGAAAACTTTACTAAGCTGGACCTGTCTTCAGTGTACCAGGAAGTGCTTTTAGATGAGGAATCGAGGAAGTACGTAACGATCAATACGTACCTTGGCCTGTTCTGATACACCCGCCTGCCCTTTGGTGTAGCGTCTAATCCTGCAATTTTTCAGAAGATAATGGATTCAGTCATGAATGGTCTTCAGGGGGTTGGTGGTATTCTCGATGATCTCATTATTACTGGTTCAAATGATGAGACACATTTTCGTAACCTGGACTTGTCTTCAACGTACCAGCAAGTGCTTTTAGATGAGGAATCGAGGAAGTACGTAACAATCAATATGCACCTTGGCCTGTCCTGATACACCCACCTACCCTTTGGTGTAGCATCTAGTCTTGCAATTTTTCAGAAGATAATGGATTCAGTCATGAATGGTCTTGGGGGGTTGGTGGTATTCTCAATGATCTCATTATTACTGGTTCAAATGATGAGACACATTTTCGTAACCTGGAAGGTGCTTTGGAGCAAATGAGCAGCATGGGAATCAAGTTAAAGTAGGAGAAGTGTGTGTTTATGAAGCCATCAGTAGAATACTTCGCTTTTGTGGTCGATCGTGATTGTATTCACCCATCTCCTCGTAAAGTTCAAGCTATTCAAGAGGTGCCAGTACAAGAGAACCCAAAGGAACTGAAATCCTTTCTGGGATTAGTTAATTACTATCGCAGATTTGTTCCTGACATGGCTACCCTGGTTCACCCATTGAATCGTTTATTAGTAGAGAACATTCCGTGGAAATGGTCTAAACAATGTCAAGAAGCATTTCAGAAGCTGAAGGCATTTTACAATCTGCACCTTTGCTGGCACATTAGGATCCAAAGGGGCTGGTGTGATTGGCAGTTGATGTGTCGTCTTTTGGATTAGGAGCTGTGTTGTCACATATTTCTGAGGATGGTGAAGAGAAGCCGATAGCCTTTGCCTCTTGCACTCTTTCCTCAAGTGAACAGAACTATTCAATGATTGAAAAGGAGGCCTTGGCAATCATCTTTGGCGTAAAAAAGTTTCACCAGTACCCGTTTGGTCGACGGTTTACTTTGCTAACAGATCACAAACCTCTCACCTACATTCTTGGTCCGAAACGAGGGATTCCAGTTCTCACAGCCTCTCGCCTACAGCGATGGTCCATTCAACTGGCAGCTTATACTGAATATTGAATATCGTGCATCCAAGGACCATGGAAATGCAGACGCCTTGTCTCGCTTGCCAAGGAAAACCATTGAAGAAGCTGACGACTGGTTGATAGAGGGAGATCAATTCAACAGAGTCCAAATTAAACGTATACCCATTACAGCAACCAGAATCAGGAAGGCTACAAGAGGTGATCCTGTTCTTTCACATGTCTTACATAACATATTGCATGGTTGGCCAGCAGACGAGAATACACCAGAGGAACTCAGATTCTATTGTGCCAAACGTGAAGAGTTTACACTTGAGGATGGTTGCTTGTTGTGTGGTACAAATGTAGTGATACCCTCTAGATATCGAGAGGAAGTGTTGTCTGAACTACACCTTAACCACTCAGGAGTGGTGCGAATGAAGTCTTTGGCATGACTGCATGTTTGGTGGCCAAACCTGGAGAGTAACATCGAACAGACAGTGAGAGATTGCTCTGATTGTCAAGCCAACCATTGCAGAGCACCCTTAAAGGTGAGCAACCCATGGATCTGGCCTACTCCCCCGTGGCAGCATTTACAAGTGGATTTTGCCGGACCATTCAATGGAGGAATGCTCCTTATCGTGGTTGATGCCAAGTCTAAGGGGATAGAAGTGATTCAAATGTCCTCCACTAGTGCCAGTGCCACAATTAGAGCTTTACGCGGCCTGTTTGTGACGCATGGCTTGCTGGAAGAGATAGTGGGAGACAATGGTCCACAATTTGTTGCAGGTGAGATGAAAGATTTCTTAACTGCCAATGGTGTTAGCCTGTGTTTGTCTTCAACCTATCATCCTGCATCCAATGGTGAAGCGGAATGTGCAGTTCAGACATTTAAAAAAGCCACGAGTCATGAAGAATGAACCGGGTACCCAAACTGAGAAATTGGCTCGATTTCTTTTACGCTACTGTACCACAGCCCATACAACTACTGGATGTCAACCAGCAGAAATTTTGATGGGGCAGAGACTGCATACAAGGCTTGAGTAACTGCGACCCGACTTGTCTGCACGAATAGAACAAAAGTCGAGGAGGATCAATCCCATGGTTGGTGAAACTGTTATGGTGAAGGACTACCGTAACTGTGGATCCGCTTAGGCTAAGGGCGTTGTTCAAGATTGATTGGGTCCAGTCACGTACCGAGTACAAGTTGGAAAGTTGCTCTGGAAGAGACATATCAACCAGTCACGAGAACTAGCTGGTTCAAAGGTAGCCGATGTTGAGCCCAAAAGCTGCGAATTACCAGAGATCAATTTGCCCGAGACGCTAGATGCAAGTATGCCTGTTCCAACGCAAGACCCATCGCCTCAACAACAGTCTGTACTGAATGAGAAGTCTACCAAGCCTTTGGTTCAAGTTCCACCATCTGGACAGATTGTTGCACAAGAAGAAAATGCTATGGATACTTCTGTCCCAACTGTTCCTGAAGAACCTAGACATCATTCAACTAGAATTTGATCGAAACTCAACCGTTTAATTGAAGAGATGTAGTTGAACACTGAACTTTCAGTAGAACACTGAACATTGAGTAATGCAGGAACACTCTATTAGGGCAATTGCACGTTTTCGAGTAGTTTTTCAGTTAGCTTTCATTTATCTTCGCTTATTTTCTCTTAATGTAATTTGTATTTTAAGCGGGAGATGTTATAGTGTTAATGAATTAGAGAATGAAAGATGCAAATGCAGCCGTAACACTACTGGAAAAATGACTTGAAAAAATTCCAAGCTCTGAACGGGATTTGAACCCACGACCTTTGTGATACCAGTGCAATGCTCTACCAACTGAGCTATCAAAGCCACATGAGAGCGGTCGTGTGTGAGTTCAGCTCTATATGTTCAGTGGACGTAATACTTGGCTCAAGCATATGAATTCCATGGTAATAGATGTCCAACAGTAGCAGTTAAATCAAAGAATGAAAGATGCGAATGCAGCCATAACACTACTGGAAAAATGACCTGAAAAAATTTCAGGCTCTGAACGGGATTCCCGTTCAGAGCCTACCTGTTTGGATTATTGAAATGGTATAACTTAAGTTTAGCACAGTAAACATTAAAGTTTGGTCAGCTGCTTTATCCGTAAAGTAGCCTCATTATTCAGTGCTTGGACACAACAATTGTCAGAGAAAACCTGGCAGTACCAAAACATCAAGGTCAGCTGTTTACCTTCATCTTTTCACAGTATAAAAGCTATCTGAAAAGATTAACAACCATGACATTTGCCGAGGTAGGGGTTTGTTTCTCTTCGAGATATCACTACATCATAATTTTGGCCTCTGAAGCAGTCTAAAATGGCCGAAATTTCGAGCAACTTTAGGTGAGCCTAAAAGATACTTCGTACAAATTCCAAAAACTCTCATTTTTGTGAGGTAATATTTGTCCCCTTATTAGTTGATTGAGAAATGTTAGAGGTCTTTTGTTTTAATTCTACAGTTTTCATGAGGTACCAAATATCGCTGCTGAATCATTAATGAGCATGACCCAAATTTTAGCCATTTTCAGCAAGTCATTTTTCAAAAGTGCGGCAGTTTATTTCTACAGAAAGACATTTCTGCGATAGTCTTTTGCACTGCCATCAATATCCAGTTTAGTTAAAATTGGTATCTACAGGCAAATTGGAATAATTGGTCTCGCAAAGTCCAAAAAAGTCATTAGTCAGAAATATTTTCCGCCAAATTTTTAGTGAAGAATATCACCTTATACTGACTTTCTGCGATTTTTATCCGTGATTTACTGAAAGATTGCAAAAAATAGTTAGCTGGACTGCGGAATAGAATATTTAAGCTGTGACATCGTTATTAGCCTATGTAAACATTTCAAACTTGCCAAATCCTTACCAATATTTAGGCTAAATTTTCCTGCAAAAATTCTATTTTTAATGTCATGCTGCATGGAAAAACAAATTGGATCCTTAGGTCACTGGTCTTTTTTGCTGTTTAGTAGAACAAACTGCAAGTTAATGGTGAGTGACGCTTTTCCCTGAATTTAATATTGAGGCTTCTGCATCGGAAACCCCTTGTTTACATCGATTTCTTGTTTTCGGAAGGCATGATGCATTACAGATCCAAAGGTCAGATGAGAGGACTTCGAAATTTGAATCTCACCTAAAGATTTCTCCTTGGTTTTGAAAGATTAACTGTTGTTTCGGATCGGAAAAATTGCCTAGCATTGCTGGTGGTGGGGCATTTTTTCTTTGATTATTAGTGTGCACGCAATAGTGAAGGAAGGACGTCAGAGGTGGTGTCTATTTGGTGCAACCTAATGTAAACAATGAGGAAATACAGCTCCCTGCTCTCCGGCCAAGGAAAGGATCAAAAAGGACAGGTGACTGGGATTGCATGCGGAAATCTTTCTTGCATTTGCTGTTGCTGTTTTTATCGTCACAGGTTTGTACACCATCTTGTTTTCTGCTCTGGAATTTTTACTTTCAAGAAAAGTAATATAATGTTGCTTCTGTAAATATTGACCAGAAAACCCCTTTCATGCAACAAAATTACATCCAAATTTACATTGATAATTTCTTGATAATTTTACTGCTGTTGCTGTCAGAGTTCATAAAGAATGAGACTGCAATATGTTTGTGATCCATGAAAGTAAATTGAATTACATTTTGCATGCCACTAAATTGCCCTGAAGATTAATTGAGATAGTTTTAGCGTGGTTCATGAAAAAAAATCTTGCAGAGGCAAATTCATTGCCATTAACCCTACCAAAATGCAGTTGTATTCATGTTAAGATAAATGGGATGGTAACTCGTGAATATCTACAAAAAAAGATGGTTCACCTGATCTGAGTGTCAAAAATAAACGAAATAATGACTGAATGGATCATTAAAAAAGAAACAATATTTTTTCTAGAGTGTAGTGTTTTTATCCTTCCTATCCCATTCAAGGAGGGTGCAGAGGTGGACTGAAGTACCAATACATAGTGGCAAAGGAGAAGGGACACCCCCCAGCTCGCTACCACCCACACCCTGTTTGCAAGGGGGTGGAAGAAAAAGCTACTATCCTAGATGACATTTCAATTTCATTTAGTTTTCCAACAACTCATTAACTAAAGTCTTTTTTATTTTGGACATTTACATGTAAGTCAGCCGAGTGTTTGGTTTTCATCATTTGGTTTTCTGTGGATTTTCTTGGGCAACTTATGAGATTGAAAGCTCAGACCTCAGACCCGTAAACTGAGACCCTCGAAAACAAAAACTCAGACCCAAAAAAGTCAGACTCTCTGCACGTCTTGAAAATGCAAACCTGAAAAATATAACCTTTTTTTCACTTTGTGTTTACTGCAGATTGCCTTAAGACGTCTTGTTTACTGTTTGTTGATACAAACTCATAGCCAGAATCTGCAGAGAGAGGAAAAAAATTTAGCCTGTGGTGGTACATTCCTCTGGCGGATCACAAAAATAATACCCAGGAGGTAATATCAAAGCAAATGAAACAAAAAACAAGACGGTGTAACCTGCAATGATACAAATGACAACAATGAATGCAAGAAAGATTTCTGCTGGCAATCTTGACCTAGCAACGATTACACATTGTAACAAGCCACGAGAATAGGGAAACCAAGACACAGACAGTTAAGTTCAGAGCAGAATCAATATGTATGGAGGTATGCATGCTGATTTTGCGATAACATAATGCTCAGTCCCCAGGCAATATCAGCTTACCTAACTCGATCTCTATTCTAATCCTATTTTTACATCTTTTCCCCTTTAAAAAGAAAAGAACATAAACCGATAAACATGAACAAAACGACTTATCTAAAGCTGTCTTTCTGAAAGCAAACAGTATCTGTCTTATCCATAGTGTAATCTTAACTCAAGTTGCGTTCAAAACCACACAGTGTTTCATTTTAACTAAGCATAGTCTCCAAAGTTCAAATTTGCACAGTGTGTGATCTTTATCTAAACATAGTCTCCAAGTTACTTTGCTCGTTTACCCTCATGGCTGGACCTGGTCCAGTAAAGGCCATCATTTGGCGGTGGGGTATCTGACCCTTGGGAGTTTCTGGGTTGATCTGTTGCAGGTGTGGCAGAAGTTGGCCTGACTAGAGACTTATCAGCTACACGATCGAGGGGCAGGCTGGCGGAATCCGTGTGTGGCTGTCGACAGTGTAGTGACATAGCTAAAGGGCGACTCCCATATTGGTTGGCAGGTGCTGAAAGCCTCATGTGATTTCCTTAGGTGGACGCAGTTGCGTCAAAATCTCTCACCGTCCTCTGATACTACCTCGTAGCTTCGCACACTGACCCTGCCTTGACTTGTGCCTTTCGCAGGTCTTCTTGTTTTAGGCTGTCAGATGAGAGATTCACTCTGACAACGTCTCCGGACTTCAGAGCAGAGAGATCACGAGCCCCTTTATTGTAGTATTTGGCCTGACGTTACTTGTTGGCCACAATCTTCTGGTGTTGCCCATAGATTACTTCTAGAACCAGCAGATATTTTGTCGTTGGCAGGAGAGTTTTCATTCAGCAGTTCATCAGTCGCTGTGCTGGACTGGCATCTAATCCTTTAGTTGGAGTATTCCAGTACTCAAGGAGAGCAAGGTAAGCATCGGAAGAATTCTTCTTTGCTTTTTTCATCAGTCGCTTAGCCGCTCCAACTGCATTCTTAACTTTTCCATTGCTCTTAGGGTATCTGGGGGGTGTCATGACCAGTTCAAATTTCCACTGCTTGCTGAACTTCTTGTACTCATGGACTGTGAATTGTGGGCCATTGTCTGAAACATAGATATCGGGAATACCATATCAGGCAAACTGCATCTTCATCTTTCTGATTATGTGACTGGCTGTAGTGTTCTCTAGGGGGTCGATTTCTCAGAACCCAGAGAAATAATCCATGACTATCAGGTGATTGGTATTGTTGAACTGGAACAAATCAACTCCCACTTTGGCCTATGGACAGTCAGGGACATCATGGGGAATGATGTCTTCCTTTTGCTGTTTGTTATCAACTGATCGGCAAATGTCGCACTTCAGAATGAAATCTTTCACTTCACTGGACATGGCTGGCCAATAGACGCTCTCTTGCTCATTGTATACACCCTTCCATGCCAATGTGGGATGCATGGATCTGCCTCAGCAAGTCATGTCTGAGCGACTTTGGAATAACTGCCCTTTCTCCGCAAAGGCTTACCCCATTTTGGACACCCAGTTCGTCTTGAATACTGAAGTAGGGCATTGCTGCTGCGGCAACGGCACCTTTATCCTCTGGCCACCCATCTAGGATGACTCTTGTTAGCACTTGTAAGGTGTCGTCCTTTGCAGTGTGGGTTTGGACATCATCTAGTCTAGCTGCTGCTAGTGGCAAATCTTGTGCCATATTCAGGGTTCATACACTTTTTGTGGACAGAATTCAAGACTTCTTCCAGACTTCTTCCAGACCACTTTTTTGATTTTCCAGACTCAAGGTAACAATGAGATTCTTCATGGCCCGATGAGAAATAACTCTCTTAACTATGAAAACATTGAGTTTAAAAAAATTCAGTTTCAGCTGTTTAATTCTTAACTTACAGTGACACAACCAAAACATAGCAGTATACTA
>Ga0126339_10003839_pt1 | contig 10994 bp, 6 predicted proteins | sample OrbTmetagenome_2_FD_92532 | JGI IMG/M metagenome (GOLD analysis project Ga0126339, IMG submission 92532) | Coral microbial communities from Petempiche,Puerto Morelos, Mexico - Orbicella T R C metagenome | ecosystem: Host-associated > Invertebrates > Cnidaria > Coral | place: Petempiche,Puerto...
ACTCTACTCTACTCTACTCTACTCTACTCTACTCTACTCTACTCTACTCTACTCTACTCTACTCTACTCTACTCTACTCGACTCTTCTCTAAATTTCTCATCCCTGATTTTTTTCTCTAGGTATGATGGGGTATTAACAACAATCTGAGAAAATAACCTCTTGCAAGTAGTTAATTATGAGTCCAAGGTATTTTTTAGGAAATTTATACCTTCCTCTTGTTGCTATTCCACAGGGAGAAAACGTCGAGGAAAGTAAGTTTATGTTAGTCTAAAATAATTGTTAAGTATATAACTTGAAGACACTTTGGCAGGCGCTCTTGTAAACTCTTTCATTGTTTTGTTGTATAATGCTAACCGAAAACCTTCTGTAAATTACTTTTTGAGCAGCATTTTAACTGGTTATTAAAATTTTTATAAAGGCCAAAAGAAGTTGTAGTGACGTATAAATCACCACAGGAAGAGGTCAGGATGTTCAGAGCTATTAAGGTAAAGGTTTTAATTGAGTGTTTTAGTCTATCTGCGCAATATCAAGCAGAGAGTAGAGTAAAAATTATCTACGAGAATATTATTTCACGTTACATTGTTTTGTCCTTCAACAAATAGTGCACCGGAAATGACGGCAGCAAGTCCACAGATTCTAATTCCCTCAAAGAAACTGAGCCTGCACCACCACTATCGCCCAGGGCCCCCCGGTCACACTCTTGGGAGTTTCCAAAACAAAGACTTCAGGTCCGTGAGGTGTTTGGCCAGGGAGCATTCGGACAAGTTGTCAAAGGACTTGCTTTTGAGATTGCTGGTAATGTTGGCTGGACAATGGTGGCAATTAAAATGCTCAAAGGTTTGTGAGCGATGAAACGTTTTCTGATGAGAGGATAATGGACTTTGTCAAGGTGTATTTAGCGAGGGTAGCGATCGAATTGGAAATTTAGGAATGTTGGTATTAATGGAAGCGGGAAAACTGGAATACCTGGAGTAACCCTCACAGTAAGGACGACATCACTCCTTTAAAATCGTGTATAATTTGGTAGCCACACAAAAGAACCAGATTGTTTCTACCACAAAAAAAGTTTTATTAAAAACAGAGGATCGTTCCTTGCTAGCAGAGGCTCTTTTCCTGGTGTTCGCTTTTCTCCCGTCAGCGAACACCAGGAAAAGAGCCTCTTCTAGAAAGAAAAGAGGATCATTAATTGAAATGAATAAATTACACTACTTCAGATTATAAGCGTGGGGTTAAATTTGTAATGAAACTATCCATTTAAGTCCCTACAATGCTAAAGTTTCAATAAGCTTGTCGATACAGTAGGCTGTTGTCTGATTTATCCTCTCCTTTTAGAACACGCTTCAGAATCCGATCGACATGACCTTCTGTCAGAACTGTCAATCATGAAAAAGCTACCTCCGCATCGACACGTGGTCAGGCTTCTAGGCTGCGTCACTACATCAGGTATTTCATCCAGTGATTAAAAAAATTAAAATTAAAAAATTAAAATGTCCCGTTTTGTCCCACAAGAACAATGATGTATTTAACCTCCGTTGATAAATCATTTGCCGACCAAGTCTATTCGGTCAAAACGGCTGAATATTAGGCTCGCTCTGTTTATTGCGTATTTAAAGATCTGGAGACGCAGTCGAGGGCCGTGAACACACAAAACAAGAAATTAGCAACTGATCCGGCCATCTAAGACATCTAAGACCTCGCGCTTGGTCAATAACTCGTATATTGCAGTAGTCAAGCATTGTGAGGTGCATGGGGGCGATAAGCAGCGTATTTACGTGAAGAGATAACTAGCATTTTGAAAACAAACCCGATTCAAATGTGCAGTTCCAGAAACAGCCCTGGGGGTGGGGGGGATCAGTAAGACCAAAACATTTCAAGAAATGTGTGAAACTTAATTGGAATTTCCAGAGGGGTGGTGCTAGGGGTCTTAGAAAAAATCCCTTCGTGGGTGAGGTATAGATATTTACTGGAACTACACAATGTGTTTCTCTCCGTTATGACAGCTAATCTCCTGGTAATTGTGGAATTTGCTTGTCATGGTGATCTACTTGGTTATCTACTAAAAAGCCGAGGTCTCCCTGACACATATTACCAGACAACTGGCAAGCTCACCAGAGTTACGGCAAAGAAGATGATAATGTTCGCCTGGCAGATTGCTGATGGAATGAATTTTCTCGCCGAAAATAAGGTAAAGAGAGCGAAAGAAAACTTACACGGGACAAAATGAGGGGAAATCGTATCTAAGTTTCATCGTTCGCCGACAAGAGGGTGAATGAGTTCCACCAGATCTTGTCTTTATCTATTTCCACATTAACCATTCCTATATCGTTACGGCGCGTGGAATTGCAATCCAGATGTTACGAGATCAAATCCTCCTCCCTGCCACAAGATGGATTTGTGTTTGGTGGTCACAGCTTCAACTCCTCCACGCTTTGTAAATTGCCAAATGGTCAGCCTGCCCCCAATTAGGATTTTTAACAAGTTTCTGTTCAATTTACAATATTTGTTTGCCTCTTTCATTGTCCCCAACTAGTACAGCAGTGCTAAACATTTCGACACCTCAATAAAGTGATTTTTTCTTTTTGTTTATGAATTCTAAGGTGATCCACCGTGATTTGGCTGCACGCAATGTGTTGGTAGCAGCTGGAAATGTTTGTAAAATTACAGATTTTGGCCTGGCCAGAGAAGTGCACGAAAATGACATGTATACAATGAGAGCTGGGGTAAGTAAGATTTAAAATTATTTTGTTTGCCGGTTAACTTCCAACTGAGTGTAAATGTCAATAGATGTTTAAAGGCGTCTACGAATTAGACTTCTTGTAACACGTGGGTATTTAAAATCGTGGAGGCGCAATGCCATCATGGTTAGTGTGCTCGTCTCCAGATCGAGCGGTCCGGATTCGAGCCCTGGCCTGGTACATTGCGTTGTGTTCTTAGAAGACACCTTACTTTCACAGTGCCTCCACCCAGAAAGAAAAATGTGTGCAAGTAAACCTGAAGATAATGTTCTTTCTTCTATCCTGCCCCCGGTGTTTCTAACCTGAATGTGAGACAAGTTGATCCTTCGGACCGGACAAACGAAACCGAGTGCCATGAGTTTGCGTTCTGCTGCAGAGTTCTACAGTAAATGTTTGTTTCTTTCTCTCCTGAGGGTCGGGTGCCAGCAAAGTGGACAGCGTATGAGGCACTTCTGTATGGCGTCTTCACAACTCAAAGCGACGTGTGAGTGCAAAATCAGTATTTTACTACTCCGTTATGGCTGTTACTGTTAGACCTATCGCATAACCATTCCGCGCTGCTGTCTCTACCGTAACTGATGCTGTTGCTACTGCAGCTGTTATAATTTTCGATTTCACCGAAGGTGTCGCTGTTGCTCCTACGGCGGCTACTGTTGATTCGGCAGCGGCTGCTATTGCTATCGTTGCTGCCTGATTGTAGTTACCCTAGCTACAGCTCTTATCATTGAGGTGTCGTCTGTAGCATACCCGACACAGCTGTTGTTGTTGCTACAGTACCTTATTATAGTCAATTTAAAAGATAAATTCAATGTTGCCGTGCGTTTGTGCGTTTACTGAAAAGATCACAGATGACGCCAAACTGTGTAAGAACTCACAAGTGGCACAGAAGCCTTTAGTACTGATGTTCTTACCCCTTTTTTGATAGATCATAAGTAAGAACCAATTAAAATGCAAGAATAATTTGACTTGAAGACGTGATTGATCATCGCAGTTATGCACACAACTTAAGCAATTGTGAAATTAAAGCCTGAAAAAATTCAGGTCTGAACGGGAGTTAAACCCATGACCTCTGCGATACCAATGCAGTCTTCATATCTTTCTCCGCAGTTCAAATATATGATCTTTCATATATTTACTTGTAATAATTTGACTTATTATGGAATCTTTCCTTATAGGTGGAGTTATGGAGTTGTCATGTACGAAATTTTCACTCTGGGTAAGCTTGACTAAAACATTGTAGCTTATTATCTTTCAGCTAGCTTCTTTTTATCACAGAGACAATGAGTGTACTTGGCTGCACTGATTTCCATATTAAAAAAGCTAGTTTTGAGTTTATCTTTAATTTTTTTTTTATTGCAAAACGCGACGATCTCGTTATCTGAAAGCGTCAGTTAAAGCGATGCGGAGGCATGCAGAGTACAGCAAGACTGTTTCTTGTTTTCTTAAGAATGTCTTCAAAAGTGAAAAAATAAGTTTGTTACATTTCCCTGGTGGTTAATGTTGTGAAAAAAAAAACAGCACTCAAATAGACAAGTAGTCTGCTGGCAGCCGGTTTTTTCTCTTAGGGTCACTCAGACGAGTGTTGAGTCATCACGAACGCAAAAGGGCAGTATGGCGGTGGCCGAGTGGGGAAGAAGGCGAGACGTGCCCATGTCTCGTCCCATTCTCTTTTACGCTAAAACGTCATTCCCCATAACCCCTGCTGAATTTCGAGAGAAAAACAGGCTGCCAGCAGTCTTACAGACAAGGTTCTCGAGCAACCCGTGGGTTTTAATTTCACATTTTACGTTTAGCACACTAACAACTTTGTTTTCGCGTTTTCCTGTTAACCAAAAATGTATGAATTCCTTCATCGAGCCAAATTTTGCTCGTTAGAGGCTAAGAATGGTCAATTGGACCGATTTATGGCGAAAACGAAAGTTTTGGAGAAAATTTATGCTTTTCTTTAAGGTGGTGAACCATATGCGGGGATTAAAACACGCGACGTTGTTTATTTACTTGGAAAAGGATTCAGAATGCGACGTCCAAAACACGTCGATAAGGAGCTGTAAGTACATAGCTAATAACCATCCAGCAATTGTTTTGCCCTACAAATCTAAAAACTCTTGAAACCATCAAAATATTATATTCAGATAACACTGGCTTCAAGGTTAATAACGTTAATTGAGACTGGTTTCATTATAGTGCATAAGCATAGAGCTGTTTTCAATTGAATGCTGTAGAACCAAAACCAAAGTAATCACTCTAGCCAATCACAAAGGACATAGGCAATACAGCGAACCAATCAAAACTCGAACTAATTACATGAAGTTGACACAAAGCGCGGGATAAACCGTGCGAGTGAGTCACGATTGGTTTTGCTTTTACTTCTGGTTGGACGAAAAAGTGGCGGGAGTATTTTAAGCCAATCGTGTAGCGTAGTTAATGCAAAACCAATTGCTTTGCGACACTCATGATCATATGAAAACCGCTCTAACCATAAATAACATACGCAGTAGCGGTAAGATATTGATAGTTAGAACCTTGGTTAGGAAACTTTTTTATATAGGGGAATCTTTGTTTACATTTTTTGCCTCATTAACATATGCTTATCGCTATCTGATGACGCTAATGAAAGAAAAACTCTGAATATTGAAAGGGCATAACAGTTTCAGTTATCTCTGAAAATTTGAGCCCAATACACGGAATAGTTTCGGAGAAATTCTCTTCTAAAAACTCGAAATTTTACAGAGAAATGTGTGGCTCACTAACTTTTTTGCCACACAGCAATTTTGCAATTTTTGATGGCTGATATTTCCTTCGATAGTGCTAGCAAAGAGCTGAAAATTGCACAAATTGCTCAACTTAATCACCTTTTTCAACTTTTGCATTTAGTTCATATATACGGCCACGGCTTCTACCAGTCAAGTCGTATGCTAATGAGGAAAAATGTAAACAATGACGTCAGCAAAGATTCGCCTATAGCAAAACCGGCGCAACGCCTTTAATTACTAGTGTCTACCCATATTGCTTAAGCTTACGATTATGCGCTAGTGAAAACAAACTCATCACACATACGCTCTATTCAATTCATTCCACGGCATTTTTAGATGACTGTTAAAGTAAAAGAGGGTGAGTGTGCAACTGAACGCTGTTTGTCTCATTTCCTTGTTGCAGGCATGCAGTTATGTCGTCATGCTGGAACGAAGATCCTCTAAAGAGACCCACTTTCAAGGCTTTGCAAGAAACACTGGAAAAACTGGAAAGGCAGCAAACGGTATGGTGGAAATCTGTATAACTTTATTCCAGAACAGTTAACTAAAATTTGACTTTTAAAATGTAAAATGGTTCTTTACTGTTGACAACCTTCACACAGTCTCTTAGTGACTGGCTAGTTTCTTAGTGACATCTCATGCGAAATTTAAATCGTGTTATTATAGCAACGTTGTTATTTGTTATTTTTGTTATTTCGGAGTATAAAAGTTTCGGGGATTCCATGGGATTCTATAAATGGAGTCTCTTTATAGTCGAGTACATAGCTAGTGCAAACACATGCATGTGTGTGTAATTTTTGCTGAAATGTATTCTGTCGAACTGAAAGAGCGGGTTGTTTTCAAACCAAAAAGAATTTCAATACCTATTGTACTATTTCTATCCATTTCAGGGTTATATAAACCTTCAGTCGTTTACAGACGCCACCTATGTCAATGTTGACAATGCAGTGAGAGACAAAGTCAGGGACGAAGCCATCTTCTAGTGACTATCGATTTAACGCAGTTCGAAATAATTCAGTCTTGAAAACAGCTTCACACAATACCCACATACATTGAAGTTCTTCTTACGTTCTGCTTGAAGTTCTGTTGTTAGCGAGCAGTTCTAGTTAAGAGCACGTGACCCTTAGAAACCCTGTTTACTTTGCTTAATTTAAAGCTCCCGCCAGCGACCATTCCGCGGTAAACAATCGTGACCTCCTCTGAGATTAACGAACTTGTTCTCGATAAGTGAGTCCCTGCAAAACACTGGTTGCAATTATTCAGAACTGCATTAAAAAATTTGAGTACGGAGATGAACATGTACCTGTTCAGGGGGACTATGAGGGCAATATGAATCTGTAGCACTGCACCAAAATACCGTGTTCTCTTATAATAGGTACCAGATTATCAGACCAACTTGTACTGACTTTTCACAGGTGGTCGCTTTGAGGTATAGTACACCTTTCGCTGTTCATTTACAGAAAATATCCGTTCATTTGTGTCCAAATTTGTTTCATTATGGTCAATATACTCTCATGAACACCAAAATGATCTTCATTGGCGCGTAAGGAACGTTCAAGAATAACATTTGTATATGTATTAACATTCAAAATCACCCAGTTACGATTACTCCTTCCAAATCCTCGGGATGGTCGCATACGAGAGCGTCAACTGTATAGTTTAGGCCCGGGGAGGTACTCCCTTATATGGCTATATAGGGTTATATAGGTATGTGCGGCCCTAAAGGGTATGGTTTTTTAGCCGTTTTGGTCAGAAATAGGGTATCGATTTTGGCCATTTTGGTCTCAAATAGGTTATGGTTTTTTGCACTTTATTCTTAAATAGTGAGTAGGTTTTTTAGAAGAAGTTACTTTTTCATTATTATCGATAAGACCATTAACAAAAGCCCTTCACAATGTCTTTAACATCGGTCTGAACTAGGGAACTAATTATAACGTAGCTTTGAAAACTTTGCGGGAAGTACCTCCCCCCAACCCGGGCTCAGTCTGTATATTTATACCGTTAGCGAAAGCAACTTGCAAAATGTTCTGGTAATCCCCATTATATTCATATTTTATCTTCAGTTTACAATCTAAATTTAGTTTTAGATAATTTAATTTTGTAATTTGCTAAATATTAGAGTCTTAAATCTTAGCATATAATGTTGTAAGTTTCAAGGATGTTCGTAGCACCTTTTCCGCTGCGTTAAAGCAACTGTCGTGTTCTTTTTAATTATTGCTCGTTGTTACATAATGAGTATCATTCCATAGATATATAACTAAAAGGTTTCTCAGTAACCATTTTCGACACTAGGCTTTTGTTACCCAAGTTCTAAACAATTTTACTCGCATCTGTTTTCAGCAGCTTCGTCATAAAAGACAGAAATAAATAAATAAATAAATAAATAAATAAATAGATAAATAGACTGAATAGATGAATAATAAATAAATTAATGAATAAATAAATGTATTTTTGCTTTCGTTCTCGTCTTTTATTCCTTTTGTGTGCACCATCCAATTTCATTTCAGGTTACTACGTGTTAACTACCCCAAAATATCGCCACAGTTGTGCACTTATCAATGTTCTCAAATCTTAATAAGTACTTGACTTACATTCTTTTATATATATCAACGCGTGCACGACGTTCTTATTAATTGAGAGCCTCGGACAAATATTCAAAAATGCAATCTTGCAAATTGAGCACGAACTAATCCGTGTCAGCTGCGGCCCCGTACACACTACGCCGGAGGAATTTGAAAGCGAATACGTCACTCTGAAAACGCATCAAATGTTTCCGTCAACTCTTCCCGGCGGAACTTAAAACCGCAACGATAACCGGTCATTCTGGTTTTGTGTTTGAGGAAAACTTGCTTAGAGAAACCATATTATTATCGCGATGTCATCGTTTTCGAAAAGCTTCGTTTTCAAAATGTTTTCCGTCCACATTAAAACGCAAAGCTGTTGTTTTCAAATCAGTTCCTCCAGTTTGGAGAGCGTTTTCGAAAAGCTCCGTTTTCGTGTCGGATATGTGTGGACGGTAGGCCTAAACCATACAAATAAAGCTGCATTTTCAAATTCCTCCGGTGTAGTGTGGACGGGGTCTGCATGAGGCTAGCCTTTTGGGTATTTGGCATATACAGTTCCCTTTAATACTGTATATACGGCGCGTCATCTTGTCACAAGTAAACATATCAATCGCATTAGCATGTTAAAGAAACATTAACGACCAAAGATCAGCTAATTATATTCTGCGGGCTAATAAATGTAAACAGTTGAAACGAAGCAAAGGTAAAGTTTAGCTTCTGATTGGCAACTGCCATATGCAAGTTTAAAGTTGTTACAACCCTACAACACAACGACCGTTTAAGGGGGCCATTTTAAGCCTTGTTGGCAATCATCATCTTCATACAAAAGATTTGATTCAACAAAGAAATCGTTATGAGGAGTATTTTTGACGCATTCCTATATCTCGTAGTTGCAAACATGTTTCGATTCCAAGTTAAAACTCTGGCGTTTCAATCGTTATATATTGGAGGTCTTTACCCGTTCACTGGACTTAGCACTGGCAGGCAGTCTTCTATGAAAGGTGAACTAATACAGCTAGCAGTTTCTATGGCTATAGAAGACGTGGAAAAGAAAGCTGTTTTGCCGGGATATCGGCTGCAACTTCATGTAAATGACACTCAGGTAAGAGGCAAATTGCAGATACCTTAGAAGTGCAAGTAAGACAAGATCGTTAAGGAAATAACAATTAAGACTTATTGTAACCTTAGGGATTATAAACCTTGGTGTAAATTCAAAGAAATGTCGTGTTATCATGCGTAGTTATTATAAAAGAAAGTTTAGAGAACGCCGTTCAAGACAAAAAGCAAACAGAGCAGTAATTTGAGTTACAAAGTATACAAACATGTAACAATATATCCAGTCATCACATAAGAGTCAGCAAGAAGATATTAATCGATATAAATTTCTCTTACTCCTGCATACATTCTTATAACAACAGCTGTGGAAAATTGATGATTTTGTTACAGTGCAATCCTAATATTGGAAAATATTTTTACGGTCTTCCATACGTACCCCTTGAAACCGCCCCAACATTCGTTATCTGACCACAGGAGTTATATGATTGAAACAGAAAGGAAATGTAAGTGATTTCTTTCGAAATGTAAACTTCTCGAAGATCCAGAGTAACGGAGGTTTCTTTACTACATCCAAGAATTGAAATGATAGTTCGACGCATGCCCGACCCCTCGCCACGTTTTTGCTTGGAAGCAACTTAAACATACACTGTTGTTTCAATTTGGTGCAGTCTTGTAACCTTTCAGCGTCGATCAGTACATCAAGGCTAGCTATAAGATTAACTTAACTCTGCCCCCCCCCTCCCCCGCCCCCTCCCCCGACGGCCTACTCCCTTATATGGGCTATATAGGTATGTGCGGTCCCAAAGGGTATGGTTTTTCAGCCGTTTTAGTCATAAATAGGGTATCGATTTTGGCCATTTGGTGATCTTAAATAGGGTATGGTTTTAGCACTCTAGCCTTGAATTGTGTATGTTTCTTAGAAGAAGCTACTTTTTCATCATTATCAAAAAGACCGTCAACAAAAGCCCTTCATCATGTTTAGGGCAACTGTGCCAGCCGCAACAGTCATAAATAGGGCATCGAATTTTTGGCCAGGTCATAAATACGGCAGCAAAAATCGCAGATTTGATCATGATTATTGTAAGTGTTTTGGGAAGTAGGCCGCACACCCCCACCCAACTTTTCTGGGAGTACCTCCCGGGCACTGACCTTACAAGATATGTAAGTTTTGAGTTCTTTAGTTCACTCTATAGCCACTTTACATTGAGTTGAATGTACAGCGGACATCAGTATTACTGCGGAGTGATGCCGATAACATAGACTTCTGTTAATTGTTACGGCATTATGTATCCTGGAAACTAGAAACCAACGGAAACGTGACCCAAAAATGTTTTGTTGTTGTTTTTGTAGTGTAGAGCAGACCATGCATCGCGTGTTCTCTTTGAAATGATGAACAAAGAACCAAACAAGATAGCTCTACTAGGGGCGGGCTGCTCTTTAGTGTCGGAGAGGATAGCAGAAGTGGCCAAGACGTGGAATCTTTTCATGGTGAGTAGACTCACATTAGCAACTATTGCAATGACATTTTTAAGACATTGAAGTGTCTTGACCGGCGAAAAAAAACACCAATATGGCGGTTGGCCCTCAACACGGTAACAAATTTCTATCAGGGATCGGCGATGATCAACCATAATAGTGCTATTTGTAAATAGCACTTCCAGGTTGTTTCGGCAGCCAAAAAGGTAGCAACTTAACTTTTGATGCTTCGATATTTACAACTGCTGTCCTGGGGAACTTCCACAGGACGGGGGTGCTTGTCGTACCTTTTAGAGGTTAAAAAAGCAGGTTTAGTACCTCTTAGGGTGCTCAGCCTCAGAGGGTCCACAGCGGAAGCTTTAGCAGAATTCACTGTATGGGTACATGAAGTCACTGTATGGGTACATGA
>Ga0126339_10003840_pt1 | contig 10994 bp, 5 predicted proteins | sample OrbTmetagenome_2_FD_92532 | JGI IMG/M metagenome (GOLD analysis project Ga0126339, IMG submission 92532) | Coral microbial communities from Petempiche,Puerto Morelos, Mexico - Orbicella T R C metagenome | ecosystem: Host-associated > Invertebrates > Cnidaria > Coral | place: Petempiche,Puerto...
AGGGGAGGGGGAAGGGTGAGCGTGGGCTCATTTCCCGAAACAGCGGCTGGTAATCGAGCCTAACCTCTCCTAAGAAGAAACTCAGTTTTCTGGTCCCTTAGATTTTGAATACGTAAAACGCGAATGAAACATGCTGCATGTTCAAGCAACAGCCGCCAAAATACTGAGAGGCTCGAAAACGGCTACACAGCGATATAGACTACGAGTAGTCCCTCTTTCGATTAGTCCGTCGTGCTTGACGCGAAAGAAAAACGCGACAAAAAAATGACCGCGCGAAATCCTGGGGGCGAGGAGTGCGCGCTCCTCGCCGGCAGGATTTCGCGCGGCCATTTTTGTCTCGCGGTTTTCTTTCGCGTCACGTACGACGGACTAATCGAAAGAGGGACTACTCGTAGTCTACAGCGATATGACGCACTAAACTTTCTAATGAGATGTACCTTCTGGTTGTAAAGCGCGGGGGTGGGAAGAGCATAGACCAACTCACCAATGTCATAATGATACACCTCCACGTCGGGGCGATCTTGATCCGTCAACCGCACCACGAAAAAGCCTGGGCACGAACTAGCTTGACCAGTTAAGCGGATGGTCCAGAAAGTCCTGTTCTTAAACAGCTTGCCAGTAAACGATCTATCGTTGAATATAACTGTTTCTGGAAATGTGTGTCGTAGGACTGAGCGTTCCGGTGGTACCTCAAAACTGACCTTCTGCGGATCGGACTTGTTGTACACTTTATACAACCGAGTGTTCTGCTCATGGGTTATCTTTGCAGTAAGCTGTGTGAAAGGTTCAACGTTGTTTATCGACGTACTGGATGAGATTATTGCAAATTTTTCAGCGTCCAAAGTTTGACAATCTTCCTTTGACCAAGTGTTGGTGTTGGTTTTGAACGGCTCTGTTGGCTGAAAGGAGAGTACGCTTGCGGGATTCAGGGATTCTAGTTCCTGCTCGGTTTTGTACCATCCTACATCAAAGTTCGACTCTCCAGCCTTTCCACTTATCATGATGATTTTTCTCTTGTCGTATCTAATTACAGAGGGATGTTTCAGGATCATATAGCCATAATCGTAGCCTGTTGTCCCTCTGACAGCCTCTTGACTGTAGTTCTTAACATTTTTCTCAGTTCTTCTCAATAGCTTTCCATCTTTCCACAGTGCTGTCTCGAGTTCGAATATAGGACCTTTAGATAGTTTCACGTGACACTTGAACAATCCCCTTTTAGGAAAGATAGGGGTGATAGGGATGGTAAACTGTTTGGTTCCGACACAAGTCAACTGTGAACCGATGCATGAAGCATTGTACTGAGTACACGCACAGCTCGGACAAATGCAGTTTTCTTCAAAACAACAATCAAAGCAATACTCAAAGTGTTCCCCGAACTCCTGCTTGGAATCTGCATTGACGCTACCCTTTGTAAGATTACAGATAGGGTTCTCTCGAGCACGAACTGTGCATTCATCGCGACATTTGTTGCAGTCCATCTTAAGATTGTAGCATGCTCGAGAACGTTCTTCTTTCCAGAACTCTTCGGGTTTATGTTTGACGCCAAAAAGCCTAACAATAGGATTTTCTGCTCCGTTGCATGAAAGTAAATTTCCTGGGGCTGGTATTGTTGACGATCCGCCATCATACCTTGGACATGGGGTATCTGGTTTTCCCTTAATAATCTGCACTTCGTTCGCGGATTCTTGTAAGATTATGCGATAATAGTCTGGAACAGGAGAATCACAGAAATTTCTTACAATATCTTGTGACGTCGGGTCATTTGGAAGCCTGCTGTTGTCGTTGACGTCATGTTTGACCTCCCCAAATGTCGTGCTGAAGTCGACGTGGCGAATTTGAAGTTGAATTGCCAGACCACTGGATCTGTTGAGCCATATTTGGGAATTGCTGGACACATTAAAAATAGTTTGTTTCACAGGTGGGCTAGCTTTAACCTGGAGAAAGGAATTAAAATGATAGATTTAACGCGATACAAATAAAGCAAATGGCTGCATTCCGACATTATTACCATGAAAATATCATGCCCAATAAGAATTGTAAACACTATAACACAGTAATAATTCATTGTGCAACCAATCAGAACTGATATAGTTCGTCACCTGGGATCGTTGGAGCAGATTAGGAATTTAAAACTAGTACTGTTAATAGCATTTCTTTGCGGAGCAAAGAATTATTTTATACCATCCTCAGAGTGAAATTATATACATAGAGCTCAGATTTTAAATACTAAAAGGTGGTAATTAGCAATTAAGACATTCGTGAAAAACAAAAACAAAGACGGTATTCAGGAGAAAAGGGTTTTAATCTCAAAATGCGAGCTCTGTGTGTGTAAGTTTAGTCTGAAGATGGTATAGACAAATACCGAAATATAACAGCCTGATAACAACCGAAGGGTTCTTGCATTATATCTCGTCCTCTATATAATATAGGCACATGCAATTACTCGGGTTAGTCTTTAGCCTTAATGTACTGAAATTACCAGCGAGTAACGGGTAATGACAAAGCTTCTTACCTTTAAAATGTCTTCGTAGACAATATTGGGGGAAACTTTAATTTGCGGCAGTTTAGAAATGGCTACAATAAAAACAAACAACAAAATGTTAAGCCGAGACTGGCAAAAGGTAAGACCTCCCTACCCGACTTGCCACTTCTTGTCTCGAAAACTTTTACACCGTCCAGTACCATTTTATAGCCGTCAACTACCTAAAGCAGCGTCCACATTACGCCGGAGGAATTTGAAAACGTAGCTTTATTTCTACGGTTAGGCCTACCGTCCACACTAATCCTTCACGAAAACGGAGCTTTTCGAAAACTCTCTTCAAAACGAAGGCGGCTTCGGAAGGAATTTGAAACGCCGGCTTTCCGTGTTAGCGTGGACGGAAAACATTTTGAAACGGAGCTTTTCGAAAACGATGACATCTCGAATATGATTTTCCTGCCCAAGTTTTCCTCAACCACAAATTCAAAATGACTGGTTATTGCTGCCTTTTCAAATTTCTTCGGCGTGGTGTGGATGGAAAACATTTTGTGCGTTTGCAGAGTGAAAACGGCGTTTTCAAATTCCTCCGGCGTAGCGTGGACAAGGCCCGAATTAGTTTACTGGTACATCACTTGCGCAGCTGTGAAAAAATGGGAGGGGACGGGTAATATAGAATGCTATGACGAACATAGAAAAGAACCGTAGTTTACATGAAAGTGACAATAATAATAAAAGGAAAAGAAATCAAAGTCGAAATGAAGGAAGTTACCAGCGCATTTCCGGTCTGTTTTTCCTACACATGGTACTGATTCGAATTCTTTAAAATTACACGGAGGACGACACACTAAAAGTAGAAGCAGAAAATATATCATATTCAATCCATAAAATGTCAAGGAATATGACTTATTATTGAATTGATTCGTAAAAATATAAAAATGGCACCGTATTTTTATTTATTAAAATTACTCAGTCGAGAGGAAAACCAAACCAAATCAACTAGCAGCCTGAGATGAAACTTTCCTTCAGTATTAAACGAACAACATGGCGGGAGAAACGATTTTACTCCAAACGTTCTATCGGCAAACGAGAGCGCTTGTCGCCCAAGCCACCCCCATACGAAAGACTACCAGTTATCTGAAGTTACACAAATGGCAATAAAAACAAAACAAAACAAAAACAAAACAAAAAAGAATAGTCAAGGCTGTAGAAACATCAAAAAACCTGGACGCCCATGGAAGACTCGACGACCACAGAAGTAGGGAAAATATGTCTTACTAAAACCCACTACCACACGATACCGACCTTCCACTCAAAACAGAACGACCACAAATAACTCTATGTCCACACAAAACTCGACGACTACAAAAAATAGCCTTAGACGTTTACGCAAAACAATTCAAAAACCGCCTACCACATAAAACACAACAACCACACAAAAGTCCAAGTCCACACAAAACTTCACGTCGAAAAAAACTCGACGTACGTAACATAACTTGAGGTTCTCACGAAACTCCTCGTGCACTCAAAACTCGGCGTCCACGCAAAACTAGACATCCTACGGAATGTTAACACGATCATTAACACAAAGGAGAAATTTTGAAACTTACTTTTACAGACTGCTTGATGAGTGTGGTTGCAAGAAGACAACTCAAAGAATCCACTCTGACATTTTTGATCGCATCCTTTAGAAAACAGAAACAAGTGCCTTAAGTTTAAGTACATTTGACAAGAACAGGACACCCACTAAATACGGACATCTTGTACTGCTGTCTTGGCTGTTTAAGAAAAGTCCATATATTTCCTTTTAACTAAGCCGGCTAATAAAACCCGAGTGTACGGACACTCGTTTCTTCCAAAACTGAGACTGACACGCTATCACACAAAGTTAACGTTAAACATTAAGCAACTCCATGCTGTACCTAGCTCTTGTCAGTAATATCAGTGAAAATCTCAATATCGATTTTTGCCATTCCTATTCGTAGGCAAACAGGCCGACAACATAAGGTAGGACAGTTTTCATTTGCATCATATATGATGCAAATGAAAACTATCCTACCTTAGGCTCGTACCTAAGCCTGAGTCAACATACGAAATCTTCTTACAATGTCAACACTATGAGAACCACAAGCGACAAGATTGAAAAAATGATCAAGAACAAGGTCAGCTCTTGCATAACATTAAATTTTCAATTCTTTACACGTTCGAAGAAATTGTGTAGAATTTGAAAGTAACAAGATATGAGCCCCATTGCAGGGTTCGAAAAACTTGAATTCTAGCTTGCCCTTTGGACAAGTAGCTCTCAAATTCTACTTGCCCTGGGCAAGTCTTAGTTTACTTGTTTTTTAATTTAGCTGGCAGACAACTTGCCTGATCCCTTGCTCATCGAGCAGATAACAATGAAAAGTTACTTGCCCAGCAGGAAAATCTACTTGTCCCAGACGAACGGACGCACTTTTTTGGAGCCCTGCATTGCTAACACTTGGACAGGATGTGACACTGTTTCGGTATATTCCACTTACTATATACACATCGTGTAACTCCTCCCTCTTGCCTGATGGCTCGCATTTTTCTTGGACAAACGCATTTTCCTGTCTGAGGGTCACAAGCTCCATTTGCGCATGTCAGGTTTCTATCAATGCACAGATTGTCGGACACGAGCCCAGCACTGGGAACATCTGAAACATTTGAACAACTACATGTAGAACAAGGTAGTTTTATTATACGCTACTTCGTGATATGTTAAACAATTAGATTATGAGCTCGAGATTTCTATTGCGTGATAGAAATCGACAGCGAATAATCTAATTGTTTTAGTATAAATCTACTAGTCGTTCAAAACTTTATCTAAATCCTCTTCACAGACACTTCGAAAACGCCAAGAAGCGGCCGTCATTTTGTTAACGAGGGCACACTGCTACGCCACTCACTATCTATCACAGAATAGATAGTGAGTAGCGTAGCCAATCAGAGAACGGCATTGGTGATAGAACGCTAGTAGATTTATATTAAATCGTGATATGATATGCGTCGTGGCGCCGGTAACGGGTCGCGCGTTACAATCGTCTATTTATTACTAAGAATAGATAATTGTAGGTAATTTGTAGCCAAAAGTTAGAAACGAAAAAAGAGAGTTGGACTTAAAAATGGACGCCACTGCATTCCTTGTAACATAACGAGGGCAGGGTTTTTTTTTTTTTTTCAAGAATTTTGAGTCGACGAGACTATAACAATTTGGAATACTCTTGAAAGCGAGGTTCTAATGGCAGGTCATACACATGCTTACCAAAAACATTGATCTTCAGTTGTGTGTCGTTGCTTATCACTCTCACTTCGTTATTATTCTCCGAACTCAGGAATACTCTGGAGTCAGAGCGAAGCAATCCTCCAGGGAAGTAAACATTTATCTCGACATTGGTGGTCTGCAATTGAGCGTGTAGAGCGCATGCGCACACGGCCACAACCAATAAATGAGTACCACTTGACAAAGATGTACCAGGTCCTAGACCAACGTGGGAAGCGCGGTGACTCTCAGGAGATGGATTCTCTGAAAAGTCAAAGAAAAATCCCTTGTGAGTACAAAATATCGCATTACCAGGTTTGGCGCTTCATCTATTTCATGGTTTTGATGAGTTGAAAGCCATCCCTGCATTCATTATTTAGACCCTGACGGTAAGCTGACCTCAGCTTTTAGTCATTTTTCAGCTGTCTTCAAGATACGCGATCTATATAGGCACGCCCCTGTCAGAACTGAGCATCATAAGTGTTAAAATTTCCGTCGTGTCATTTGTCAGTTTTAGGCCTCTTTTTTGGTGCCTGCGTATTTACATCATTGTCTCCTCAAGTCGGAATTTGCTGACATTTTGCCAATGTCAGAATTTCAAACTGTTCATGTCTCTGCGCTGTTAAGAATTACTTAGAATTACCAGAATTAAGCGACGTTTTTCTGTGTCGGAATTTCATACCATTTGTCATTATCAAAATCTTGTTCTAGTCGTTAGTATCAGAGTTTGGCAACATTTGTTACTAAGCTTCTCTACCAGGAGACGACAAGAGCGATGAAGGCGTAGAAATTAAGAGCGGGTGTGGAGAAGGCTAGCTATGCCTGGTTTCAAGGCGGACTAAACTAACGTCAGCCTAGTTAAGGCTTATTTACCTAGAAACATGCTGTAAGGTGATTCGTCAGAAATAAAAGTTTCCGTACAATTTTTTCAAACTTTCCCTGAATGTTCCCTACCAAACACTGTTTCGAAAAATACAATAAAAAGAAAAGGTCACCATGCTCGTAAGAGATATGATGGGCCAATCTTAACCCATTTATGCCTAACCACGCGCGTTATTTCATCAGTTCAAGTTGCAATTTGCGGTAGGTGAAAGGAAAGGTTATTAAAGGAATACTTGAAAAACAATCTTGACAGGTAGAAAGTCTCGGGCGCATAGAACAATTTAATATACAATTTATGGAAAAATCACACAATTCTAAACGACATTAACTCAAAACGCTCCTCGAATCGTTGTTTTCAAGGTCATAATTCGCATCCTCGCGTAAACGGTTTTGTTCACTCTTTTAGCTATATCTTTTTTCGTTCTGAACAATTTTTTCTTAACTTTTTAAGTTAAAGAGGGTAATTTGTACACCAAAATTATGCAATAAAAAATATAGGCTACCGAGCTCGTTTAAGAGAAAAGGAGCATTTATTTTGCTGCCAAGGCTTACCTTGAAGGAAATCTGTTACGTTTACAAACTGACTAACAAACAAACAAGCAAACAATACAATAACAGTTTTAAGTTCTACAAGCAGTTTTTGAAGAAGCACCAACCTTCATCCAACTCTTTCGTAGCTTCTTTTTTAAGGATGGGTTTTCGCCTTCTTTTCCAATAGCAACAGTAACACAAAGCAGACACCACAAGTCCAAGGACAACAAAAGATCCCACACTGGCGAGTATTATAACGAGCAGTTTATCTTTCTCACTGGTGTCAGCTCGTTCTGGTAAACTGGGCTCGTACTGTAGAAAAAGAGAAAATCACACATTTTTAGCAGAATTGTTTAAAAATGATTGGGTCTAGCAAGGAAAGGGTTTTACGCTACGGAGGCACGTTATTTGGTGGTCATGAAGGCAGCAATTTAAGTTCACGTTCATGACCGTTCCTGTATACATGTTAAGTTGACGAAGGCAAGTAGTACGTTGGAAGGTAGCTACAAGGCATGAACAAATTGTGTTGTAAAAAGACCAAAAACATGAAATCATAACCGTAATACCTACAGAATAAGTGTCAGCACCCCCATTCCCCCTTTCAATGTTAGAAAATGGTAAAATGCAAAAACTTGAGTTAGATGAAAGTGTTTTGTCAACATTGCACAGGGGTGGGGAGGGGCTGATGTGTACATAGAGTGATTTTAGGCAGGTTAGGTTAGGCCGGTTACGTTTGAAGGTAGATGGTAGGTATAGGTAGTTAGGTAAAGAAATGAAGAGGAAAAATTAAAGAAAAACGCTCGACATACCACTTGTAGCAAGATAGTGTGATTATCATTGATGGACGTGTACGATATTTTCACTTGCGCTTTATTTTGTTCTTCTGGAGTTGTCGTTAGCAATTCAATCCAGAATTCACTGCTCTCGTGAAAAATTACTCTTCCCTGTCAAAGAAAGAAAAAATACAAATACTCGGAACCAAACTTTTCACCAAAATAACGATACAAAGTATACCCAACAGTCGATTAGAGCCAGTAAAAGAAGTTATCTTCAGTTGAACCTAACATACATCCCTAAGATTTTCTATCTCAGCTGGTTAATGTTATTAATATTTTTTTGGCGGATCGACAAATTTAGTAGAGGATTACATGTAAATTGAGTTACTTACTGGTAAACTGTGGCGAATAATCAGTGTCTTGTTGTTATCCCTTGCATTACTGTAGTTAACTCTCTCGCCAGATTCCGGAAAGCCTATAAATCTTCGGGATGTTCTACCGGCGAACGAATGTGACCCAAGAAGCAGGCTTGATAGGAGAACCAATCTGGAAATACCTATTCTAGAGGAACACACGGCCATTTCTCCTGAGAAATAACAAATCATAAAGAACTTAAAATCAGTTAAAGTTTCACACACCAAACGCAAATGCAAACTTGTCATAAGCTAGGATAAAGTAGTGTCATCAAACATGGTTCATCGGTTTCCCCTCGTTATTGGCCGAGTGTAATCCACTCCACGCACAGAGTTTTCGCACATTTATGAGTATAACCTCCCATTTCCGTACCACGCGCAGAACGTTTGCGCAGAACGTTGGCGGAAATCACTTGTGCTAGAGATCTATCCCATTTGACACTCATTAATAAATTGCTACTAAAGCACTTTAGTACGGATAAGATATTCCGTCGGATCTGACGAGTGGCTTTATAAATGGATTTGTGATCGGCTGAGGCGCGTTTTTACTTAAAGCGCAATGCAAGCTGGAAAAATAACAGTACTCCATTTTTATCCCACTTAGCATACTTGACAACTGAAGTTCACCCTGTTGGTACATGCATGGACGAATGATCAATACCGTATTGTCTTCTCTCAGCTAGCTTTGACTTACGTCGCATTTGAGTTAAACACGACCAGTTCCGTATTCTTTATAAAATGAGGAAAATGTTTCTTAAATCTAACTGCAAAAGTTAATGTGCAAGTTAAGGACACATGCAGAGAGACTCGGTACATTAAAATAACTAGTAACATTGAATTGATCCGTACATAACCCACCTTGTAATACGCGAGTTCGCGATGTTTTCCCTTTAACTGATCAAATCTACTCTGCTTGTTTTCTAGTTAAGCTCAGTTTTAAACTTCAGTCTATTTAAAACGTCAACTTCCGCTGAATGAATGAGGTGGTGACCGTAACTTCCGGCGGCCATTTAAGGACACATTGACCATCCAGTATTATGGCTTAATCAAAAGGAAATGACGTGTTTGAGGTCAGTCGCTACAGCTAGAAAAGGCAATAACAATTACAGAGCTAAGTAGCTCCTGTCTAGAGAGTTTGTTTTCTTAGAAGGAAAAAAAAATAAAATGATCTCGAACCTGCCCTGACTTGAGCGTGTCGCATGGAACTGAAAAAAATATCAAGGCCGCTAAAAAAAGATAATTAAACAAACGTAAAAATGTTGTGTTTTGCATCATTAAGCTCTTGTTTGAATCCCTGGAATAAAGTTCGGAATTATTGAAAGCGACAGCCCTTTGTGAGATGACAAAGTTTCACATTATCGTTTCGTTTCCACTACATAAAAGACAACCCTTAGTTTATTAACTTGGATAATGTTCAAAAAGGTACCTGTAAATGGATTCTCCACTCGACGTCCTCAATGTTGTTGATGATAGTTCAATCAAATGTACAGCTGTATTGGGCGAGAAATATGCATCGAGTGTTTATTATGTAGGAAAACAACGATAAGTCAATTGCCGGTCACGCACAGTTGGTCAACGCGACTCGCTCGTTGCGAGGGTGGGTGAATCGCGCACTCGAGTCTGTGAAACGCGAAGACGCGTAAAGCGTGAATGTCACGCAACAGAAATCAAGGGCAGTACAGATTTTCCGATCCATAAAGGCGCGTTGTAACGAGCTCTTTAGAGAGAATAATAGTATTATGTCCCCGTCAACCATTCGCTAATAATATACGGTTGATAAATATGTGCGTGTGGTTATAGAAATGCGTGCATTAATTTGGTGTGACAGAAACAACAACTGGCCTGCAGATTTGCCAAATAATTGATCCAGTTTGGGTAGTTAACCGTGGTGAGAATCCTGACACGATCTTTGAGGCTCTTTAAAGATCTTCAAGGACCTGCCAAAGATCCTTAAAGATAAGGATCTTTTGGCGGTGGCCTCATGGTTAGTGCGCTTGTCTCCGGATCGAGGAGTCCGGGTTCGAGCCCTGGCCGGAGACATTGTGTTGTGTTCTTGGGCAAGACACTTTACTCTCACAGTGCCTCTCTCCACCCAGGTGTATAAATGGGTACCGGCGAACTTAAAGCTGGGGGTAACCCTGCGATGGACTAGCATCCCATCCAGGGGGGAGTAGAAATACTCCTAGTCGCTTCATGCTACAGAAACCGGGATAAGCTCCGGCCTGATGGGCCACTTGACTCGCATGCAGACTTTACTTTACCTTACCTAAGGATCCTTTAAAGACCTGTAAAGATCTTTAAAAGAAATTCAAAGATCTTTAATGGAAAGATCTTTCAAGGATCTTTGTTAGATCCTTTAAGGTGGTTCCCTAGTAAAAGAACCCGCCATAGATTTCCGATGAAACTTGGTGTGCTGTTGTTACAGGACAAGGAGATATTAAAAACGTAGTAAAAAGAGGGGGTCACCGTGCTTGTTTTCACGCCACAATGCTGACAAATACGGTTATTTAGGTGACTTTTAGTAATCTCCGTGCGCAACAAAAAAAGCTTGATTATTTTTCAATGCAGCGTGTTATATCACACAGCGTTTTACTTTCTTTGATTGTTTATTCATCTACGTCCCAGAAAAAAAT
>Ga0126339_10003841_pt1 | contig 10994 bp, 5 predicted proteins | sample OrbTmetagenome_2_FD_92532 | JGI IMG/M metagenome (GOLD analysis project Ga0126339, IMG submission 92532) | Coral microbial communities from Petempiche,Puerto Morelos, Mexico - Orbicella T R C metagenome | ecosystem: Host-associated > Invertebrates > Cnidaria > Coral | place: Petempiche,Puerto...
AAAAAAAAAAATAAATATATATATATATATATATATATATATATATATATATATATATATATATATATATATACCCTTACACATGTTGCTGAAAATTACTGTTTCAACAACTGATACAAACTACAAGGTGTATTAGACTAACGAAGAAGCAGAAAAATAAAAAGGAAAAAACTTAAACACACAAGTGTTTTACTACCTGAAATTGTTCGTCACATTCTTCTTGACTCGATCCCGAAAGGAAATCGAGTATTTTCAGTTTTTAATGGGCACAAACCTTGCACCAGAATACAGTCCTTTTACAGTCCTTTTTTGCATTTTCTAAAGGCTAAAGATATAAACAGTTGCCTGAAATAACACCAAAAACACTTTCTCTTGGGAACTCGAGCAAGTAAATTTCAAAGTTCAGAGAAATCGTCAGGTAAAGCCTAGGTAAAATTTCATCATCAGTTTCATTTCACCAGTGCTTTCAAGTGTTTCATATATTACTTCAAAATGTATTTTCCACATTTGGTGTTGTTAGAAATGATTTCTTTTGAGAAGATATTTAAAAGAGTCGCACAGAAGTTTCCAATACAATGTAAATAATCTCGGTAAAAAGTACTAGTCCACTTGTTACTCCAACTTTTGGTGGATTCCTTTTTACAGTGCGTTGACTGAAACCGGGGCCACCCAGACAATGAAAACCAATCAGATGGTAGAACTGAAACAATGGATTCCAACATTTTCAAATCCAGCCAATCAAATGTTCGGTACAAAACAATGAAATTTCAACTTGCTCGTTATGATGCTTACGTAGTTACGGTGTCTGTTAATAAATTGTCAAGCTCAAGCCGTTAGAACTTTCGCGTTAGAAAATATTGCGTCACTTTACTTCAGATTTTACATTGACAAGCGTGGTAAGTTCATTAGATTCATCGTTTTCCACTGTGAACACACGGCCTCACTTTTACGGCTGTTGTTTAAAATCATAGAATAATAGATATTGACATTTTTTTTACAAAATAAACTCCGCTCCTGTTGTCTGTGGGTGTTTCTATTTTTACAAAGCTTTCGGTTATCCACCACGCAGCTCTCGGAAAAACCGTCGCGTTCACCGTACATTGCGGCGCTTGAGTTCCGTTTCTGGGTTATCAGTGTATTGAAATAACATCTTCATGGAAAATTCAAACGAATTTTTTCCGTGTTGTACTATCAAAGCCTCAGCGTGTAAAATCACTCACTCAGAAAAAAACAAAAGACGATCCGCTGGATGGAAAAATCGAAGATATTTCGAACAAAGATTTTAGGTTACAAGTCCTTTTCATTTCTCCTGCTTGAAGTTTGCTTTCAGCTTCTTTTAGTTACTTCGAAAATAATCCCTTTCCAATTCGTACATTTCGAACCTGTCCACATGCGAAACTACTCTGAGACCATTTCAAGGGTGTTTTTTAAACAGCCGCGACAATATTCAAACCCTACACCACTCACTCTGCTGGCGATATAAATTTACGAGTGACACTCTTGCGCAGCTTTTCTTTTAATGTATTTTCTAAACCAACCAACGACCCCATAGAAAGTGCACCATATAATTCTTCTTAAACCCGCAAGCACGCGAATCTACTAACGGCTTGAGCTTGACAATTTATCAAGGTGGCTCGTACCAGTTTTCAGGTTTTTGACGGCTCATAACTTTGTAAGAATAGAACAAAAAGGCAGACCAGGGCCACTGTAATATTTTTGTAGGTTTGGATTATATAATTTGTACTTCACCTAAAACAGCTGTTATTTTGTCGTCAGCAGTTACCATGGCAACATTCCCAAAGGATTTTCCAAACCTGATTTTTTGCTTATGTCACTAATAACTAAAAAATTAACCCGGTGACCCCCAGTTTTTTTTTAATCAATAGCTTTTGGCATCTGAAAATGAAAATGCACAACAATTTTAAAACAATTTTACGGAGCCGATTTCTTGTAAACTTGGAAAAACGACAATTTGAACAAAGTGCAGATTTCCTACTTACAATTTTTAAATTTTTTTTTTCTCACGCTTCCTCTCAATAACAATATTATATTAAAACAATTAAAAGAAGGGGTCACCGGGCTTGTTTTCATGTAAAAGCCTTCGCGAGTCCCGTTATTCCCACGCGCATAGACACGTATTCAAAAATCCAGACTCTATAAGTTCAGCAGTTGCTCATGAGCTGTTTTGACCACCGCTGACTGCTTCGTGTGCCCGCGCCGCGCGGGCGAGCGGGCTCCGAACAGGCGTTTTGTTTTTTTTGCTGTCGTTTGCTGCTAAAACATCATATACAGTTGTAGTTGTCGTTAAAGACATCCTCCTGAGCTTACTCTGTAGGATTTTGACGCAAATTCTGGGTAGATTTGCTATGTTTTACGAGTCCTTTATACGCTCTCGGTGGCTGCACGATCGATCGAGTTTCCTTTGAAAGTTGGGAAACATTGGATTCCCGAAACAATTTTTCTTAAATACACAGAATTGACTAAAGTTGTTCCAACAGGTAAAACCTCCTTTATATGCGAATTTCGTCTCCAACAGTACAAAAGTTACCTTGCGAGAAAAAAGCCGCGCGCCGCCATATTTGTTTTGGTCTTTCGGGTTTTAAAAATCTCGTGCCTCTATCGTGCGTGTTTCTCACGCGTGACGCACGATGGTGATCTACTCCCCGCGCGAGAAATCTGGTACCAGCCACCTTAAGCGACACCGTAATCGCGTTAGTATCACAACGAACTGGTTGAGATTTCATTGTTTTGTACCGGACATTTGATTGGCTGGATTTGAAAATAGGACATTTGGCTGGATTTGAAAATGTTGGAATCTATTGTTTTAGTTCTACCATCTGACTGGTTTTCATTGTCTGGGTGGCCCCGGTTTCAGTAAACGGACTGTAACACCTAAGCTAGTACATAACCATAACTGAACTGAACGACTTTAATCTGCATTTGATAATGGCGACAAGATAACGCCAAAACGTCAAGTTATAGCATTTATTTTTCTTTTAAAATGATTTCTTTGTAACCGAGTATCTTTTGGGATTTGAGGGACAAAAGAAACTTGAAAATTCTGTCCTGAAATCCTCGGAGACATGCTAGAATATTGATAAGCTTATATCGGACGTGGCTTATTACCTGCCCGTTTTGTTAAACACGTCCATTTACACGAACAGGAAGCATTTTTTGACCAAAAGATTAAGTATACAGAGCACGTTCTTAGCAAATGATTCTTTGTAATATGTCCTTGAATCTCCAAAACCCTAATAAATTGGAGACTTGTCATGTTGTCAGATTGCGATCGACATAAACAATGGCTTACCTCTCCAGAAACACTTTCTTGCTGTTCATGCATGCTCACATGCCAGTTCAGAATCTCAACAACGAACTAAAGTACTGATTGGTACTTTCACACCGTATCAAATTAGGGAAAAAGCACAACGTTTGCGAAAAAACGGCACCTTCTTGAAGAATCCAATATGGCGGACGGAGCTCCAAAGAGCGTGGTAAATGTGTGCATGCCATAAATTTGCGTGCACAAATGTGACACCAAAACGGAGAAACGGAGCCGAATTCTTAACTCTTGCGCCATACTGCGCATGAGCAATTAACTAATTTATTGTATTAAATTAAAATTTTGTGAGCGGTATCCGTCTCCTAAACTGTATTGGTGCTTGATGAAAACGATTAGTGTTTTCGATCCTTTTAGTGTGGACAGTGGATGAAAACGCAACAAGAAGTACATTGTGCATGAAATCTCAGTCATTTCTCAGTTTGCAAATGGCAATTGCAAACACAAAACTAGTAAGACAATCTCAGATAGTGCAGAGTGTAATGTATAGCTCTGACGCAGTACTCATAACACAGTTCCTGTATAACCCCTACCATTCACTCCTGGCTTGTATTGACCTTGTTAGGCAGTTAGGGATTTTGGTGAGACATAATCTTAGCAGTGTGTATGTTTGACGTGAGTATTTTCATTCACAGTCCAAGAATAACTTACAGTTAATTACTCTTTGCCAAGACAGTTTTCGAATTTTACTTTAATGTTTTACGTTGATTTTTTGCTCCTTTCAGATTAAATAATACATGTAAGTAGCGAACGTGACAATTTTACTCTTCGCGCAAACGTTTGTAACTTGATACTTTTGTTTTCCTCGCAAAGGTATGTAACCTGATACTCTTGTTTTCTCGAAAACACACGGGAGATGTGCTTGTATTTTTTTCACAGCTGGAGATAAATGGAAGAAAGTTGAATGTCGGATGTAGAAATGGAAGAGGAACGATTTGCTTTATTTAACACGCAAATTTTCTTTTCACCGATTATCAAGAACTAATCTAATTATCAAATTGTCACAGAACAGCACGTTCTGTTGCCACCTTTGGTGTTAACAATAAACCACTTAAATTTAAAATACACACTGATATCGATTAATAGAAATGAGAAGCGTTTCAACCGGAGGTATTCAAAGTAAACAGCGCTACTTGACCGACATCGGTGAACGAGTCCCCCCAGAGACTGACAAAATTGATGCTTTCAGTAGGTGCCACGGAGTCTGAAGCAATATTTGAGCAGTTTCCTGGGTTTTTTGTACAGTTTGACAGGTTTTAATGCCACTTACTCGAGAGAGGTTCGGTTGAGGGTATGAACATTTTGGTCTCTTTGATAGAGACAATTAAAGAATGAAATAAACGCATTAGTGTGGTTTGGAAACAACAGATGATATTTCTTGAACCAAGTTAGGCCTAATTCCAAAAGACACGCAGTCACAGTAGCATTCTTGTATCGCGCTAACGATGCTAGAACGCATGCGTATGACATATTAGGGTTCTACCACAAGGAGAAGCGCGCAACGGCAGTGTGTGATCTTCTATGAAATGTATCTTTCATCTGATATGTAGTTGACACTAACGCTTATTAATCTGCGCATGCGTTTAGAGCGAATATTGGTTTTGTTCTAAAGAGAAAAGTACCACAAGGAGAACAAGGGACTTTCTGAAACAAATATATAGCTTTTTGAAGAGATCCAAGAAGTAACGTAGCTACATGTGCGATCCATTTTATGAAGTGCCCACAAGTACCTACCCCATCCTATCCCCCTTGCTGGAAGCCAAATTAATTATTTGAAATTAATTAATTATACAAACATTTAAGTTTACACCTTATTTCCATAGTGACTTATTACCATAGTGCTTTAGCGGCGTCAACCCCCAAACCATCCCAAGATTCGTTTCGCGTTCACCCCGTGGCATATTTAATTTTTCTTTTACCGACGCCAACAATTAAAGGTCTCAAAGATTCAACATTATATAAGACAATCTTTGATTTTGCGACATATTTAAAAACCACCGATACTGGGGAAGTTCATCTTTAGACTAAGTTAGCATATGAGTAAAAAGAGGAGGAGAGCTTCAGAAGCTAACTGTATCCATATCCACGTGTAAATGTCTTCCCAATATAATTGATTTTCAAACATACAACTTTGAAAAAACTGTTGTCATTAATCAGCACTAATTCATTGTTTCTGGTTAGTTTTTCCCTTCACCTTCTAATCATTGTTGCTCCAAAACAGCATTTGAGATTGCGGTATTGGTTTTTCAGGGTATTTTACGCATTTCATATAAGAAGTGCGTATAAAAGTTACAAGGTATGTATACTAAATTTTCCTTAACAGTTTTTATCGAGCTTACCTTCTATTGATCTTGCACTTTTTACTAACAATGCTGACAGTAAAAAAAAAAAATAATTGCAATCGATTAGACACATAACATAACCACTTTTCTGCATAAACTTATTTTTACGTAATTACAAGAAATATGGAATGTTCTAAATAAAAGCACAATGTTACCTCAAAAAGCATTGACATACGGGCAAGTTGCTATCAATATCAGAGGAAAAATTCTATTTTGTGACTAAACTGCTATTATCTAGGCTAGACATGAAAGAAAAAAAACAAGACAGCACTAGATATTAGGTGAGAGGACCAGCAACTAAAAACAACCGATCAGGTTGCTCCATTACTGGTCCAATATTTGACTGTCTAAATTATTATACCGCGTGATGCATCTTTGAAGGTTTTCTTTCGTTTTCATTTTATGGCTTACTGTCCTAATAAGTCCGTGGCTTTTTTTTTTTTTTATGAACGTTGTCATTCGCGTCATAAATCTCTAATTAACCAGGCTTGCAAGTCCTCCAGCAGGCGCTTGCTTTTGGGGCCCGTTTATATGGTCTCGGATACCCGAGACAGCCCTTTACCCGAGTTACCCTTGCCGAGCTAAATTCTCATTTATTTCTTTGAAAAATAACCGTTTACGCGAAGATCGCCGAACCGTCTCGGGGGACGAAACAACTCGGGTGGGCGAGTAAAATGCTGATTATTGAATGATCGTGCAGGGTCGACTTTGACAACGTTTTCGTATATAAACGCTCAATAAAATTGCTTCGGGAGGGGGAGAGTTGCCCCGGGACCCGGGACTATTTGAATGAGGTTAACTTTTATACTTACTCAGAGCCAAGTGAGGGATGTGATAAAACTTGTCTAACATGCACATCTCGTGGAGCGTAATGTCATATGCAAATTTCGTACGTTAGTAGTAGAAATGTTTCGAATCGACTAAACTAAACGAAGGTTATAGTTATCCCTACACTGAGGAAAATAATCCAAATAGCGCATCAGTACACAAAAAAACTTGAAATATACTAAAAGTACCTTATTTTTGTGTATGGCTGCGTATAGATCTCATTTCAGCATTTGAATGTTAAGGCTGGTTTTCATATGATCGCTACGATCGTTGCGAAAAAAAATTCAGCGATCTTTCGATCATATGAGAGTATGACACCACTCACTGGCGACCGTAGCGATCCCTGTCGGTGACAGACTTAGGCCCCATTTATATGTTCTCGGGTACCCGATACAACCCTTCCCCCGAGTTACCTTCACCGAGGTACCTGTTAGCTTATTTCTTTGCAAAATTCAACCAACCGTTTACATTAGGATCGCGAACCCGTCTCGGGGGGCGAGACAACTCGGGTTGGCGAGTTGTCTCGTCTCGGCAGGTAGGGTAACCCTGGCAAGCGGGACAACTTTTCTTCATATAAACGCTTTGGCTCCCCTTACCGGGTAGGCCTTGGCGGATTGTGCTCCTAAAAGTGGCATATTATTCTACTAGCAGTGCTCGAAATTTTGCCAAATTATGCCAAAATTATGCGAGAATTCCCAAATTATGCTCCTGATTTCCGAAATTATGCTCACAAAATGACGTATATTCTGTACATATAGGCGCGCAATAACAACACCAAATTATGATGTTTTTCAAATAAACTGTTGTTGTGAATTTATTTGTGTTTTATGGCAGTTTGTCTCGACCCTCAGCTGTCCAAATTAGCCGCTCGCATCTCTGAACCGTTTGTAAAATGCCTTCAACGACTTAACGATCACACTTGTATATACTGACTGAACCAAAAGAATATAGTACTCTCTTGACTTAAACTAACTCAAACTATAACGAACTATAACGTTGAAAGTATCAAGCCACGAAGTAAATCAACTTGTCTTGACAGTTCTGAGTTCTTTCAGCACCAATAATTGCTTGAATAAACATGGATAAGAATAGTATACACAAGTCAACATCAGCGCTTATTTTACTGCAACATTACGCTGGCCTGGAGATAGTCTGCAAGAGCGCTGTCCTGCTGATCGCTAAATTCGCCAGAATTCGCCAAAAGAGGCCTAGTAGTTAAGCATGTCAGAACAAAGTCAATACTACTATTAGCGTTGCTAAAACACGCATTGCAAGAACATACTACCTAAATTTAATTTATTTACGTAGGAAATACACCATATTTACTAAATTTTATGAATTTATACTCTAAAAAGTGCTAAAATTTGCTAATTATGCCGTAGCAGTGCTCGTTTAAAAAATTATGCTTTTTTGCTCCAATTATGCCAAAAATTATGCTAGCACAATCCGCCAAGGCCTACTACCGGGACAACTCTCGGCGTGGCGAGTGTCACGTAATGCCTAGATTTTGGATTCGAAGCAGAAATTCGTATCAAAGAAATGAAGATTAACTCGGCAAATCCCACTGTGATCGAATGACCGAGGGAACCTCAAAGACTGGAAAGAGAGATATTTGCACATTTGATTATTCAATATGGGTTATGAATAGTCATGCAAGGTCAACTTTGACTCGGCCTACAGACTACGTTTTCACATTTAAACGCTCGCTAATGTTGCTTCGGAGTTTGGGTTGTCTCGGGTACCTGAGACCATATAACTGGGGCCTTAGTTCTTCACTTCTAATTCGACAATCATAGCGATTGTATCGATCGTATGGAAACCAGCAGCAGTCAGAAGAGTTGCTCAACCGACCGCAACGATCGTAGAAATTGCAGCAAACATAGGGATCATATGGACCCAGCCTTAAGTGTTCGTTAGTGACGGCCGTTGGTCTTTGGTATGTCAAGGACGATTTTAGTGCGAGTTTTTTTTTAAAACTTGTATCTTAATTGTACTAAAACTCGGTGTAAAACGTACTTGATACATGTACTGCTATTTCAAAAAGTATATTATCTAAATATTCGATGTATGAGGAATAGATAGACGGCAGCCATAGTTTGCTCGGTGAGTTAAGATTTGATCTAATTCTGCCAAACGAAATAAAACAACATGAATCTTAAGTTTTGGCTTGGGCATGTTTAAGAAACTGATATTGCATTTGCACTGATCATCAAAACAAACATGTCAAAGTAACACTAAAAAAACCTGAATGTTCGCTCATACCTGAAAAGCACAGCAAAACCAGATAATCCTTAGGACTTGTTTTCCCTCTAGTTGTGATAAACATAGTCAATAGTTCATCTGCTATTCAACTTCATCAGGAACTAAAGTTTAAAATACGACGTCGATCCGTTGCTGAGTGTTTACGTCACAAGGCGAAATTTGCATAAATAAAGCACTTTGAAAAGACTGGGGACACAATAAACAAAGAACAGGAAGTTGAAGTGCCTGGATTTTTCCCGCTGAGACTTTCGACTTCGCTTGGAAGAAACTCAACATTACGTTAGTCCCTTACTCGAGGCTAACTCTCTTATCAGTCTAGGGGACGCTTTTTCGACTTTTCACTTCTCCGATGGTGACAGACTTGTATGCCGTTGGCTCCTTTTGCAACGATTGGAACATAAGTTCTGCGTGATGTAGTCCTAGTGAATCTGACGGTTTGTACCGGATTTACAGTGGAACGTAAGTCTTACTTCAGTTGAATGTAAATTGCTATTTTGCTCATCGAATGCATCATAGTAAATAGAAGCCATGTGTGCTACAAGACCAGGCCTTAAGTTTGCAAGCTTTGGACGTTTTAGCAACAGCGCGCTTTTTTCTAAACCACGCAAGATTTCCTAGTGAATTCCGACATAGAGGGCCATTACTTCTTAATATAGCGCTTCTTTCTACAAGGTCAAAAATAGTTATCTACACAGCACGATAAAATTTAAGTTTAAATTATCGCCGAAAGTTAAAAACGAAAGGACCAAGACGTGATTTAGGACAAAGTTCCCGTTAATGACATAAGTTTGAACATACCAGCGCCGGCAGAACAAGGGCACCTAACTTCGCACAATATCTTTACAGCTCACTTAAACAGCTCCAATGGCGAATAAAAATCAAGTTTCTTCTAATGCGATGCGACTGAAGAGGATTTTCAAGTCATCTTTACCTTGGCTAGAAAATTACATGTACTATCGCTGTAGTTCTCCGTGAAGTGAAGATACACATTGATGCATCCATTCGGTGTCACGCTCTTTTCAGGCTTCGTTTCCCTTGGTTTTGCATTCGAAATGAGCTAAGATACATTTCAATTAACAAACCCAGCATTTGTTGGGGTGACAAATCGTCATCTTTTCACATCGGAGATCAGGGTGAGAAAATCAAATCGAAAGTGAAAGGGCTTTTTTGACACTTGTGCAACTGGTGCAAATATTTTCACCGTGTCTATGGAGACACGTCACGGATGGACATCTAAAACATTCAGTCAAGCTAAAAAGACTGTCTCAATCTTTCCTCACCCTCGCCACTTTTTGATGTACTAATTCATCACCTCTTTACAAATGAACACATGAAAGATCATATATTTGAACTACAGAGAAAGACACGACTGATCATCGCAGTTCTACACACAACTTAAGCAATTGTGAAATTAAAGCCTGAAAAAAAAAAAAATATTCGAGCCCATGACCTCTGGGATACCATTGCAGCGAGAAACAGCGTGGCGACAGCGAGGGTGAACTGAAGACGACTTCGAAGTGATTTTGGGTGATGCGTCGGTACCGTTGGTGGAGTTGATGACAGGTCGAGAGCGCATTCTCCATCTCCACATATAAGGGTACCTCACCTTCAACACATCATCTTCATTTCATCTTCAATACCTCATCTTTATGGAGCTCAAAATAAACAGGGAAAATTGGACTGAAAAGCGTAACATTTAATCCCTGGACTCTTGGTCAGTCATTCTTGGCCGACACCACTCACTAAAATTGCTAAATTTATCATTTATGGAGATATCATTAATGGAACTGCACAAATAAGAAAATCGCTTTGAATTTTATGTTTTGTTTTTTTACTTCCTTTCCTCCTCCCTTGGGGTTGGGAAGAGGTAATTTAAATATCAAGCTGAAATCCATGTTTTTTTAAATTTGTTATCAGTACGTTATTGAATAACTACAATTACAATAACTACAACTCAGTACAATAAACACGGATTAAAAGTAGAGAGATTAGCATTAGGGACGGGGGAGAACACTCTGCGACGCCTGGCACTTTTTGTGTATCTGAATCATCCAACAAAAAATGACGTCACATCCGGTAAAAAAGAGCGTTGAGCAGCTAAATCAAATTTGAATATGGCATAATCGTTCTCTCAGTAAGTAAAATGGCAATATTTTGCAATCGGCCGGATATTTTTAACGTTTTATTTGGCCACGATAAACAAAATTTTGTCTTCTTCCTCG
>Ga0126339_10003843_pt1 | contig 10992 bp, 5 predicted proteins | sample OrbTmetagenome_2_FD_92532 | JGI IMG/M metagenome (GOLD analysis project Ga0126339, IMG submission 92532) | Coral microbial communities from Petempiche,Puerto Morelos, Mexico - Orbicella T R C metagenome | ecosystem: Host-associated > Invertebrates > Cnidaria > Coral | place: Petempiche,Puerto...
AAGCTGAATTGTGTACTTTAGGATTAGTATATATAGCTAAAGTTGAATACTTAATGAGACATTTAACACATCATTTCCATATTTTATTAGGTTTTCATCTGATATATCTAGTTGTTTTCTTATTAAGTATAAGCTAACTCTCGATCCAATATATTTTTTATTTTGCGTCCTCTTATGAGGGCGCTTTTTTTGTTTTAATAATTAACATATATTAACATATAAATTTAAAAGATTAACAAAAATCAAAATTTTTGTCATATATAATAAAAAAAAGATGTAAAAACTGTTAACAAAGGTAAAAATCATATATATTTATAAAGTCATATTTAAAACGTTTTATTTATTAATTAAATCAAAAAAAAATGACTAAAAAAATTTTGTATTATTTATTTATTTTTTGTTTATATAGTGTAATTAGTTATGCTCAAACAAAGAACATTACAGGTCATGTAATAGATGGTAAGACTGGTGATCCACTACCGGGTGTTTCGGTTGTAGTTCCTGGTACAACCATAGGTACTGTTACTAATATTGATGGCATTTACCATTTGACAATTGACAACAGTGTTAAAAAATTGGCTTTTACGTTTATTGGAATGACAAAGCAAGTTGTTGAAATTGGAGATAAAAATGAGATCAATGTAGTAATGAAAGAATCTACATTAAAAGTAGGTGAAGTCGTTGTTACGGCATTAGGAATCAAAAGAGAGAAAAAGGCTCTCGGTTATGCTGTGCAAGACATTCACGCAGATGAAATCGCAAAAACTGGGAATGCTAATTTGTCAACGGCAATGCAAGGTAAATTAACAGGTATTGATATCAAACCTTCCAGTGGTATGCCGGGTGCATCAACGCAAATTGTGATAAGAGGAGCACGATCATTCGATCAAAACAATACTCCTTTATATGTTGTGGATGGTCAGCCGATTGCTTCTACAGCTGATTGGAATACTTGGAAAAGTGTGACAGGTGCAGATTTATCAAATCGAGCGATTGATATTAATCCAGCAGATATTGAATCAATCAATGTATTGAAAGGTCAGGCTGCTGCTGCATTATATGGAATACGCGCCAGTAATGGAGTAATTATTATTACTACAAAAAGTGGGAGTAATAATAAAATTGGTAAACCCCAAGTTACTTTAAGTCATAATTCGAGCTTTGATGTAGTTTCCAGAACACCAGATTATCAAAAGGTTTATGCGCAAGGAACTGGTGGTTTATTTGATCCAGTGAATAGTAAATCGTGGGGTCCTAAAATAAAAGATTTACCTGATCAGCCAGAAATAGGAGGTAATTTAACTGGACATTCAGGAAAATATAAAGTTTTGCAAAGAGAATTGGCAGGTTTAGATCCATGGGTAACACCAAAAGCGTATGATAATTACGATGATTATTTTCGTACAGGATATACTAATACAAATAGTATTAGTTTATCGCAGGCCTTAGAAAAAGGTAATTATGCCATCAGCTTGGCTCATACTGATCAAGAAGGTGTTGCTTTAAATACTGGTATGCAGCGCTGGAATGCTAAAATCGCAGCTAAGCATAAATTAAATGAGCATTTTACTACAGGTTTTTCAGCTAATTATGTGAAATTAAATATTGATAAGTTGACTGCTGGTAATGATGCATCTCTTGCGGGTGTATATGCAGCACCTGCTTCGTATGATTTAAAAGGAATACCCTATCATGTACCTGGTGATCCATTTACACAAATTTATTATAGAGGTTTAACATTTGATAACCCATATTGGATAGCAAAAAATAACACTTTTAATGAATTTACAGAACGCTTTTTTGGTAATGGCTATGTTCAATATAAAGGACATATCATAGATAGAATGAGTTATCAAATTAAATATCAGCTGGGTATTGATTCTTATTCAACTCATTATCAAAACATTTTTGGTTTTGGTGTTGGAGGTGGAGCAGGAAAAATAAAAAATTTCGGAAATACAAATGCCACTTATAATTCTTTATTGACTGCTAATATCAATTATCAAATTAATGATCAATTAGATTTAAATTTAATTGTTGGTAATGAAATAGATCATACAGACGAAAAAAGATATCGACAAGATGGTAATGAGTTTAATTCCGGAGGATGGCAACATATTAATAATACGCAAAAACAAGCGGTCAACGAAGAGCAATGGGAAACAAGGACTGTTGGTACATTTGGTAGTTTATCATTAGCTTATAAGTCGATATTATTTCTGAATGCTACGGGACGAACTGATTATGTAAGTTCGATGCCACGTGATAATAGACAGTTCTTTTATCCTTCAGTGTCATTAGGATTTGTTGCCAGCGAACTTGATATGATTAAAGATATTAGTTGGATATCATTTGCAAAATTAAGATTAAGTTATGCTGAAGTTGGACAAGCTGGAAGATATTATGAGGATTTTTATTACAGACCAAAGTTCACTGGTTCATGGTGGAAAAATGAACCGATAACTTATCCAATAAGTGGTGGTACAAGCACTTATTCTCCTTATTTTATTAAATTTGATCCTAATCTAAAGCCTCAAAACACTAAGTCTTATGAAATTGGATTAAACCTCAAATTTTTTAACAATAGATTAGGTGTTGATTATACATATTCACGTCAAGATGTGAATGATCAAATATTCGAAGTACCTTTAGCAGGTTCATCGGGATTAAGTAGTTTTAAAACGAATGGCGGTAAGATTCATACTAATTCACATGAAATTAATTTGTATGCAAATGTTATAAAACTAAAAGACTTTACATACGATGTCAATTTTAATTATAGTGAAATAGAAAACATAGTTGATGAATTGAGAGAAGGAGTGGAAAGTATTTTTTTAGGTGGTTATGTAACGCCTCAAGTTAGAGCTGGTATTGATGCTCCTTTCCCTGTCATTTATGGAGATAGATTTTTAAGAAATGATGATGAGCAAATCGTTGTTGACGATAATCCTAATAGTCCAACATATGGTATGCCTCAAATGGGAACGCCTGGTGTAATAGGAAATGTAGCGCCGGATTTTATTTTAGGTCATACTTCGACATTTAATTATAAACAATTTTCTCTTAGTGCAGTATTTGAATGGAAACACGGTGGACAAATGTATTCAGGTTCTAATGGTTTGCTTGATTTATACGGTATGTCAAAAAGAACACAAGATCGTGAATCAACATTTATATATCCAGGTGTGAAAAGTGATGGAACACCAAATGATATTGTTAGAGGGGGCAGTAGCGATAAAGGAGCCTATCAGACGTTATGGAATAATGTGTTAGGCAATATCGACGAACATTATATACATGACAATTCATTCCTTAAATTACGTGAAATTTCACTTCGTTATAATCACAAAAATAAACTTTTTAATGTTTTTGATGTTGGATTGAATTGTTATGCGCGTAATATTCTTATATGGACTGAGTTAGAGAATTTTGATCCTGAATCATCGCAAGGAAATAATAACATGGGTGGAGCATTCGAACGTTTTTCAATGCCGCAGACAACCAGTTATGGATTTGGCATAGACCTTAAATTTTAAAATCAAAAAACTATGAAAAAGTTAATATATATCGTGTTTTTATGTATGGCATTCTTATATGGATGTTCTGAAGATACAATGGATGAAATCAACCATAACCCCAATAATCCGACTAATGTGTCAAGCAGTTTAATGATGACTAATGTAATTGTTGGAACATTATTTAATGTTACGGATGGTGATTATTCTTTTTACAGTTCAGTTTATACTGAACAGGCAGTCGGATGTCATGGACAAATGTATGCTGCTGAAATTAGAACTACTCAGCCTGTTAGTGCAACTACATATAATAATACATGGAATGGTGTTTATGGGTATATGTATGATTTAAAATTAGTAATGGAGAAATGTAAAGAAGGTGGAACAGAAGAGGGTAATTATCATACATTAGGTATTGCACAGATTTTGACTGCTTATAATTTGGCAACATTAACAGATATGACTGGCGATGTACCATATAGTGAAGCAATGCAACCCGGTGTAATATATCAACCAAAATTAGATAGTCAGGAGGACTTATATAAAGAAGTGATTAGCCTTTTAAATGCAGGTATTGATAATTTAAGCAAAACAGAAGTTTCATACCCAGCATTAGGAAAGCAAGATCCGGTTTATGCAGGTAATTCTGATTTATGGAAAAAAACAGCCTATGGTTTATTAGCGCGTTATACGCTTCGCTTAGCAATTGCAAATGATGGATTATACACAAATATTTTAGAATATATTGGGAATTCGTATAAAAAAGCAAGTGAAGAATGTAAATTAAATTTTGATAAAATTGGTGGTAAAAATAGTCATTATGCATTTTTAAAAGATAGAAATGATTTAGCTGCTAGTGGTTCATTTCATGATTTAATGATAAAACATGCGGATCCTCGAAAAGATATGTTATTTAGATCATCAAATTCTGATCCAGTCGTTTTTGCAAAAAATGGAGATCCTGATGAATTAGGAGCCATTCAGGATGTTTTTGGTATTAGCGCTTTAGTTACTAAAAATTCTCCGACGATTTTATTGAGTCTTGATGAATTATATTTTATAAAAGCGGAGGCATTAGCAAGAAAAAATAGTAATAATGAGGCAAGAACTGAACTAATCAAAGCTGTAAGGGCAGCTTATGGAAAAATTGCACCAATATTAAATGACGCTTTTAAATTACCTGATGATGATTATTTCAATAATATTGGGAAAGATAAAGAGGGGGCAGAACTAATAAAAGAAATCATGTATCAAAAATATGTGGCAGCTTTTGAGTTTAATAGCGTTGAAGCATATAATGACATAAGACGTTATTGTGCTATAGAGAAAAAAGATATTCCTGATTATATAGAGTTAAAACATCCGCACCCTGAAAAGTTTCCGGTGCGTTTTACTTATGGGAACAGTGATGTAACAACTAATCCAAATGTTTATAAAGCTTATGGAAGCGTAAATGTTTATCAAGATAAAATATGGTGGGCACAATAAAATATAAAATCATGAAGAAAAATAGTTTATTTATAATGATAGTTTGTTTCATTTGGCTACAAGCATGCGAAACAGACACAAGCATTGATATAGGTCCTCGTAATTCTATTACGCCTGTATTTGCAAGTAATGTTTTTCCAGCAATTTTTGACGTTAATAATTTAGAAAAAACATTTGTTGCTTTAAATTTTGATAAAGATGTAAAATTGGATGGAGAAGAATTGAAGTTTCAGGTAAGTTATCAAAAGGAGAATAATCGAGCGACATTAGCAACTTTTTCTACATTACCGGCAGCAATAGAATTCAAGTTAACAGATGTAGTTGCGGTTTTAGGAATGGAACTTTCCAAAGTTAAACCTGGAGATAATTTTTTAGTTGAAACTTTGATAAAGAAAGGTGGTGTTTATTATCGTTCTAAAGCAAATTACAATTTTTCGGCTGTATGTGCATATGATGCGGATTTTGTAACGGGTACTTATAACGTAGAAAGTAAATCATGGGGAAGTAGTGGTATTGTGACTTTGACTGCTGATGAAAATGATCCGTATACAATCAATGTTGTCGGTTTGGCTGCAATGGATAATTTCGTCGAAGATAAGGGTCCTCTCAAATTTGTAGTTAATCCAAATAATTTCGAGGTGACATGCCCAAAAGCAATATTATCTACTAAAGTTATGAATAAGTACGATAACTACGCATACGAAGGTGCCTATCCAGGTAAGCTAAATACGTGTAATGGAACTTATAATATGAGTTTTGCAATCACGGTTGATCAGGGAAGTTTTGGTGAATTTACTGATTTCGTGTTTACAAAAAAATAGTAAATAATAAAAATATAATCGAATATAAGGAGCGTATCAATATGATACGCTTTTTGTATGTAATAAAATGTGTTGAAAGCTAAATGATCATTTAATAAAAATAAAATAATGACATGAAAGTCTTTCAAATGTTAATGAAAGATATAACTTTGTAATTAAAATATAAATAAACTAATATAATATTAAATGAAAGATACGACTTGATGATCTATATATGTTTATATAGAATCTGCTGATTTAAATTAAAAAAAGTTAAAAGAGAGTTAATGAAAAAAATTAATTTGTTGATGTTAATGTGTATTATCTCAATAACATCATATGCACAACAACGATTGGTGCAAGGAAAAGTAACAGATCAAATGGGAAGCCTTTTGGTTGGAGTAAATGTTTATCAAAAAGACAATTTTTCAAATGGTGTAATAACCGGACCAAACGGTGATTATTCCATTAAAATTGATAAAGGTAAAACAATTGTATTTTCTTTTATTGGCTTCGAAAAGCAAGAAGTAGTAATTGGTGATCAAACTAATTTGGATATTGTTTTGCATGATAATGCATTTGATTTGGAGGAGGTAGTTGCTGTTGGTTATGGTGTTCAGAAAAAGGTTAGTGTAACAGGTGCGGTAACTTCAATTAAGAATGAAGAGTTAACACGTGTACCGTCAGGCAATGTGACAAAAGCTTTAGTAGGTAAAATGCCTGGATTATTAACGGTTGAACGAAGTGGTCAACCTGGATATGATGGTGCTGAATTAAGTATTCGTGGTAAGTCAACTTTTGGTAATAACTCACCTTTAGTTATTGTTGATGGAGTGGAAAGAAGTTTCAGCCAATTAGATCCGAATGAAATTGAAAGCATTAGTATATTGAAAGATGCAAGTACCGCAGCGATTTATGGAGTTCGTGCTAGTAATGGAGTAATATTGGTTACAACGAAACAAGGAAAAGATGGTAAAATGTCTGTAACGATAAATCATTCTTATTCAGTTCAGACACCAGCAGTAAAGCCAGATTATTTAAATGCATACGAATATGCTTCATTAATTAATGTAGCTTGTGAAAATCAAGGCGTAAGTAAGCGATTTTCGGATGATGAAGTTGAAAAATATAAAAAAGGAGATGGATATTATTATAAATCAACAGATTGGTATGATAAGGTTTTTGATTTATATGCTCCAATGAAGCAAACGAATTTAACCATTAGGGGAGGTACTGAAAAATCTAAATATTTCTTTTCACTTGGTTATTTAGATCAGAAAGGAATGTATGATAATGCTTGGCATAAGCGTTATAATTTCCGTTCTAATTTCGAAACAGTCATAACTGATCGGTTAACAATGCATGTTAATTTAGGAGGACGACTGCAAAAGAGAAGTGATGCAATTAGTAGTGCTAATGATGTATTTTATCATACGATTAGATCATTACCAACTTATCGAGCATATCATCCTGATGGTAGTTTAAATTTTAATGGTATTGCAGGAACTCCTATAGGAGTGGCTAATGAGTTAGGTACTAATAGAAGAAATAATGATGTATTTCAAAGCACCTTAAAAATTGAGTATGAAATCCCAAAAGTTGAAGGTTTAAAAGCAACAGTATTAGGCTCATTTGATAAGCATTGGGATTTTAATAAGCGTTGGAAGACACCTTATACTTTCTACAATTATAATAAGGAAACGAAAGAATTGGAAAAAATGCAGGGAGGCTCAGATCGTGAGTTGTACCAAAGATACTCTACTAGTAATAAAGAAACATTCCAATTTCATTTAAATTACAATAAAGCTTTCGGGAGCCATAGTTTAGATGCCTTACTTTTATTTGAGCAAACATTAAATGAAGGTAATCATTTTGATGCAAAAAGAATAGGTTTTTTAACATCTGCAATTCCTGAATTATTTGCTGGAAATGAAGATAAGCAAACAAATGGAGGAAGTCGTTGGGAATCTGCGAGACAAGGTTATGCCGCAAGAATCAATTATGATTATGCAGGAAAATACTTAGTAAAAGCATCATTCCGTTATGATGGTAGTTACATTTTTGAAAAAGATCAAAGATGGGGATTCTTTCCTTCTTTTTCAGTAGGTTATAGGATTTCTGAAGAAGATTTTTTCAAAGAAAAATTGCCTTTTGTTGACAATTTAAAATTAAGAGCAAGTTGGGGACAATATGGTAATGACAGGATTAAAGCATTCCAATATTTGAGTGCATATGGTTATAGTAGAGGATTTGTTAATCAAGGATCTTATCAAAAAGGTATTACAGCGTCGGTTATGCCTAATCATGATGTTACTTGGGAAACAGCATCAAGTACAAATATTGGAGCAGATGCAATGATGTGGCAAGGACTATTAGGAATGCAGATTGATTTGTATAAAAAACGCACAGAAGATATTTTGTATGCACGAAATGCATCCATACCGGCATTATTAGGTGCATCTTTACCTGATGAAAATTTGGCTATAGTTGAAAATAAAGGGCTTGACTTAGAATTAACACATCAACATTCAATAGGTCAAGTAGAATACAATGTAGGTGGTACCTTTACATATGCAAAAAGTGAAGTGATATTTTTCGATGAAGCAGAAGATATCAATCCATTGATGAAAAAAACAGGATTACCTTTTGATCAAAGATTTGGTTATAAATCATTGGGTTTATTCCAAAGTCAAAAAGAAATAAAAGGTTGGGCTGATCAAGATTTGAATAAGAATAAGTCAATTAAACCCGGAGATATAAAATATGCAGATTTAAATAAAGATGGTAAAATTACATCTGAAGATAGAACCCATATTGGTAAAGGTGGTTTTCCAGAAATCGTGTTTGGATTTAAATTGGGTGCAAAGTATAAAAATTTCGATTTTAATGCTGGCTTTCAAGGAGCAACTAATTACACTGTTTATATGAGTACAGAAGCTGCTTTATCATTTTTTCAATCCGGTAATAGTCCAAAGCATATAAAAGATAGTTGGTCTGAAACAAACAAAAATGCACGTTATCCAAGATTGCTTCTCGGACAAAGCACTAACAATAGAAGATATAGCAATTTTTGGATGGAAGATGTTACGTATTTGCGTTTGAAAAATTTATCAATAGGTTATACATTAAATAAAGAATTATTAAATAAGGTTGGTATTGAAAATTGTCGTTTCTATGTTAGTGGACAAAATTTACTAACATGGACTAATGTAAATACTTTTGATCCTGAAATTTCATCGGGTAGAGGTTCGTCTTATCCAGTTGCTAAAGTATATAATATAGGCCTTAGTGTTAACTTTTAATTGAATGAATTATGAAATTGAAATTATTAATATATAAAATTACCATTTGTGTAATTGTTATTATGCAATGTGGTTGTGAAGATAATTTGGATGTTAAGCCATCTGATAAAATTAGTGATGCTGCGGTTTGGAAAGACATCAACTTAATGGATGCTTATTTAAGTGAACTTTACAGTCGTATACCACATGGTTTTCATTGTGCACCAGGTCAAATATTGATCAATAGTGAAAATGTAACTGATAATTCGCGTCAAAAATCAGGTTGGATTTCTTCTAATTCTATTGTAGTACCTGGGCAAATTACTCCTTCTTCTAATCCTTTTGGTTCTTGGTCGCATTGTTATAATTCAATTAGAGCATGTAATATATTCATTGAACAATTACCAAATTCAATTTATACTGAAGACAAGAAAAGTACAAAAATTGCTGAGGCGAAATTTGTTAGAGCATTTATGTATTGGATTCTTGTAAGAGGATATGGAGGTGTACCAATAATTACAAAAAGTTTGAGTGTGTCTGATGATTTAAGTTTACCAAGAGACACGTACAAGGATTGTGTGGATTTTATTTTAAATGAGTTAGCTGAATGTGCTAATGATTTGTCGGCCATTGATGAAATTGGAAATGAATATAAAAGCATAGCAACAAAAGAGGCTTGTATTGCAATGGCATCTCGTATGTGTATGTATGCTGAACGATGGAAAGAAGGAGCCGCTTATGCTAAAAAAATCATTGATGATGGCAAAGTTAGTTTGTATTCAGATTATAATGAATTGTTTGTAAAAAAACAAGCTACGTGTGAGAGTATATTCGAGATATATTTTTCTTTCCCTGAGCGTGGTCACAATTTTAATTGGGTAAATGAGCCACGTTCATTTAGAGTGGATTGGGGATCTCAAAGCAATCCTACGCAAGAATTGGTTGACGCTTATGAAATGATTAATGGTAAAAAAATAACTGATCCTACATCAGGTTATGATCCGCAAAATCCATATCTCAATCGGGATAAACGATTCTATGCAACTATACTTTACCACAATGCCCCTTATAAGGGTCGATTTGTTGATACTCGTTATAAAAAAGGAGGAGATGGCTTAGGTGTTGATTATTTGTCATCAGTAACAGGTTATTATGTGCGTAAATTTTTAGAGGAGGATTTAGAATACGGGCAAGAGTGGCAAACAACTACTACATGGCCTGAATTACGTTATGCTGAAATTTTGTTGATTTATGCGGAATGTAAAAATGAAGATTCAGGTCCTGACGAATCGGTATATTCGGCTATGAATGCTATTAGAGAACGAGCTGGGTTGCCTAATTTACCAACAGATTTAGATCAAGGACAGATGCGCAAAAGAATACGTAACGAAAGACGGGTAGAATTGGCGTTTGAAAATCAAAGGATATATGATATCAGGCGTTGGGATATAGGGAACAAAGTGTTAAATGATAAATTGTTTCATGGTATGAAAGTTACAGATGGGGAAAATGGAAAATTACATTATGATCCTTCATATGTTAACGAAGTTGGTGGAACTCAAGTTTGGCATGATAGATTTAAATTATGGCCAATACCAAAATCAGAATGTGAGAAAAATAAAAATATGACTCAAAATCCTGGTTATTAAATACGCCTATTGTGAAAAGATAAGAGAGCGACAGTAATGTCGCTCTTTTTTTTATTTATATATAATGTGATAAAAAATGTAAATAAACAACAATAATACTTGTGAGATGTTAATAAAAAATATAAAATTGCAAATAAATTATAAATCAAATAGTGGCAATATTAAAAATCATAAAAATTAGTTAACATTTCAGTGACGATTTGATACATTGTATCAATTAGTTGTATAAATCTTAAAAAAAAGTAAATGAAGAAAATTA
>Ga0126339_10003844_pt1 | contig 10991 bp, 7 predicted proteins | sample OrbTmetagenome_2_FD_92532 | JGI IMG/M metagenome (GOLD analysis project Ga0126339, IMG submission 92532) | Coral microbial communities from Petempiche,Puerto Morelos, Mexico - Orbicella T R C metagenome | ecosystem: Host-associated > Invertebrates > Cnidaria > Coral | place: Petempiche,Puerto...
CTTGTTAGTGATCATTTCCAATCGAAAGCAATGTCAAAACTTAAGACTGCAAGGCGAGCAAAACAATGAGTTAAAAGCATGGATCAATTTAATATAAGCAGTACACAGGCTTGTAATGATGTATGAATGTGGAGTATTCTTTTTTTTGTTGTTGCATGACACTTGACTTCACGTTGTACACTTTTCAGTTTGTGCGGATACCTGACCAAGTACGACTGCTCAAGCGCAGACATCAATCCGATTGGCGGAATAAGCAAGAAAGATTTAAAATCCTTCATTTTCTACTGTGTGGAGAAATTTAACTTTAGTTCACTGATAAGAATACTTGGTGCTCCTCCGACGGCCGAGTTAGAACCACTTGCCGATGGACAAATACAACAGACGGACGAGGTAGATATTCTCAAATTACATTGCTGAGCTTTCTTTTTCTATTTTCTGTTAATTTTCGGGTTCGAATCCTGTCGTAGAGAGTTGACTGAGACAGCTGTTTTTCTTTCTGTTGGTCAGAGGTCCTGCTAGGCGTTGCTAAGTAACATGACGTATGGTCGTGACGTCAGGCAGACGTGTGTGCGCTCGCGAGTGCCCATGCAAAGTTTTGATTGGTTGACAGGAATGACTGAGTTGCTTGTGAACTGAATCCCGTGGCGTGTTCCGTTGTTGAACTAATATGTTTTCTGGACACTTTTTGATTGCCTTCATAACCTACAGACAGTCACTACAGCCGTAATCTGGCTTGATTAACGAAGAGTTGACTTGCTGTTTTCGTTGCAGGAGGACATGGGTATGACCTATGACGAACTTTCCATGTTCGGTCGTCTTCGGAAGATATCCCGCTGCGGTCCGTACAGCATGTTCTGCAAGCTCGTCCACACTTGGCGAAACACCTACACGCCCGTTAACGTGGCAGAAAAAGTCAAACGCTTCTTCCGTGCCTACTCAATCAACCGACATAAAATGACGACCTTGACCCCAGCCTACCACGCCGAAAATTATTCTCCCGACGACAACCGATTTGATCTCCGACCGTTCTTGTACAACACTCAGTGGTCGTGGCAAATGCGACTGATTGACGAAGAAATCCGACGACTTCAAGCGGCCGAGTCGCAATTACGTCACCAGCAACCTCCCCATCATGTCAACAGTGACACCTCATATGGGAGTTCACATGATCAGCACATGAGTAGTAACGAGGGCTTGACGTCCTCGTCCTTGCCGGTAAAGAGTGAACGGAGTGGGAACCAGGAGCATCAAACAAGGCGGGAGAGATTAGAGCGTACATTGGAGACATTGACAAATCTCAACAGGGGAACGTCCAGGGCGCAGAATAGGGGCACGCCTCCATGTCCTGCGCTGATCCGAATCAAGTCGGAACCTGTTGATCAAGAGGAAGGCTGTAATTTTCACGTACCAGCGGAGGAGCCAGGCAGCAGGCCCCGGAAAAGAAGTGAAGCCAATATGTCGGCTCACATGGGGGTAGCCAGTGAAGGGGAGTTTGTAAGCGGGGAAAAGTACATGCGAATTAGGTCACGTTGATAATTGATCACTCGGTTGGCGTATTATCAAGAAAGATTGCCAGGGTCTTCTCGCCCACACAAGACTGAAAAGCCCTTGGGATAAAATGGCCGCGTTGCACTGTTAGGAGTGCTAAGCGTATGAGTGTTTGACTAGTTATTTAGTGGAGCGTAGAAAAGTCTGAAAAGTGTTAACTTTTTTTTTGTCGCACCCTCGGCTGTGTGAGAAGTAGCATTGTTTATTTCCTGGTACAAGTGGAGACTTGTTTCAGTTTGGCTTTTGTCTGAGCCCACAGCTCGTCAGAGGAGTTGCCACGCAACATGCCTTGATGACGTCATACTGACGTATCATCATTTCGAGAACTCGCAAGTGTTCGTGCGTGTTTTCATTGGTTAGTAATGTTCGGAAATTGCTCGACTGCTTCTGCGGAGATTTGCCGAAACCAACGACTGTGTCAATAAGGAATCCAAGGGTATATTAGCACACAAGTTTGGGAATAATAGTTTTGTCGACATTCTGGTCTTACAAAAGGTCGGTCGCTCTCGAGCTAAATGTACAGACCAAGAAAAAAGTTGTAGCGAAGGTTATAGAAGTACACCTGATTATAGTCTTTCGAATGTAACTTCCTAGATGTCATTTACAAAGTGCTGTAGTAAACTCATGCTCTCGCTTGTCAGTTTTGAAGGTTAACTGAACAATTTTTTGTTGTTGAGTAAGCTTAGCATTGGAAAATGGGGGAAGTCCGTCTGCTGTAGAATTGAATGTAATGTTGTATGCGCGTTTTCTAGTTCTTAAATGTAACGAATTTTCGTGTTGGAAATGAAATTATTATTACTACGAACGTTGTATTATAAAATCTCGTTTTCATAGACATATTTATGAAAGAGATAAAATAATGTTAATTTTCTACATTCAAAATTTTGAATCGGCGCGGTGGTTACTGAATTCTGTCACCACAAAGGACATTATTGTGTAAACGAGGAAATAATATTTGCTTTGCAAAGGAAAATAACGTTACCTTGTATTCATCTTTGGTATACTCTTGTTATATTTGTCAAATGAGGTGGTACCACTTTACAATTTCGATAAGAAAAGAAAATGAGCTTGTCATTTCTTGCATATAGAATGCAGCGCATGATTGTCTTATTAATGCTTTATTTAACTGGATATTTAAGAAAATGGCTTAACACTGAGTATTAGTTACTAAGGTTACGTGAAATTGAATATTAGTAATATAATGAACGCAATATTTTTGCAAGGTCTTGGCTGTCTTTGGCTCTAATGAATAACAAATTCAAAATGTATTTCTGCCTTGATTTGACAAAACAATACTTCCCGGGATCCACGGGGACGATCGGTTTGAGAGGAGGGACGGGAGGGTGCCTCGTTCGGGCAACACCTCCAGGTACCCCAGCCAAAAGTCCGACATCTCCATACACCTGAGCCCTGGATCAGGAGTATAATTGTAGGCTTGCTAGGGATGGGGAAAGTAATTTTTTGTTCTTTCAACAGAATTCTAGCCCTTTGGAATAATGCTAGCAATGGTTTTTCCTCAGCTGTCCTCAGCTGCCTTGGGGCCTATTTTATAGATGTCGACGAAATTGGAAGGCCTTCAACTTGGCCCCTAACTGATGACCCTAGCTGGCCACAACCTCTCAGAGAAACGGTGTAGCTGGAGTCAGTGGATTCTTACCACTGGTAATTCACTGGATATTTTCCGGGGACTTAGATTTCTATGGTTGTCTCTCTGACGTTCATGTACAGTTCAACCCCGCGTTACGGTCACTTCGTTAATACAGTCTTCTCGTTATTACAGCCACTTTTTTTTGTCCGGGCGAAACGCCCATACATGTTCTTATAAGAAAACCCCGTTAATGCGGCCACCTCGTTAATACGGCCAACGGCCAAAATTTGAAATCCCAACCTATATGATCCTATCTAACTTTACCCCATTTATACGGCCACTCGAACCAGTTACGTTCATCTTTCCAATGTTAGTATTGTGTGAACTGATTAAAGTTTCAATTTTTCTAAAAAAAATTATATCTGCATTCCGGATACTTATTAAAGAACAGTTGTTTAGCAGTGCAATTGTGATATATCTGTGAAGACGTCGCTTAATTTAGACCCAATACGGCTAATTGGGAACTAAGGTTCCTCTCGTAACGAGGTATGACATTAAAAGAAGGAGACAGTTGAAAACGATGCCTCAACTCTAAAAACCAATAAAACATTAAGAGACACGTATTAAAATACACAAGTCGTTGATACCATCTGGCAAATTTTAATGAGCACACAACTGTTACAAAGACGTTTCTTTGTGAACAAGCCTGCATAATAAAGAGAAAAAAAAAAACACTTCAAATCGACTACTTGTGCATTACTACCCGGGATTGCTATAAATCTACTTCAGTTCCACACGGTCAAGGATAACATTTCTTAGTCCAAGCTCATTGCCTCGTCTTCATCCTTATCTTTGTCCTCAGTCTCCTGATCTTCATTACCGGCCGTAGTTGGCCGTGAGGTTTCATCAGAGGTACTGGTGCTGTCAGCGGTGCTCGGACGAGACGATTCCTGAACGGCTCGCACAAATTCAACCATATCTAGAAGACAAATTGTCCACTTCTGTGATTTCATGCACATTACTGGTTATCGTGTTATTACAAAAGTATTAAGACGTTCAACGATGTTTTGAAGACTCTATTCCAGTTGAAAGCTCCTTATCAGACTTTATTTGCATTGTCACGCAACGAGAAGCGTTGCGTGACGACACGTTAGCAAAGAGGCGCATTGCGTGACGACAAAACTAATGAGGTAGTCTATTCTAGTAACAAGCCACTTATAAATAATAACACGATAACCGTTAATGTGCATGAAAAAGAAGAAAAAGTCTTCAATTCCGTGATGTGATACACGTTACCGGTCCTTGTGATATTTCGTCCAATGACATTTTGAACCATTACATTTATTATTATTTTTGAGGGGGTTAGGTTGGGCAATTTCCACCAAAAAAAATTCCTGCACAGCAAAAAAGGCTTGCTCAAACTGGGGAGCCACGGGGAAAAAATTGAGCAATTGCTTTGTACTATCCCGGTTAAAAAAATTATTCCATTAAAAACAATCATGCACAACCTAAAGACGAACAAAATGTCATGCCCCAGAAAATATCATTCCTCAGCAGCTTTTAACATTTATTGACGAGAAGCGCTGCGTGACAGGATGTTGGAAAAGGAGGTGCGTTGCGTGATGTCACATAACAAAGTAGACAATATATCTAGTCACGACCCACTTTTAAATTCTCATAAGTCAACAAGAAGGGCATAAAGCTGATTTTAAAGCAACTGAAAAACGACACTGGGTCTCATCAACATCTTACATCTGACAACTTAACACGTTGTTGTAGCTATTCGAAGGAACCACAAAAGGAGTCCTCTTAAAACCACTAAAGAAAGGTAATAATCTACAAAGAATCAAGGATGGTTGAGACAGGGAAGATAAAGAATAACAGATTACAACATGACTAATTTAGAAAAAAATACCAAAACTTTATATATTAGAAAATTTAGCTCAATTTTCTCGAGAAATCACAGCTCCTTTAGATAGCTAATAAATAACAAATTCGAGGTTTACCTCCTCTCCTAGCAGCTCCCATAACGTCATCACTGAAACCAAACTGCCCCATCAATGGGGCAAGCTGCCCCGACTGTAGTGCAGAACTGAACATTCCCAAGGCCTGAACACGAGAATAAGTAGTAACAGTTTCATATTTTACTTGTAATAATGATAAGAACACCTAACATTCATTAATTAAGAAGACCACATGTATGACAAATTGAGAAAAATACTAGTTCTTAAACGTGTTCCTCTTAGACTACTGGAACAATAGTTCCCTTGTCATGGAAGCTTTACTAAGGCAACCACATCAGACAATCCAATGGCAAGGTAATGGCAATACCAGGCTAAGAGACCCATGCTGCTGAGCTGACCCCGGCTTCCATACCAATACACAGCTAGGGGCATTTACGCTGGGATTTAATGGGATGGGATGCTAGTCTGTGTCGGTCAAAGGGTCTTCATATGTCGTTGGAGATTATTTTGGTTTCTGTAGGAGTAAGCCTCAGGGCTGTCAGTCAGCCTACTAGCAGTAACCCCAACACATGCTACAGCTGAGTACGTTTGAAGGACCCTTAATATTATGGGTGAACTGGCCTATAGTTGATACAATTCAAGTAAAAGATAACAAGTTTGTTACAGGTGTGAAGATCAAGGCTACAGTTGACTTAAAACTTATTGACAACCCTGAAAGCTACTAAGATCATTTCTAGACTGCCCAAGATGGTATCACCACATCTCCCACACATGGAGGACAAGCTTAGTTTCAAAAGATTCAAGCACTACATGCAATATTCCCCTGCTATGGCTTACAATACTGATCAAATATCCTACATCTGGTCAGCCACTGACATGCTCAAACCCACCTGCTGGAACTGAGGTGAACGCAAGGTGCTTGACAGTTCTGTGGGACTCTGTGGCAGCTCCTCGCCAGCTGGAAGAAATGGAGCAAGCTGCTCACGGAACTCTGGGTCTGCCAGTAAGGGCATCAGTGAATCAGGGTTGAGCACATTGGACAGATCCACAGCTGAAATGAACAATGAATAAACAAACTGTCAATAGAGCAGGAGCTACCTACACGACGCCAAGTAAAGGTCATTGGAAAATCTGAGGGCAAAGGGGTTAAAAGCCTCAGTCATTAAGAAAAATATTTATAATAATAGTTAAACTGGAATTTCCCCTGGATATGAAAAGGTCAGGGATGCACATCGTCTCGCTTAGGGGTGCTCAGGATGAAAAAGCCAAGTTATTTTTAGCGGTCAAAGTATCTTTTAGGGTGCACTCACAGAAATAGTATTAAAAAAAACGCTGTCATTTCTGTTTTAAGTGGTAACTTTTCAGGGTCAGATAAAGTTCAAGCCACGCCAAGGATGATCTCCATTAGGGGTTAACTCAAATGTTCTCACAAGCATCCCCACCTTTTCATATGGGAGTCCCCCCCCTCCCCACCAAGGAATTTTCCAGCCGCCTTGAAACAAACAAAAGAAAACAACTTGCATGGGAGAAGATTATTATCCATAACTTACTTTCTCTTGGCTGTTCTGCATTCTCAGTGGGTACTGCAACGACAATATCATTCAATAGTTAGTTATTCTTACTGTTCTTACTGCTAGCATTTTACTTAGTGTGATGTAAGAAAGTAACCTAGCATGCCTAGTCAGGATATTTGGAAAGGCTGACAAGTCTTCTATTTCAGTGTACCCAATGTTTTATAACCTCTTCCTTCAACCAAGAGCCACTGTTCAATATGATACCTACTGTGGCTTGTTCCATTCATGGTTGTTGGACAAGTAGAAAGAAATAAGAAAACAATAGAAAGACTCATTATGTTTGTTGTTGCTACTATACCATACACTATAGCATTTTCCCCTCATTCCAACCCAACGGCTATCCATTTTTAACTTGCAATTCCTTTTATACCCTTCCTTTTTATAAGCAACATCCCTTGCAACTTTAACAGTCAAAAAATTTTTTATTACATTTTCAAGTCAGAAGCTCTGAGTGACTTCTCCAGCAAATGCCAGCTGAGCAAATTGACCAATATACATTTTACATGCAGCGTTTGAGTGTTGAAACAATGGTTACTAATTAATTTCTATGATGTGCAGCTTACAGTCCTTAGCTCCAAAAATTTACCGTTAATGTTGGACAAAATATTCTGTAAGTCACTCAGTTGCACAGCTTGCCTGGCAGGAGGCTGGGTGGGACGGGATGGAGCAGCTGGGGGCACAGTCGGGGTAGCTGTTGCAGGGCGTGGTGTGGTTGTCCCTGATGATGAGGTAGAGGAAGTACTCCTGGGTCCTGGTGAGGACTGCACCCTGGTGGGCCTATGAGGAAAAGTGGTATCGCAATACAATGTACCGTCACCTTTTTTTTTTTCTGACAATTGTTTTTGGAATTGTTTTTTTACTAATGTGCTAGAAATCAGCCCCTGTTCAGTAACAAATCTCATCGACTGATTTTATTTTTCTCTGACAGGTTTTGCCTGGTTACTAATGTCAGGATGTTTTTAAAACTAAGTATTTTATACATAAAGTGGACAAAAAATTGTCCCAATTTAAGTGTTTTGTTTTTTTTATTGAAAAATTCAAATCAATTATTCAACAGATTAAACTTGTTGGAACATTGTACAGTAAGTGAAGCTTATGACGCAGCCATTTCAGAAGTTATGAAACATATCTATTTAACAATTATTCCATGAGCACACATTGGATATAAGTTGGCTCTGATCTTCTCACATCCAAGTGTGAATGGAATAATAGACCAATTTCGATATATAAAATTCACCCTAAAACAATAGACCTCAGTATGAGGCTCTGGGGAATAACTACAGAGTTTGTGGGGTTTATTCCCCAGAGCCTCATGGTGAGGTCTATTGTGTTAGGCTGAATTTTAATATATCGAAATTGGTCTATTGTGTTATTAAAAATGCCACCAAAATATACAAAATTGTGATAAAACATTTTGTAAAAGCATATTAAAAGTTCATTGACGACATTTCGACGCTTGGCAATTTTTTTATCGTTAAATGTTTTAAAAAACCGCTTCTTTTCGTAAAATATAGAAAACTAGACTAAAATAAAAATAAAAATGCCCCCAAAAAATCATGTGTCCATGTTTACCATATTTATAGAGCATGGTATAATGGCTCATAACCCATGATGGATTCTAAGCCAATGAAAAAGCTCAAACTGCATTATCCAATGATCCAGTTTTTCATAAAACGTTTTATGTGGGGCTACAATTTTGATTTGATCAGTTTTCATTTTGCACCACTATCCCTTGAGTTCCATTGCCTTTTTCTGCCACAATGCCTCTCAGCACACAACCTTAAGTAGATCATTTTTATTTGAACATGTTCATTCTTGACTAACACGTATGCATACCTCACATTCAATACATTTCCACCACAATTCATGTACTTACGTAGGTGAACCCGCAGTAGGTGCACTTATGGAGCTGCCAGCACTAGACAGACCACCATGGCCACCCAGTCCACCATAACCACTCAATAACTGTAACAGCTGCTGTTGATCCAAATTACCCAACAGGCCTTGCAGCTGACTATCACCTGGTAAACAATATTTAATATTTAGCAATACTTCCTGTATGGGTCTAAACATTTTTCAAGTGTTAGATTGATAGACATGGCTCTCTTCTGCTGGTTCCAGGCCTTTTTAGTTTTAGTTAAAGTGGAACTAATGCTAGAGGTGTATAAATGGGTATTGGTGAAGTTATGCTGGGGTAACCTTCCCACAGACTAACATCCCATCCAGGGGGAATAGAAATACTCTTAGTTGCTTAAAGCTACAGAAACGGGGATAAGCTCCAGCTGTGAGAGCTGTTTGACCTGACACAGATTTTACCTTTACTGCAGGAATCCATAGATTCCAAAAAATAATATACAGTGCTCACCTAACTGCTCAGATAATCCAGCTAAGGCTGGGGGGAGCCCACTGCTACCACCACCTCCTGAGCCCGGAGTGGGAGGGTTGTTAAGCAAGTTGTTCACTTTGGTGGTATACTCATCATCTTTGTCCGTTTTGGGTTCTTGCATCCAAAAAAAGAACTTCCGTGTGGATGACTTGAACTTCAAGATATAGGCCCTGCCTGTTGTGCACTGTTTGACGCGTTTGTATTCAATATCATCAGGGAAGATGATCAGATCCTGTTGGGGAAGTTGTTCAAAAATGATAAATGTAGTATTAACAATGAATAGGATGTAGCTGAATGATGTATGTTGTATGACAAGGTTGATTCAACATTGCCCTCCTCCCCTCCTCCCCCAACTCCTCCCACCCCTTCCCAGGCATTAGACAGTTTGACTTTTCAGTTGGTCAAATTTCCATCCCCCAAACACCCTCTCTTGACTTTGGGTGTCTCAAGTACTATTTGTATAACATTAGAAAATAACCCAAAACAAGTACGCGTGCTGATTGGTTTAAAACCGTGTTTCTATTAAACAATTAGATTGTGAGCTCAAGATTTCTATTGTGTGATAGTTGACAAGGGCACAGCCCAATTCAATTATCATGCATAGAAATCAAGGGCAAATAATCTAATGATTTTAATATAAATCTACTAGTCATTCAAAACTTTGTCTAAATCCTCTTCACAGACACATTGAAAATGCAAAGAAGCGGCCATCATTTTGTTAACAAGTGCACACTGCTACGCTACTCACTATGTATTTAACAGAATAGATAGTGAGTAGCATAGCCAATAAGAGAACGGCATTTGTCATAGAACACTAGTACATGTATACTAAAGTAAATAAACCAAGGTGTCATAATCACGTAAATGGATGAATTTTCGTGGCAAATGCTTATCTTGGAGCTTGTGTTTCATGTTATTTGATATTGTTTACATCGCACACTTGACAACATTTGCAATTACAAGCCCTTTCTGCTTACTCCCGAGTGAAAAATTCAAAACAGAAAAGCACCCTTGGACCCAGGAAAAGAAACAAACAAGCCCAAAGAAAAAAGAAAGGACCCATTTCTGTGTAGGAAAGAATACAGAAACACCTCTCTGAAAGCCACAAAGACTCTTTAATTAAGCAGTCTGCCTGAGCTGTCTGTACTTTGATTCATTGTCATGCTTATCGGTACTTTTGCTGGCTTTACTTGTCTTGCCGCAGATTGTTCTTTTGCCTTTGGCTACTTTGCCCGTTTTAGTCTGTTTCTCCTCAATGCGACAGCGAGATAGAAAACGTGTTGCAATGTGATGCTTTTCCCAGGAAATCCTGATCCATTGTCACTGATGCTAGGAGGTACTATTGTTCCATTGGTTTGTGGTTTCGTAAGGCGAGATAATCTCCTGGCGTGGCGCAAGTTGTTTACAAACCTTTACGAGCTAAAATCTCACATTTAATTTTGGGAGGAATACATCCACTTTGAGCGAATTTATAGGGTATGCAGATTTGACGGATTATCATAAAATTTCCCATGGATAATGAGAAACGAAAGAGTGTTGCAAAATTTTGATTTTGATTTTATTCAGTCTGCTTGTCCTCTTTACTTTTCTTTTCTTTTCTTATCAGACTTTTTGGCATTGCCATAAGTAAATATTGTTAGCAGAAAATAGTCAACATTTTTGGATTAAAGTTTGCAACTTTTTCACCGCAAAACATTACCGGTCTAGATGCCGGTCTAGTTGGGAAAATCTAGACCGTTTTCAAAATTGATTTCAGCCAATTGAATTCTTGAATTCGGTAGTTCCCAGTCCTTGTGAGACACAGCCATATAATAAACAGGAAATATATAACATATATTTCCTGAGCGCATACAGCAGAGGGGAACAAAATTTATTCTCAGAAAATGGAATTTTACCTATGACGAGCACCTGAAATGTCTTAATCTGCTTTC
>Ga0126339_10003847_pt1 | contig 10984 bp, 4 predicted proteins | sample OrbTmetagenome_2_FD_92532 | JGI IMG/M metagenome (GOLD analysis project Ga0126339, IMG submission 92532) | Coral microbial communities from Petempiche,Puerto Morelos, Mexico - Orbicella T R C metagenome | ecosystem: Host-associated > Invertebrates > Cnidaria > Coral | place: Petempiche,Puerto...
GATTACTGGATATTTTGTCTGATAAATACCCAGTTCAGGCGAAAAAAAGTAAAGAAGAAGCGCGATGAAAAAAAAAAAAAAAAAAAAAAAAAAAAAAAAAAAAAAAAAAAAAAAAAAAAAAAAAAAAAAAAAGGAGAACAAAAAAAAAAAAAAAAAAAAAAAAAAAAAAAAAGATCCAAGGAAAGCCAAGACTTATTTCTGTTGAAAACATAAATTCTTTATAGCCTTTCAATATGGTATGAAAACGAAAGAGGCTTAAAGTGATGTTGACAGTGAACCAGGAGGGCCTAGCATCTAGTCTGTCACGATGTGTCACACACGGCATTTTGATGCATCAAAATGGAGGGTTCTGTATGTTTTGCGAAACGTGGATAGAATTTGTATTTTTATGTGACACATGATTTAGCCTTTGAATTTTTACGTGAAACGTGATTGCTTGCTTTTTTCTGTGAACGTGAAGCCGCTTTTCGAATTTTTCGTGATGCGTGAAAAGGCCAATTACTTATGCGTGAAATTGTTTTCAGAAGAGGTATAGGGGACACTCTTGTTTCTGTTTAGCACATACCCGTTGTAAAGATTTCAAAAAAAGACAGAAATAAAACAGTTCAATTTGCTATCATAATGAATTATCTTATTACGATAAAATATATCTCTGAACACTACATCTCTGAAAGCTACATTTCAACCCATTTCGTACATATACCACCCCTAGAAATCTTTTCATTAAAATTATACAGTAAAACATTTTTAGTTAAGGTTTGTTGCATGGAAACATCGATAAACCTCTTGGGAATCTCGGGTAATTTTAACATCACGAGTTTTACTGAGTGCTTTTTGATTGTGACCTGTGACCTGTGATCTGCAAAAGAAATCTGCCGTCTGATAAGTTTAATGTTAACTCGAAATCCTTCTCCTACTTTTTTAACAACGCAAATTGATCAGTCAAGCCCAGGTGACTTCGTCCTCTACAGGCCCTGGAAAGCGCCGGGAAAAAGGGTTTATACTACTTTAATTTAAACTCGAGCGTAACCGGAGTCAGTGTAAAATTTTTGCCCCTCAAAAAAAGATAAAGCTTCATTTGCCGACCAACTTCTGGTCCTGTTTTTTCTTGCAAATTTCCATGTACGTGTTGAATGAAAATATATTTGGGACATTCGCGTTATCTCAGCCAGTGAAATCCGAAACTGTTTATTACATTTGTCATCGTTACTAGTGTACTGGGTTCTCTAGTTCCCGCGCGTACAGCTGCCATATCGGGAACCGTGGTTTACTAGTACGTCAGAACATAGGCTTTGCAACTCTATTGACCAATCACAGCGCGTGTAGTATCTAGCTATTATATAAAGATATATATCCAGATTCCAGGAAACTAGAGATGTAATGCGGAATCGAAGACCTCCTCCAACTTTTACTAAAATGATTGATCATTACCAATTACACTCTTAACTCTTGGCTTTTGACATCATACCTCACCGTTGGTGCTATAATTTAGTTATTATATATCTTCTCATCTAATAGCTCCTTGCCCAGACCCTGGCCTTCCCTATCAAGGAAACAGGATTGGCGATGACTTTCGTCATGACAGAACAGTTACGTTCACGTGTCCTAGAGATTACCGTATGGAGGGTGTGCAAACGATAACATGCTCAGACGGACAATGGAGCAACAGAAAGCCAAGTTGTAGGGGTAAGTTTTTTTTCTTTTAAACAAAAACCACACCGGGCCAGCAGAGGGCTTGAAGCTGCACCCTCAGAAAAATTTTTGGGTGTTTGATCCAATGATAGAACGTTTTATCCCAAACAATCCTTGTTTTTTGTTTTCCTGATTTTAACGGTTTTTGGTGAGAAAATGACGTCACCGTGCTAAAGACAAATTTTCATTTCTCTGTTATGGCACAAAAAGTACACAGAACTCGTTGAGATAAAGTGGAACGCGAAAGAAATATGGAAAATCTCATCCGCCTAGAAGATATAAGGCTTGGAAGTTTGAAGTTCTCGTAATTTCCTTACTATTCGTTGAACATGTACAAAATTCAATTTTTTGCCGAGGGTGTAGCTTCAAGCTACCCCTTTGTCGACCCGCAGTGACCCAAGGTAATCGAGTCTGACCTATTATACTAATAAACACACACAAACGAAAACCTCACTGAACTCGAACTAAAAGCGAAAGCAAAAGAGAAAAGGCGTAAACACTGAACTATTGGTGTTGGTTTTGCTAAGCGCAAATGGAAAATAACTTCCTCTAATTTATCATTTTGAACAAATCATATATGACTCGAAAGCGAGGCATCAGAGGCATGCTTTTCACCGCTCTCACTCGTCGATTGAGAACTAGTAACAAAATTACTAAGGTAACCAGGCACTGCCTGCAAACGCGTCGTCTAGCCAAATCGCGTTCTGATTAAATAGATAACTTCCGCCACTGGATCAGGATGATGTTGAAAAGTTACGACTTTGGACAGTTTTTTTGTGAATTCGATGACTTCGTCTTGAGAAACATTCAGTTAGGACAACAACAAACCAAAAATAAGAATAACAACAACAACAACAACAAAAAACAAAACGAAATACTCGGCAAGAAATTGATACCCGAACAAACAAACAACCAAACCTAAGAAAGAAAATCGTTTTATCTGATTTTTCTTGTTTTATTCCACAGCACCGTGTGCCAAACTCGCCCCAACAGCTCATGGCTGGAGATCAGGAGAAGACGACTTCAGACATGGGGCCTCTGTGAAGTTTTATTGTACACGTGGCTATGCAAGGGTTGGTGCCTCTTCCATCACATGCTATGATGGTAACTGGAACAATCCAGCTCCAATCTGCAAAGGTTAGACTAAACTTTAAACAAGTTTAAGCTTTGGGATTGCGCAAAAGAAAAACAACATAGAAACATCGAACACTGATAGAGTTTTCGGTTGAACAGGTATTTGCCCACCACCACCGAGAGCCCCATACAATGGAAGAATACTTGGGGACAAGGATCGATTTCTCGAGGGCGATGAAGTTGCCTATTCCTGTAATAGCAACTATGACTTGTCTGGAATCGACAGAATACGCTGCGTTGGAAAGAACTGGGATTCCACTAGTGTACCAGTTTGTAATGGTGAGCTTGTTCCCGATAGATGACCGTCATCGTTAAAATTTGATCATATTTGTATGTACAGTATTTGTATAGTGCACGAAATAGAGACAAACCTTTTCTAACCCTTGGAAAAAAAAAATTGCTCGAAGACTTAAATTAAACTGCAGATTTAAAATGTGTATTTTAAATTATTGAGAGCTGCTGCACTTTAGTACGTGATTTTAATCGAGCAAATCTATTTAATTTGACTTATGCAAAAGGGGAGTCAATGGATTAATCCATAGACTGTGATGAACCAGGATTATTACTTTTGTATTTTTGTATTTAAACAGCTCAAACACTATTCTCATAAGTTATTGTCCATTGAAGCTATCTTGTGGCAACTTTTTTAAAGTACATTATCTTCCTAGCTCGTTGCAGTTTTTCAAGAAGACCCGGAGGAGGTTTGTATGTGGAAGGCAGAAGTAAGAACAATGAAATGATCAAGCACGGTGAAAAAATAACTTACGGTTGTCTACGAAATTACAAGATGATTGGATCTAAGACACAGGAATGCGACAATGGACGTTGGACGAGTGATGCTCCAGTTTGCAAAGGTCGGTTAATAAAATCATTATCAGCAATATTAACTTTGAACTCGATACATACCTTAATTCGACATATGTTCCTGAGAGTATACACATGTACGAGCACAATCCTACTACAGATATGCGTGCATGACTGTTACTATTCTTGATAAATCAACAGCTGAAATTATGAAGAGATTTTGGAAATTTCATTCAGTAAAAATTTTCCAGTAAGTTTGAAAATAAACAGTGCATTGCGACTTTCCCCGAGTTATTATTTTTGGTGACAGCAACTTCATGCAAACGGTGGTAATTACAGATATTTAAAAACCGAGCTCAAGAAAGAATGAGATTTCTTGAAACTATCAGAGGAATATTGGAAAGGAGATAAGAACGTTACCATTGTGCTCAATACCACTTGAGACATTTCTCTCAGAGACACCAACTGCGGAGCCCTATGTACTGAAACAAGAGGAACAGAACCGAAAATCAAAAGTTTGATGGAGTTTGTAGCTTGGGGATTTCAAACTTCTTAGCGCATGTACAAAACGTTTAAGAGTCATTTGTTTAAAGAATTTAATACGAAACTATATATCTTTATGTAAAGTTATTATATGGCAAGATAGGCTTCAAAATATATCCGAGCGTTCTGATTGGACTGATTGGTATGTTGAATGTTTTGTTTCCGAAAGCCGACAAGTGCCATCATATTATAAACTACTTACTAACCTAGCTTGCTCGAGAAGTACTTGCAAGAGTAGCGATCCATCTTTTTTTGTATTTCTCGAGTCGGCAGCACCAAACAATATGTAGCTGATATAAAGGGACTTTGTCCGACAGTTCAAGCATTTGGATTGATGACCTCGGTAACCCAATTACAAACTCGCCCCTCAGAAGATACTCGCTATAGACCCATCAAAGCATCTCTATTTTTATTTTCTAGCTTCCTGCCTATCTCCTGGTGACATTATTCACGGGAAAAAGATCGGTTCTGATTACAGGCACGGCGAAACAGTTTGGTATCAATGCGATGCAAGGTATACACTCAAAGGCAACGACAGACTGACATGCAATGATGGAAGCTGGAACCTCGATCCCCCAGAATGTAAAGGTAAATAAAAAAAAAATGCAAATACTTAATAATGAAATTTCAAATGTAATTATCCTTTATTTTTCCCTCAGAAACACATTTCGCTAATAAAATTCTAAATTATTTAACAGTGTTAACCCTTTTTCGGCCAGGGGACGTTTTGGGCCTAAACGAATTATAGCAACTTGAAGCTTTGAAAGCTTGAAGCGTTGGACTCCAAACTTTGTGGATTTTCATGTCATTGTTCAAGGAATTTGCCATGATTTTTTTTTTTTTTCCGAATGTAGTACTAAATTCTTTATTCCGGCTACTCGAGGTTTATTGAATGAGTATCTTGCCTTTTAGCACCATGCGACAACCCAGGAACACCACCTAATGGACGCATGCAAGGAAACGACTTTAGACACGACTCGTTTGTGGTATTTACTTGCGATCGAAGTTATCAACTAGATGGTAGTAGAAATATCCACTGCAATGATGGCTCTTGGAGTGGTTCTGTTCCTAATTGTGTTGGTAAGTAAATCTGTGTTTTACACTTGACATACATTTGGACAGTCTCAGTTCAACGTAATCGCGATGGAGCCACAACCGTTATTTTGGGAAACCTCAGTCAGGCTGAAATATTGCGATCTCATAGTGTTTTACTCTTGACATACATTTTGACAGTCTCACGTTTGAATAGATGGTTTTCCCGTTCCACATACTTAGCGTCCGCAAAGTCCGCATTCCCTTTGCTCAGCACTGTAAGTAACGAGCTCTCACCGGTAGGGCTAGAGCTTATTTCTTATGCTGACCACTTGGATCGTAAATTTTGGGGACGATACTACATTTTACAGTGAAATGAACTTGCTGGTTCGCTTCTCTTTTAATTTTAACAAATTTTCTCTTACAATGTTTGATCTCGTCTAAGAAGTTGATCGGCAACATGCATGGAATACAGCTTTTAAAAACTGATATCAAGGCATTAATTGAAATGACAATCGCGGCAGATCTTTTAACCTTTATTTATTTTTACGTGTTTTTCTTTTAACTCCAGATATCATTTGTCATTTTTTTTTTCTCCTTTTTGGCACAGCGGTGTGTCCAGATCCCGGTGAACCATCCAACGGAAAACGCCTGAATAACAATTTCCAGGAGGGACAAACAGTGACTTTTAAATGCAATAGAAATCACGACTTAGTGGGGAATGACACAATTCGGTGTAGACGTGGAGCGTGGAGTGGCGTCATACCTGAATGCAAAGGTGACACGGTTATTCATATCAACCATTACTCGCAAATTAGTGTTAGTTTGCACATTACGGGTTTAAACTACTTGATCTTCGATCTATTTGCAATCCGCTCACTGAGAACGAGACATTCCGGCCCTCCTTATATGTGATTTTATTCATCAAATCTTCTTTGTATCCCCTTTTGCCAAAGATAAATTTGTTAGCCGACAGTGCAAATACACTGAGTATAAAATGTAACGCTGTGCGTGGTGAATAGTGTTAGTTGCAGTTTGTTAATGTTCAATTCAAAGCTTCTAAGCATTAATTTCTGCGATACTGGATTTGTTTAGCGTTTTGCATTGCTCTCTGTGGTTGCTAACTCCGCGTCTTGAGAGTCCAAGCGTTATAAAGAACTAAAGTGGGTGTATTTTAATGTTTGTATTTTACAGCTCGATGTGCTTTAGATGGTAACCTAGACAACGGACACACGACAAACGGCATTTTTATAATAGGTGAACTCCTGCCACATGGCAGCCATGTAGAGTACGCTTGTGCTGTATCGTACACTTTAACTGGCACCAACATTCGTCATTGTGACGATGGGTTTTGGGATAGAAATCTTCCTTCTTGCAAGGGTAAGCTCATTTCAGACATGATAAATGGGTGGTTGTGATCGTTATTGTACCCGTGAAACCAAATGAAAAAGTTGGCTCAAGTAATTCAGATCTGTGGTATTGATGGTAATGTTTTGGACTGTGAATTTTTCCACTCTACTTAAACTTTTATACTGTGCTCTCGCAAGGACACGTGATCAATTAGGAAAACATTTGCTCGTTTGGCCATGATTTTATGACGTCATAGGGTCATAGGGTTGGTCCAACTCGTGCCATTTTTTTTTTTTAAGTCAAAAGATACAGTGAAAATAGTAAAGGCAGGTGAAAAGAGATATAAAACGAGAAGAAAAATATTTTCTAAGGAGCAAATGCATGCTACTTTGTTGTATGGTCTTCGGTAAAAGCCTTCTTAAAAACTCTATGACGTCACAGGGTTTGTAACATAAACATCTCGTACCCAGTTTTCCAAAAAGGTGTTCCCCGTTTGTAATGTCAAATTTGGACCTTAGGACCTTTTTTTAAATTTGCTTGCGAAATTTAACGCAATTTTTCTTTTTCAATTTCAACACCCTAATGCCTTTATTTCTGTTGAGAAATATTTTATTCCACAGGCACATTATATTATATTTTATAATATTTTCCTATTATATATTCCTCTGTTAGCATCTTGTGATGATCCTGGTCATTTAGCTCGAGGGAGAAGAAATGGCAACCAGTTTTCGCATGGTCAGATGGTGGAATATGAATGCACTACACAGGGCTACAGTTTGGTAGGCAAGCCACAATTGAACTGTAACGATGGCATCTGGGATTCAAAAAGGCCGGAATGTAAAGGTAGATATCACATAACATTAAATTACCGTTTAAAATACCGAGCAATCTATGAATTTAAGTTGTCTCCTGTTTTCTCCCCTTTTACAGCGACTTGTGATCCACTGCCAGCGCTCTCAAATGGCAAAGTAAATAGCCACAATACAAACCATGGAGCAGTAGTCTCATTCTCATGCAACAAAGGATTTCAACTGAAAGGCTCCAAGGAGATTACGTGCATCGATGGCAAATGGAATGCAAATTCTCCAACTTGCAAAGGTTTGAGCCATTCACTTATGTATATTTTGTTTAGAGCGCCTCCTTTTATAACAAAAACACCCTAAAATGTCAAATTGTCAGATGAAATACTTTTCTTTTACATTTTTATTCAAAAGCGATCGGTTTTACTGGCAGGCAGGCAGGCAGGCAGGTAGGTAGGTAGGTAGCTCGGTAGCTTGGTGGACAATCGATCGACGGATCGATTATCACAGAGCGGTGAGAGTTTCGGACGCACTGCTTATCTGTTTCTTGTCAATATTTTCATGCAGGACTTTGTAGAGATCCGGGACCACTCGAGAACGGACGCGTCATCGGGGGCGACTTCAGTTATGGCTCCTCAGTTATATTTGGGTGTAATTTTGGCTACGATTTACAAGGCCCAGCCTCTTTAACTTGCAGGAAAGGAATATGGGACGGTAGAATCCCAGCATGTAAAAGTAAGTAATGATGCAAATAGAAAACGTAGTTCCAGCTACATCTTTCTGCCCTATTGAGTTACAGGATCATACCTCATAACTTATTCAGGTAAAGCTTTCGAGTAGGCCAACCTTGGAGTCAACCGCGCGAGAGAAGAGTTAAGCGATCATCTGTGTTTCAAACGTCAGCCTGCCGAGCCCGGCGTAATATTACAAAATGCAAGTAACCAACATGTTCACGGAATCTTTCAAACTTTGTCCCTCCAGAGTTAATATTTAGAGAACTTAAAACATATCTTGCAATATAAATTAATAGGCCGAAAAAAAAAATAGCACGCGGCAAAAAAACAGAGGTGTCAATCTACAAATTATATGCGGATAAAAGCGGAAACCGCACAGACCTATGGACTCTAGCGGCTCTACTCTGGTGAAATGTCCTCCTAAAAACACAACATTAAGTGCCCTTCAGAAACAAGTGTGGAGCAAAAAAGGTCGCGAGACCGAAATTAAGAAAAATATACTAATGTCAAGAAGCGTAGGAGTCCGGCCATGTACGGCCTGTCACCCTCGTTTAACACTGGCATTTAATCCAAAATCAACCACTGCTTCGCGAAATATTCAAAGATCCCCTATCGTACCATACAAAAGGTAGACTACGAGTAGTCCCTCTTTCGCTTTGTTCGTGCGTCACGCGAAAAATAACCGCGAGAAAAATATGGCCGCGCGAAATCCTGGGGGCGAGGAGCGCGCGAAAGGAGCTCCTCGCCCCCAGGATTTTGGACTAAGCAAAAGAGGGACTACTCGTAGTCTATACAAAAGGGGCAGATCCTTACAGATAAACCAGTTCGAGCAAAACTTTCAAAGCGGCTATTTCACGTGGATAGGAGTTGTGTAGGCCAGTAACCCCAATGTTTCCACAGACAATCTCAAATATTTTATTTTGCCAGTATGCTACTACACCATATGGATCTGTTAAACAACATCGTCTTCGTTAAGTTTTTACACTCGATATTTGTATTGTCACGTGCCAGAGCAACATGACGGACGTACGATAATCATTATTCCTTGCTTTTGTTTCACTGTCGACTACATTTGTCGGCTAGCAGCGGCAGAACGTTAAGTGAAAAAATAAATAAATAAGTTACAACACTGAGTACTACCTTTCCCAGCGTTTTCTTAAGGTACCCACTAAAATTTCGTTATAATTTGCATAAACATTCTTAATTATTCATTCTTCATAAGAACGTTGTCAGGATCCAGGAAATCCTCAAAATGGGTGGAAGTTAGGTCAGAACCACTCGCATGGTGGTAGTGTACAGTTTCGATGTAAAAACAGGACTTTTGATCTTGTGGGAGCTTCAACTATAACATGCAACGAGGGAGAGTGGAGTCATCATACACCCTCTTGTGAAGGTAAGTATCGCAAGGGCCTGACTTAAAATAATTGATTATTAATGTTTAGTAGAATGTACTATTTGTATGTCGACCAAAAAATGTAAGCCACCTGAACATTAATTATTGAGGGCTTAGAAACATACCAGGCTTCCTAAACGAGATCTACACATTTCCAGACAGATAAAAATGTGTTTTACCCAACGTTCAATCCGATATTGTGAAATATTTGAACGTAACATGCATGATCGCATAACATGGCTGCAGAGACGGTATAGCCATGTATTCCATGATAAACTGTTCGTTTTTTTTAATATTACTGTTATTATTAGAAGCCCTGCTAATGTGGAAATCGCTTTGGCGAAAAGTTAAGTGTTTGGGACTTCGAGCAGTCTGGGCTCGAGTTCCGGCAAGGGTCATTATATTGTGTACTTAGCCAAGATTATTGTACTTTTTTATTGTGTATTAAAATTAGGAATTGACAAATACTTGTGAAAACATAGTTCGTGGCAAGTCTGACGCGGCGTTTCGTCTCGGCCGAGAGACTCTTCAGAGACCTTTCAGAATTTAACAGCAAACTCGTTGAGCATCGCGCTCAAAGTCCCGTTTGTAAATTCAAGATGTTAGCAGTCTGGCAGGATGTTAGTACCAAGGAATTTAATTCTGGCGTAGTATCCCACTCACAGTGAAGTAGAAATACTGCTCGTCGTTTAATTTCATGCTAGTCGTTAGCTATTTCATAACCATAAGCCATAAGGTTATTAACACGTTGCTATAACGTGTCTTTAACAGCTCGATGCAGTGATCCTGGCGTACCGGACAACGGGGCAAAAGATGGCGATGATTATCGAAGCAGAGCAAATGTAACCTTTAGATGCAATCCTCCCGCTCTAGAGTTAATTGGAAGTCGAGTAATATTCTGCCGGAATGGGAGTTGGTCCGATTCCAGGCCCATTTGTTCCAGTAAGTATAGACTAACCTTGCTACGATATTAAGCTACATTTCGTATATTAGCCCGGGAACGCAGAAAAAGTTCCCTTCTGAAATCATTTATGAACAATACATATATTTCAACTGCTTCGGTCTCTTTTATTATGTTTTGACAATGTTATTTTAGTTTCATTTGAGTTTTTGCAACTCGTTTCAATATCATGTATAATTTGTTCTAAATTTTCTCGTTGTTTGAAACCTGTCTCTCCAACGTGAATGATTAAATGTTGTGTGTTTCAGTTTGTGCAAGGCCTCTTGGTTTGGAGAACAATAACAATCGAGCTATCAGGATTAGATCACCCCTATCCTTAACAGATCTTGCTTTTCCACCGAATGCTGCACGACTTAATGGTCCCTCCGCTTGGTGTCCATCAAGAACACAAGCTTACTTACAAATTGACTTCGATAAAAGTTACAAGCTCACAGCTATCGCTACTCAGGGAGGAACAGTCCCTAACAAATGGGTTCAGAGATATACAATCAGCTTCACAGCTGGACACAAAATTTTTGTAGATTACAGTGAGTCTGGATCA
>Ga0126339_10003848_pt1 | contig 10981 bp, 11 predicted proteins | sample OrbTmetagenome_2_FD_92532 | JGI IMG/M metagenome (GOLD analysis project Ga0126339, IMG submission 92532) | Coral microbial communities from Petempiche,Puerto Morelos, Mexico - Orbicella T R C metagenome | ecosystem: Host-associated > Invertebrates > Cnidaria > Coral | place: Petempiche,Puerto...
ATCTGATCAGACATTCCCAGAAAAGGAGGGATGTTCAAGGAAACAACAAGGGGTAGAATGTCTTCAATAGTAAAGCCTTTGTCAGCCATTACAGAGTCCCCATTTGAAAAGGGAAGGTTCAAGAAGCCACTTCGCTCTACTATTTCCCTGTTAGATATACTGCCAGTATAGAGTTGGCCAATAAATGTTAAGAACCCTTTAGGTGAAATTCCCACCAATGCCTTTAAAGTGGTATGGTGGTTATACGAGCTAAACAATTCACCATTTAAAAGAAGGCTGCTGGGCATTTCACAGCGGATCTCGTTACAGTCAATAATGACCCTTGTGGTTGGATACTTTGCCTTAAAATTCTCAGGGATTGTCTCATTTAGTAGTTCTCTAGAAGGCCAAATATTTATATGACAAGTTTCAAATACATATAGTTTATCCAAGAAATAAAGATTCTGCTAACAGTTGATTGAGAAACGTTAAATAAGTGAGTTAATGTAACTCAGCAAAACCTTGCCTCAGTCTACGCAATGTCAAAAAGAACTCATCTACTGGTTTTAGAGACCTTGGCCTTCCTTGTTTCACAGGCTTAGCATTGCCAGCAACTTCCTTTCCAGACAACCAGTAATTTATGTTTTCTCCCCTAACACCAGGATCCAAAAAGTGGTATAATGCCACAATAGTCTCATAATTCGGAAACCCTGTATAAAATGCTACTAGCGAGTCATTTGATGAGATGTTTTTTAATGAAAACATCTGTTCCTCTAGTTGCTTGTTTTTCTGTTCCAGATCCACAATTTTTTTCTTTTAATTGCAAAACCACTGCTTCCAGTTCTTCAATTTTTAAAAGAGCTGCGGATAGCTTCTCTTGAAGCTCGGTTATTATTATATTATTATGCTACTGTCGCTCTGGTGTTTGTGGTATTTCTGCTGTTTCCGGAAAAGACATCCCGTCGGCTATATCTGTGGAAGATGAATCATTGCATGTTACTTTGCTGAATTCGCTTGCCGAATGCATAACTTCGCTAAATTCTGATGCTACATTGTTTGTCACGGTTGTAGCCATGAAGTGTGGAGTTGGCGGTGGCCGTTTGCGAGGAGAACTTTGCTTCCATGCGAAGATACTTGGCACAGCTCCTGGTTTGGGACTAATCCTTCCATTAAGACTTTTCTTCATATCTTCAGGCTTAAAATGCCTCAAACAAACCCTCATTCCTTCCAATACAGAAAAACCCTTGCCTACATCTCTTCTAATGGCATGGATCTACTGCTTTCTGGTACTTGGATCGTCTGGAAAACGAAAAAAGGATATCTTTCCCCCCTATCTTTGTCTCGCCTATCCTTCTTCGTACACAACGGAACGCAACAATGTGTTGGCATCTCTCAGCTAATCTCCGAGTAGAAAATATTCTTGTCAGCCAAAGTTGTCCCCTACAAAGACTAAGGGAACCTTTTACCCAGCTATTTTTCAAAAGATAAAAATTTCAAATATCTTCGCGTAGTTTTTACAGTTAAGACACTCCAATATAATACAAATCTAAGTGTGCTCCAAGCTTCAGCTGGCCTACCAAGCCTTGCTTTCATGTTTTCAAAACCAGGCCGTTCCACGCGGCCGCCATTTATGAATACGGTATATAAGAAAGTAACTCCTTTCCACCTATTTACACTGATTCCAGCTAAAAAAAGGTTGCAAAATTAATAGGGTAGCAAAGTAACAGCTTTTCCTTGGATCCCTGGTATTTAAGAAAATGAGTTGGAGGGGAGCGAGCACTTTTGGCCAAGGTGGCACTTATTCACAAGAGGGTGCTTACGTGCTACTTTTGCCAAGGTGGTGCTTATTTAGGGGAGGGTGTTTACAAGTTACTTTGGCCAAGGAGGCACTTATTCAGTGGAGGGTGCTTACAGGCTACTTTGGTTTAGGCAGCACTTATTTTATTGAGCCATGAGGCTTCTTTGGTTAAGGTGGCACTTATTCGAGGAGGGTGCTGACATGCTACTCTTGCCAAGATGGCACTTATTAAGGGGAGAGTGCTTACATGCTACGATATCCTTGTGATAAAGATGGCATATTACGTTACAGCATTTATCTTCTCTTCTGCATCTTAATTATCTATATCTTAGCTCTACGATGCACTTTTTTCAAATTAGCATTTCTCCTGTATTATTTCTAGTTGTCAGATGGCAAAAGTTTTCAAATTGCTTGTCTGACTATGTACACACTGCATATCTATTTTATATGATTTGTGTTCTCTTGCACATGAGTATAGGCTACTTGGAGCCCCTTGTTTATTCATAACCTGCCAGACAAACGATGATCGTCACTCACTTGGCCACTTAGCGACCCTCAAAAGCCCACTATGGGGCCTAAAACCTCGCAGTTCCTTCACTCACTTAGCTATTCTACCCTAAAACTCTCAAGGTTGCCTTGTGGCAAGTCTACCTTTTTAGCCTGTGTTATAAGTACTTGTAGTGTTGTGACATCTGTCAATCATACGAGCACGCAGTCAGAAAGGAGTTCATACTCCCCTTGTAGTTGGTGCGAGCATGTAGTCAGTAAATCAGAGTTGAGTTTAACTTGTGGTGGTTTCACTTAAACGGTACAACACCACAGTACTCTTTTCTTGCGAACGCCTCACTTTCCCTTTACATGACGTAGCTACGGAGGAAACATCTTTACCAAAGGCCAAACCACTGTGGGCTCATACAGTATTGTGCAAAAGTAATGCAAATGAATTTCGATGAAATTCCTCGTTTTTTGAAGAAATTTCAGTTGAAACGATACTTCCACGAAATTTGCCCACATTTTTGACACCTATTGTTTGATCTACGCAAATTTTCGAATGATAACTCGCTTTGCACGAGGACTCACCGCAAATTTTTGAGCGATAATTTGCTCCTCCCGAAAATTTGATCTATTGTTTATCAATAGGCCAAGAGTGTTTTCAAAACACAGTTTGCTGAGTGAAATATATAAATAACCTTTCCAATCATTGTGCACAAAAGAAGCCATTAATCTGCCGAGATAGCATCACAGCTTGACGAATTGTTAGCTTTGAAACTCACCTGGATATTTCAGAAGGAATGCTAAATTGTTGACTTGATCCAAAACCCCAAAACACCACAGTTCTGATAAATAAATGCAATTGTACTTAATCACTATGTTATACACTTGCCAAAACACCATTTTCACAGCATGTAGAACCACACAATTTTTCGTGCACCAGACCCAAGTCTCCGCACCAGTTTGCTGCCATTGCCCAATTTCACATTGAGAGGGACTGTGGTGAATCCGGACATCTGCCAACATGTCAACAACATGGCGGCCTCAGTAACTATCAATTCTGTAAAGAAAAAAAAGCTGGCACTGGAATTGCAGTTCTCGTTTTGGTAAAAATTCCTGGAGGTCGCAGGGAATTACCTATTACACCTTTACCTGGATCAAAAAGGCACCAAAAAACACTAGGGACGTATATCTGGATGTCATTGGGAAGTCAAAGGTCAAATGGAAGAGAGAAGTGATCTGCTGTGCTCATTGGAGCAGTGGCCAGCATCTGTCACTTGATGATCTCCTTGACGTAAAGCACACTTTTAAGGATGACACACTGGCTACCAACTGGCATTGGAATTGGGCTGCAGCACTGTGTACAAATTCCTGGCATATACCTGGAATTCATTATTATAAACTCTGTGAAATTGCAAGGGATAAAGAGCTAAAGTGCACGTATGAAAAGGTTCTTAAAACAAAAACGTGAACTGGAAGAGAAATGTTATTTGCTCAGAGCACTGGTCTAAAGGAAAATGACTTTCGATTCAAGATATACCTGACAGATCTACCTCAAGCTCTTACATTCAAAAGAACATTTCTTTTATAACACCACCTCGAAAAGTCAAGTCGGCTAAACGTTGCCTTAGATATGAAGGAGACTCAGGAGATTGCAAAGTGCCAAGAAGGGAGCTCAAAAGGTCAGTATATAGTGATTCAAAGGATGAAACTACTAAGTCAATTTCCAATGAGAATTCAACACTTAAAGCTCTGTTGTTAGAAGTACAGAAAAAGCTACAAGAGAAGGAGAAAGAATTACCTAAGTTAACAAAGGAAGTTGTCACTCTGAAAAGTGAACAAACCGAGTATCCAAGACAACTGTAGTTGTTTCAAGGGGAGTATGAAAGAACAAGATTTACATATGAGCATGTGATCGAGAGAGGACAATGCTTCTATATGACTGGCCTTACTGAAAGTGAATTTGATTGTTTGTTTGAGTGCTTGGAACCATTCCTAAGTGCACTAGTCTATCCAGATTGCAAATTGTCTGAAAGTGTAGAAAGATGGATAAGAGAACTGAACTTGTGTTTCATGACAATTCTGCACCACACAGTTCATCTTGGTGTATTCGGCTGGTCATCTTATTGAGAACTTCCAGCGTGAAAAGCTAACTGTGGATCAAATAAGTAAGCTATCTTCTGAAGAAATGGAACTTTCAGGTGTGAATGATCGCAACGCAGTGATGAATTTAAGGTTAGAGTGTTTAAACTACGGTAGCAATCCACCGTCAAGGAAACCTGGAAAACAAGTTTGTGGCACTCCTGAAAACTTAATTTCTAAGTCAGTTTTAGAGGGGTACCTGGAGGATGGCTTTAATATTAAGGACATTACGTCGTTACTTTCTGTTTCAGAAAGTAGTGTTTATCGGAGAATGGGTTGTTACAGGGGGAAATTGCTGGATCAACTTCAGGGTATCTCTGGAGCTGTTTGGAGTGGTGATGGAAGATTTGATTCTATGGGCCATTGCGCAAAGTATGGCACTTATACAATGTTCTCTTGTGACCTCATGAAAATTGTTAACTTTGATAATCTTCAGGTGAGTAACATTATAATGATTTACATACCGCAGTTGAATCCAGCCCCTGCATATACGATTTACTGACACCACCTGATATGGCAAAGTGCTTGAATTGTTTACTTATATATGGTGATTGCTACCGTAAATAATATATATAATTATATTCTCCCTGCCTTTCTTTACATGTGTAGTTAGCTTTCTATCATCATCAGAAGCACTGTTGCTTTATTTCATCTAATTTGTTCCTGAAGAGTTTCCAGCTAAATTATTTTCATACATTAGCTGTTGTGGCAATTAGGATGTTTCAGTTTATTGTGAATTGTTTTGGGGTGATCATTTACTATGTTTTAAGGGCAACTTTACATGACATGCTTGATTCAAAGACTTTACCAAAAACCTGTATTACTGTTTTCTGTTTTTGTTTCATGTTTTTTTTTTGGCTTTTGTTTAGGCCAACCAGACAGGTAGTAGCCAGGCAATGGAATTGCAGGGTGCAAAAAACTGCTTCACTTTCTTGAGTAGTGCTGGTGTTGCTATTGCTGTATTTATATCTGACCGCCACCATGGTATTGCTAAATGGATTCAGGAAAGCCAAACTAATACAACACACCTCTATGACATCTGGCATGTTGCAAGGTTCATTGTCAAAAAATTGCTTAAGGCTAGCAAGGAGAAAGGATATGAGCTCATTAAAGAATGGATAAAGGGAGTTCGGAATCACCTGTACTGGTGTGCAACCTCGTCTACCCAGGGATTCCAGGAGATGGTCTTAGCCAAGTGGCAGTCTTTTATGAGACATGTGTGCAACAAACATAAAGATCATCCTGACAGCTTGTTTAAGGAGTGTGCTCATGATGATGATATTGAACCACGCAAGTGGAGAAGATTGGTAAGTAAATTTTTGTAATGGATTACTTGCTGATACAACAAATCTTTTACAACATTTCTTTGAACAGGCTCATCTGTAGATGGGAGAAATTTTGAAGCACAATTAACAGTAAAACAAGTAACAATAACCTGTATCTTTGTTGTCTAGGTTCAACGGTATATGAGAAAGTTGCAGGGATCCTCACTAATACCCAGCTCATGAATGACATAAAAAAGCTGTCAAATGATGCCCAGACTAGCTGTCTAGAAGGTTATCATGCAACTCTCAACTTTTGGCATCCAAAGATGATATGCTTTTCTTGGATGGGAACATATTGCAGGTAAAAATATTATCACATATAAATAAGGACCATCTGTTTATCTATCTGTGGGAGGTGCGGTAGCCTCGTGGTTGGTGTGCTTGACTCCGGTCTGGGTTCGAACCCTGGCCAGGGACATTGTGTTGTGTTCTTGGGCAAGACACTTTACTCTCACAGTGCCTCTCTCCACCCAGGAGTATAAATGAGTACATGCGAATTGTTGGGGAAACCATATCAAATTGCACGGGAAGTGACCTGCGATGGACTAGCATCCCATTAAGGGGGAGTAGAAATACTCCTAGCTGCTTCATGCTTCGAAACCAGGATAAGCTCCCAGCAGCTACAGCTGTATGAGCCAGTCATGGCTCCAACGCTTCACTTTTTTTATCTATCTATCTATCTACTTTACGCATAACACTTTCCTTAAAATAATTATAGTTGCAAGCTTTGTCCAAACAACTAGAGGGACTCATTCAATTATGGTACTGTACACATTTTTTTGTTCTCCATATTTTCAGACATATCATAGCCAGTTTACATTTCAACGAAAACTTGAAGCGCAGCCACAGGACAACAATGGATGGAAGAACATACACCCATGTAACATATCCTAAGTTCAAACAAGGTGAAGAAGTTGTTAGGGAAATTGGAGTTCCACCAACATATGGTAAGATCACTTGCTACTTGAACATATAGACAAGTACCTGCAGTGACTCTATTTTACACAATGCATTTTCCTTATCTTGATACAATGAAATTAGTTACATGTTTGTGACATTTCCTGACCGTAGATTGTTGAAACTGGTACCAGTATAGGATCAGGGTTTGTACCCATTTTCAGGAACAAATTTCCAGTACTTTTCCAGGACTCGGATAGATTTTTCCAGGACTGTCAAATTCCCATCAACCCTTTCACTCCCAAGATCTCAATGTTAGATGTTATTCTCCTTACTGTTTGCTTTACATTTCACTTTTTACTTGAGTTTAACAGATTTCCAGCACTTGGTAGAACCAGTAGCCATTTCCCAGGACCCTCCAGTCCTGGAAAATGCCACAATAAAACTCCAGGACTTTCCACGTTTTTCAGGACCTGTACGAACCCTGTTGTATTCTAATTATTTTAATTTCCCTTCATATTTATTTTGCAGGTTATGTGAGTGAAATCAAAAAGCTGTTATTTAGTCTGCCAGTGCAAACAATGTCAAGTGTTATGGCCCGATACAATGAAAAAGGTCCTGAACCATTAAACAGGCAATTTCCTGAAAGACTAAGCAAGGACAAAGCCACAGAGAGCCAAAAGGGAAGGGAAAGAGCAAGGACAGAGTTACTTCCTTCTGGTAAGTTGCTCTTGTGATTACATGTGAGTCTGTCAGTAACTGCATACATGTGTGTATGTACAATAAGGGTAATCATTTCTAAGGCTAACAGTTATTTCACAATGTTTCTTAGGTGAGGAGCAAGCAGTTTTGCAAAATGAGCAGCAGTCACAGTCTTTAGCTCCACCACCAAGCAAGACATCACGAACATGTGGAACATGTGGAAAACCCAGAAGAGGTCATCCGCGAAGTGGATGTCCACATGCCCGTACATTAGACGTGGGGGAAGAACAGTCATCTTTCGAAACTGAGTAAAGCTGTTAGCATTCGAAGTCTTTCTTTTGTTGGCCTAGCTTGATCCTCAAGGACTGAATTGTTTCATGTGTAGATTAATGTCTAGGCTCTAGTTTAAATTTATCTTGGGTTCAAAATTTTCAGGCCAATCTGATTTTCATTATTACAGAGTGATTGTCACAATCTAATGAAAATACAACATACAGAAAACAAGATTGAGTGCCTTTATCATTGTAAACAACCAATTTTAGTTTATTTGAAGGTCAAAACTTGATTTTACAATGATAATGATAGTAACTAGGTCTAATCTTTTTTATGTTACCAAAAACAAAAGGTCAGATGGCAGTCGATATAACTGAAATAAAGCACAAATGCTACCATATTCATAAGGTAACCATCATATAAGCACAACTGAGCCTGTAGGTTAACAAAATACTCTATCTAAAATGGTGTGGAAAAACAATCTGTGCATGGTGAAAGTGTTTACAATTGTGATACAGTTCATCCACCCTTGTGTTGATTTGACTTCAAGATCTGCTAAAAGGGATGCAATAACATTTAGTCATAACTACTAAAATCTGTCCACAATTTTAATAGGTTGATTGCTATCTGTATGCAGTTAACACTTTTTACAGCAGAAATAACACAATACTTGACATGTTAGAAATGGCTGTTGTATTCCTTGTTATTATAAATATTTATATACAACAACTGTTGGTTGAACATAACATCACATTTTATACAAAACTGAGCATTGGGAAAGCAGCATACAACATTTCATTTCTTAAAAATAGATATGCTACATTTAAAAGGTAATGGTCCTTTGTACCTTGATTTCCATGGGGATTAAAAAAGAAACAAAACAAGAAGACAACCAATAGACCTTTCCTGCATTCCAACAAACAATGGCACTGTGGTATTTTTCTGTAATCAGCAACTATACATAGGACAAATCTGTCTCCAGAGTCCTTGTACTGAAAGTCACATATTTCAACAAGGCTCACAATTCAATTACAGCCATACATGAGCATCAACTTCTATCTTGAGCAGAAGCATATCCCTGCAAGTTGGAATAGGGGAATCTTGTCCTTATGTCCTGATAGATACAGGCGGAGAGTGGTCTGCTATTGTCCCAGCCAAGGAAACCACACACCCAGCGCACCAGCCACCTATAGGCTAGAGCTTGAAGTAACCTTAAAAACAGAGCACAAAATAAGTATACATGCAAGCAGGTGGATTTGTATGATGAAGAGGCTTGGAAAACTTACTCGTTCTGTGGTGAAATGTTGTATTTTATCCAATTTATATTGGGTAGCGAGTCTAAGGGCAAAATAATTTATTCCATATTAGATTTGACCAAATTTGTAAAAATTATAGGAAATGACCACACCCTAAATATTTTGAATTTTACAAATTCCTTAAAGTGCTAGGGAAGAATTTTTTCAGAAACTAGTTGAAAGAACTAAGAAGTCATGTGGAAACAACTTCACTCTCATTAATATTGTTTCTGATACAGCCCTCAAAAGAATGCCCAGAATCGGCCAAATTAGCCTCCGGTACCATCTTAATGTTCATTGTTTTTCTGCTGAATTTGTAACTTAAGAAATGCGAAAAATGTTTTAACAGCCTGAAACAACAAGTGCCAAATTTGATTAAGCATCTCCAGAGTAGAGAATAAAAAGCTTTGTTTTCATTTTCGCATAGCATGATAAAGGTCTGCTGTGAACGCCAGTTATTGTTTGCACTGGGACTTGAGGACAAATTTACATAATCTTTATTTTAAGTGTCATTGTCTGAGAAAGTGTTCCAGGGGCCAAAAGGTGTGGTCAACCGATTTGGCTGAAACTTTGCACAGAAGTTGGGAACAATGACATATTTCAAAAGCCAATTTGGCTCACTTCTCTGACTTTTAGTTTTGGAGTTTCAGGGGTGGTCTCATATTTTGCCCTTTGAGCACCAAAACCCCAGCCTTCCAGGGGACATTTTGAAAGTGCCATAAAACCCAATTGGTAAATTGTGCTTCCAAATGAATTTGACCATGAACTCTACTATAATAGAGCTTTCAGTTCATACATGTAACTTTGCCCGTGAGGTATTGGACAAAGAGGAGCCTGGAGCTAGAGTTTAGCAAAAATTGATGTCAAAATTACAACCCAAAATTGCCATTTTTCAAAAAATCAGTGTATCTACCTGCCTTCTTGCATAGCTTCCTTACCTATACCATTTACTTTAGTGACCCAGTTATCAAAATCAGTTGAGAAAAATTTGGCTTATCAAAGTTTGTTGAATTTTTGCCACAAACTCTCCATGCCCCTCCGAAGGCTGTTCAAAATGGAATTTTCAGTATCATTCATGCCATAAACAAACCAAATTGCTGACATGAAGCTCTTTTTCTGTATTTGGTAAGTGAAAATGAATTGTTAAAGCCAAATCAGTTTCATTGTCAAGAAACACTGTGATTCTTACCTTACAATTGCTCTTAAAAGGCCTTTGATTAGTACAACAAACACCCTGAACTAGCAAAACAAGGGTTAATGTTTTCTTTCAAAACTTAGTACCCATCAAACAGCACAAATGATGAAGGCCTTACCTAGATATAACGATCTTTTTAAATCATGCTTGAATTTTTATTGATTTATATTCAGTTTCAAGTCATAATTCTTCTCCGTTGTTCCAAGCATGGAAAATCTCCATATTTTATCAGTCCTGATTTTTTATATGATTACGAGATAAAGTTAGCTTAACAAAAACGTTCGTTAGCATATAATCTATGTCTGTTAACAGCCTGCATAGTTCTGGTAAATACCCACTAGTAAAGGAGCATGACCACGCATACATAGATATATTACAAACATACAAGCTGCAGTTTATAGCAGTGTCGGTGTGACCCGTTATTTCAGAGTTCTTTAGAGCGGAGTAAATGAAACCATCCGTCAAGAAGGAATGCACAGTTAGGAGAGCTGGATAGTAAAAGAAAAAGCTTTAGTTGCAAATACAATAACCAAACGAGGCCTTTCATTAAGATGATTTATCAACTGGCCCACCATTTTGAACATAGGAGAGAGTGGGAACTGGACCGAGTTCCCATTCTTCTTCCATTTCGCGGGTATGTTTTGTCAGGTGTAAGAAATTCGAGGCTAATTTCACGATGGCACTTTGTTCCTTCGGAGAAGTAAGTGATCAGTGCGGTGCCACGTTAAATATGGTCGGTTCGGTCAGTATGGTCAGTTCACTCGGTAAATATGGTCAGTTTTAATGACGACCTAAAGCAATCTGACCTTCTGACAACCAACGCCTTTGATCTTGTGGATCTCACTGAAAAATACGAAAATACTCTGACGGAAATACTTCAAAG
>Ga0126339_10003850_pt1 | contig 10981 bp, 6 predicted proteins | sample OrbTmetagenome_2_FD_92532 | JGI IMG/M metagenome (GOLD analysis project Ga0126339, IMG submission 92532) | Coral microbial communities from Petempiche,Puerto Morelos, Mexico - Orbicella T R C metagenome | ecosystem: Host-associated > Invertebrates > Cnidaria > Coral | place: Petempiche,Puerto...
GAGGGGATGGATTGACACTCGAACGCAGATGTGTGTAGTAGATATGATCCCATTAATGTAATGTAACTGACAGGAAAAGTCCAATTTTACCATGCTTCTGTATGGTTAGACAATGGCACACACAGATGTGCGTAGTAAATGTTTACTTACCACTACAGAGCTCTCAACAAAGTCATCCAGTAACAAATGACCCTCGAGTTTCAGCTTGTCGAATGGCGGAACAAATCCCTTCTTTTCCAACTCGTTCATCACTTCTGTATATCTTGAATCCCATCCATGAGCCTTCGCCAAAATCACCCTGGCTACATCCTTGGCATTACGCAGACGACACTTATTTCCATCGCTGTCCATTACAGCGACACCCTTGTAGATGAAATCTTGGGCGTAGTTACAGTTCATTGCATCTTTCTGTCCTGTTTGAGAAAAACAGATTCAAAGAATACTTGTACATATGCATCTTATATTAATCTTCCAGTGACAGCTTTGATTCACTTTTAGTCTCGATCTTTACACCAGTGACAAGTTCACAACAAGGGCCCATCAAGCATGCTCAGCCCTGGCTGGTACTTCTCAAATACACACTCTTAGTCATTATTAATAATAATTAAAGAGTTTGGTTTACCTACAAAATTGATTTCTTCCTCTGCCCCAATGAATAATATGAGTGCATCTTTCAACGAACCAATCAAAATTAGTGAAATAAAGTTATAGACTAAAATTTTTGTGTAATGGCTGTCTGTGTGTTTCTGTGTGAGCAGCTCCTATTGGCTGAACTGACAAACCCTGCCTGTGATCCTCCGCAATTGATTCACTTGTTTGTGCTCTATTTTCTGTAAATATTATTTCAAGGCCAAACAAAGGTGTTGCCTGGATTACACTTACCATTTAGAATGGAGGGCCATTCAGCTTTCTTAGCATTCAGTTCCTCCATCAACTTTGTTCTTCTCTCATTCCTCAAGAAGAGCTCTTGAGCTGAACGATGTTCCATGTCATACACGCCTGTCTCCATCGACAACTGTCCGTGCCGAGTGTAATGAACAATGTCGTGGTGAAAGTTGTCCTTAATTGCTTCCATCAACTTTGCTGCATTCTCTTCTAGAACATGTGTGCACTTTGTTGCTGAGGGCAGCCTGGAGAGAGATCTGCATAAATTTATAAAATTACTTTCAATTGGACCTTTGAATTCCTCAGATCGGAACTAAGAGAATTTAACTATATTACGTTAATTTCAATCAGAAGTAGAAAACGTTTTCTAAGAGGAAGCTTGTGGATGCAAGAGAAGTATACTTGACTTGTTTCTAAAATAAAATTGTCCTGAGTAATCTCCCACATCATTCATGTCAAGTGATTCAGTCTTTAAATTTTATATAACTTGAAACAAACACACTCGGACAAGTTTTTCCATTGTGATTTAGAAATTAATCCAATGTAATTGCAAAAGAAACGTAATTTCCAGAGGCCTGGTATGTTTTTCACTAGCCTGCAGAACAGGCGGATTAGTGGGGCAGAGAGCGAAAGGCGCTTCGCGCTTGTGTATCAGACTTTGCGGCCTACTAATCTGCCTGTTCAGCTGGCTAGTTCTTTACATATTTGTGGACTCTCTTGGCCAGTATGTATTATGAATGTGTGACAATTTACAAGTAGTCTATTAATTTAAAAAGTTATTTAATTATAATTATTTTATTTTGCAAGAGTTCAATCCAGACAAAACTGAATCATTCAATCTTATGGCCTGGATGAGCAGCTAGTCCAGCTTTCATCCATTCAGAGGTTGCTGGTCACTGTTAGCAGCCTTTTTCTGTTAAAAAATCTTATAGAACAAGCATGTTTGGTCTACTTAAACTGTATTAACAGTCAAACCTCTATTAAGCAGCCACATTTTTGGTCATCCCTATGAGTGAGTTTTCTATTGTCCCTGCCCCTTTTAAGCAGCCACAAGAAATGATACGCATAGTTTGCTCTCTTTTGGAAAAGAAGATGGCAGATAAAAGTCCAAAACAGAATTCGACAACAGATAAAAACATTCAAACACAAGTTTATTATAATTGTCTTGACGTGGTTGTTCACCAAGCAATTGACCCAATCTAAAATATATTCAAAGTATGCAAACCCCTATAAGGTGGCCAACCCCTATTAATCGGCCACCTCCCCTTTCTCTGAGCTAGGGATTCAACTGTATGTAACATTGGCCTTGCTCATTTTTTGGTCAATGTTGGAGGACTGGTTCACCTGAACAAAACCCAACCATGGTCTGTTCAATATTTCTACATTTTAGCCTCAAAGTGGGACAGCAATCGATTGCCATGACAATTATATACTAACCGGTAATCATAGCGTGCTCTGCAGCCTTTGCATCGTGATGACCTTGCCTCAATTTCTGCCATCAACAACTTGTGTCGCGTCTCCTGTCGGTTCTTCCACCCAATGAGCCATTTAGCAGCATCCTCTGCAGATTGCTGTGGATGGTACTGATAGCTTGCCGGAGTGCTAACATACGGCATACAACGCGCATCAACAGTTTCTATTTCACTGTATGAGCTATTCAAGGTTTCCAGTGCCCTTAAAACTTCTCTCTCCCTTTGAACCAAGGCGCACTGTTTCTCGGCTTCTCTCATGTTCTTCAGTCGTTGTCTGTGGTTTAGTCTCTCTTGTAGTGCTTCCCTACTGCCATATTTTCTTCTGGCAATAGTTATGAGGTCAGATACTAAGAATTCATAAGAGTCATTGTCTATAGTCCTGAGATCTCTTTCTGTCAGACTGAATTGCTCCTACAAGAGAAGACAGATAGTAGTAAGATTAATTAACTAGCTCCTAAAAGGGAACTGCAAAGTCCATCACAGGTTACTCTGTCCTTGACAGCACTTTTTCGGGATTTTCTTGTGGTTACCAGTTTGCCCAATACACATCTATGCAAACTCTCACAGTTTATCCTGGAGTCACCTGGAGACAGACATTTGAATCTCCCACACAGATCACCATTAATCTCCCGGACAATACAACGGAAAATGCATAACAAACTAACATTTTCACGTAGCCACATATTTTCATCGATTTGAGTGAGTTTTTTTTAACTGATGCATTTTTGTGGTTGAATTAGCAGAGCACTACTTATAACAACTTTTCGGGGAGTCAAGAAAGTAAATTTGGCAATCTTCCAGATTTCAATTTTTGTACATTACACAGTACATTTATACTACTGCATGGTTGTCACAAAGTTTAGAATGAATTAGGTGACTTTATTGTGGGGAATAAGTAACTGATTTTGTAATCTTTTTTTAAAAAATCAAACGTTCAAGTAGGGCAGTAGAGTAGCTGGCTTAAAAACATCATTAAGTAAATAGTGCACATGATTTTTGGTAGCCAGCAGAGTACGTTAATTTTACTTTGAACAACCCTGACTCCTGGGTGGAGGGGAGCAAACTATCAGGTGTAAAGTAAAATGTCTTGCCCAACAAACAAATTGTACTGCAGTTACCCAAGGCAGTGCCTAAATCTGGACCAAGTCTGGCCAGGGTGCTTGCATCCCATTCTTCACTGCCACCACAGTGCCAGGGAGTTCCAGAAAATTTCAGTACCTCCCCCACAGAAGGGATTTTTTTTTTCTAAGAACCTCCACCCTGCTGGAAATTTCAATTAAGCTTCATACATTTCTTGAAATTTTTTGGTCTTACAGAAACCTCCACCCCCAGGAAATTTCAAACCCTTCTGTGGGGGGAGTATGGATATTTTCTAGAACTGCACAATGATGAAATGGCAAAATGGCTCTATGGGTAAGAGTCAAAGTGGGATATGTGTGTCTGTAAGGTTAACCCTGTCGAGCAGCGATATTTAGGCTAATCCGAGCACCACTTAATTTAGCTAACTGGAGCACTATTAATGCTACTGTAGTGCCATTTTGTTGTTTCACCATTCTGTGTCTTTAACATGCCCATAGTACCACTCACCATTAGGCGTATACAGGGTACCTTTGATTTCTGACTCCTACATGTACCCCCTTCCTTTTCTCTTGTAATTTCAACGATTTGTTAAGTACAAGGGAGTCTCAATACACTTGTGAATAATATTTAACCATAAAAGATTAGATCCTCTACAAACCTTGGCGTGGCATTTGCGTCTGTAAAACAAAGGATGACAACCATCACAGAGAGTCACATCAAAATGGACATCCACCCTGTGGGAGCAGTTACGATAACACACCACACACCTCCACTTAGAGTACAACCAACTCCGCATTGCCATTATTTCCCAATGTTTCTCACCTCTACAAAGTTCAACTGCCTTATCATATGAAAACGTGGATGCTTCACTCAAAGGATTTGCAACACATAATACTGTGGGTTTGTGAGTAAGGCCAAGTCTTGTACACAAAGGTTTCCACATGCGTTTGGCATAAGAGTCTAGAACTCGGCAAGAAGCTCCTAAGGATGACAATGCTGGGGCGTCAAGATAAGAGAACAAAAGGTTTAACATCTCCGGAGGCAGACTACCAAAGTAAGGGCCTATACTTTCAATTCCACTCGCACGTCGTTCTCTGAGAAAGAGTCTTGTCACATAGCGTGGACTACCACTGATAAAATTTCCATGGCAACAGTCCTCTGTCTTTCTTTTCTTTGTTCCTGGAGGCATTTTATCTTCTCGTGATAAAGAAGAAGGCTTTCAGGAGCAACTGAGGAGGTAAAGGGTATGGGTTAAGCACTTTTAATAGTTATTCACTACAGAGCTTTATGAAAGAAAAAATGTACTCAAGTTACTATCCAAACACTTTTTTCAAGCATTTTGTATTAATAATCCTCTTAAAGCTGACCAGAATTTTCTCTCGAATTAATCACTTAATTTACTTAAATATATCAAACCCTGATTTGCAAGACAACAACAGAAGAAGTTATCCAGAAATATTGCAGATATTGTTTAACTTAAAATAAAATTATCTTCCATTAATTGTAGCAATTTTTTTTTTAGCAAATTAGCAGTTCGAATTTGACCCAAGAAAATGTAATTGTGGATTTATAACTTAAACTTCTCCTCAGGGTATTACAATGTCATATGAGATCTCTATGAGCAGGCGAGACTAAGTGGGTGAAAGGAAAGCTATATGATTCCGTGCCACAAATGCCAGAGGGTGCACTTTTTCAAACGTTAACCCACAGGCTCATCAGTGCAAGTGAACACTACCAAATTTGATATAATTTTCATATGCTTGAGATATGAAGAGAGCTCTTGGGCCCACACAAGGTACAAAATTCAAAGATGAAGAGTTATAAGCTATATGTCCCACCACTTTTTCCAGTCGTTACAATGTAGTTCTTTGATACAAGCGCGCTGGAGCAACACTTGGAGTAAAACCTTACGAAAATGTTTGTTTAAAATTCTGAGAGAACGATTTTTTTATTCATATGGTAATGTGGTCAACTCCTACAAGGCTTGGCCAATTTAGAAGCGATATTTTAAAATTCATGGTTTATTTTTATTGTTTGAACCCTGCAGAATAAAAATTTGTTGTGATCCCTCGAGAAATTCAATACGCACGAAAGATTCAAGAGGTCTTCGAGCGACATCTTCGTTTCGAATTACTTGACTTGAATAGCGATGTGATCTCCACAGAAATACTACCTTCTTTTTTCATCTTAAACTTACGTAAAATGTTCATAAAAAGAATCAGAGTTATACAATTTACCCCCAAAAGCCGCCTGCAAGAACCACACAATATTTTCTAACATCAAAATGCACTGCAAGATTTGCTTCGATCCCTGCTTCTTATAGCCGTCTGAACTGTTATTATAAAGCGCCTTAGTAGAAGGTACTGTATATATGTAAGTCAACTGGAATTGTAGAAGCTTTCGAGGGTGATTTTTCCTGAATTTTCAATGCCTTGTATTTTACATGTAAGATTAAAAATTGATACCAAATTTGCAATGACATGTGGCATTTCAGAATTATGCATGAAGACATCAGTTAGAACTTTTGCTCGGCGTTAGCCTAAAATTCCATGGCACATTTAATCAAAAACTTGCAGAGCAAAATGTTTATGATCGTACCATCCAAATACCCTAAGAAAAAGGATCAAGTAATTACAAATGTGCAGTTATTCCTTCAACAACTCAGTTCTTCTCACCTCAACGCCTCAAAGATTTCCTTACAATAACAATAAACGTTCGGTGAATTCTGTGAGCTAAGCGCAATTCCGCGTAGCGTTTTTTTGTTGCATTTAATGTATTTGCTGCTGTTACAACCTTAACGAGAGATTTTTTCCAATAATTCCGCCAGGAAAGCTTTAAAAATCGAGCAAACTGGCTCTTAATGTGCCATCTTTGTTGTAAGAAGTTGTGAATATGTATTAGATCGCCCACAAAGAACTTAAACCATATCGAAGAATTATTTGAATTTTTCTTCGATTATCGAGTAGAATAAATTCTCGGTCGGGAAATGTGAAGCTTGATTACCGAGAGAGCTAAGGCCACCAAAATAGCGATCAGATAAGCTGCCTTCGAACACAAAATTCCTTGCTATAGTGCAAAGCGATAAACTATGGAAAAGCTTCGAAGAAAACACGTTCCCGTGTTTATGATATTCCATGCGGTTTATTCACGCGATCAGAAGCGAATCAGAATGAGAAGAGTCCAAGCTACAGACACTAAAATCCCTTTCCTTAAAGATCACATTTTCCTTAGAATTATTTTCGTAGAGAAACGAGCTGCCTCAGCTCTTGAATACAACCCGTATCTACGGTTTGTGTTACCATCTTCCAAGTTAACCAGTTCGATGCCCTAAGCGTGCTAAATCGACTGATTAGCAGTTTAAAAGACTCACCTTTGCGTTCAGTTGATCGTTGAGGGCAAGAGACGGCCTTAAGCTGCTTTCCTGTGGCAAGAAAATCGACAAAAGAGCGCTCTAAGTTCACAGACCTCTGTTAGCAGGAAAAATACGCTGTCACTAAAAACCCTGACTTTCATCAACCGCGAATATTTAAATACCCCTTACGTCTCATGTGTCCTATTAACAAACAACCAATCACAGCGTGGAAAATTTATATCGGGACCAATGAGAACGTGAGAAATATATTTGAAACAGAGGTGCTAACATGTATGCTCACGTGCACGGAACAAAAGAACTCGCTGAGAAATTCGCGAATACAAAGGAACCGATGATCTCACATAGTAAACTCGATTGTATTAGCATTAGCATAACCTATTAGTGCATGTAAATCAGTTCAAGTACACTGGAAGTAAATTCAGGTCCTTTGTTGTTCATATTAAGTCCACACTGTCATTTTTCACGCTCGGTGAACAAGACCATTGTTTCTAACTTGCTTGTGTTGATGGTGGACCAATCGCTTGCGGTTTCATTGCCGCTGTGCCGCAAAAATGAACAGACCTTCGAACAGATTAACAAACGGAATATTTAGTTTCAAAATTAACATTTCTATGTGAAACAACGTGACTGAAGACAAGTTAAACTCCTTGTCTCGGAAGCCATTTGTGAACGGGCGAGCGAATAACCTGAAACAGAAATAACAAAAACCAACTACCCGGAGGGCCGATAAGCGAAATCAAGATACTAGCTGTGCTTTACGATACTTTAGAAAATTATCTCTTTGTTCTTTATTCTCTCACCTTTTTCACCCAAATAACAAAATCCAATTGCATTTAGTCCTTTCCAAAGGAATTTCAGAACACAGTGTTTCATCGATCTTTCTTTTCAAGTTTTATTCCGCGGGTTTTTGTTTAGATACTGTTTTCCCCTCTGTTTGTTCTCCAAATATTGTTGAACAATATCCTTTTTGGAATTTGTAGTCTCAAAGGCAAGTTTCCGAAACGAATTGTTGAGTTTACATCGCCAAGACATTTTTGATCAAAAGTCCTCTTTTTTTTCCTCAAAAAGGCTGGTACGACGTTCACTTCATAAAACCCATAAACGTCATAAAAGGTAAAACTGACGATGGGTTGTTTTAGAAAGTTAAATTTCCCTTAACTATATGACAAGTTTAATCAACGGAAACGCTTCATCTTTGATGTTATTTTTCTCTCAGCAAACCGTCTTAGAATGCTTTATAAAACTAACTCGGAAACTGTTTTCAAGTGCTTTCATTTCCGCAAGACCGCCAACATGCACACATGAATCAGTTGGGTTGTAAACGAAAATTTACAATAATCTCCTGACTGACTTGAGGAACGTTTAATACAAAAGCGTTTATCTGTTTTCCTTTTGTCGATCACAAAATCAGCTAAAACTGGTTGACCTCACTGCTCCCAATTACAATTTGCCAGAAGACTCTCAATACACCGTATAAATTTCCACAGAAACAAAGTCACTACGAGTGGATTCGTGCGTGATGTTTGTAGTTTCCCTTATGTACCGCCCTCAGAAGATTTTCACGTCTATTGTAATTGATCGAACTTTTTCAAGTATGACAACTTTGATTTTCAGCGGGCGGAATCAGTGATTTTTTTAGCCGAGTTGTTCGACGTTTTATTTTCTAATGCCGCCTAACCGACGAGTTTGGAAGTAATTCAATGTGTACCACATCTTAAACATTATTTTCAGGAAGAATGCGGCTATGGTTTATCAAGCTCTCCCATGCATTTTCGCTATCAAACAGAAAACTTTCGATCAACACAGGAATGTAATTATTATAATTGATGTAATGACGTAATGTATTAAAATGCTCTGATAATTAACAAAACTAATATATTCCGGTCAGGTTTTTATCTTTTTTCAATTCATTTGTAGCAAAATTCTGAAACTTAATATCTTCTTTTAAAATTTCCCGTTCAAATTGAAGGCGGGTAAATTACGTGACAAAAACTCAAGGAGGACAAAAGATGACATCACTCCTGAGAAATTTGAATGCCGTCGGTGATTGATGCCCATTTACCACAAAAAAAGGACTTTACATTTTTCTCTGCATTTTTCCTGGAAAGGATGCTCTAATTAGTACAGTAACAGCTTATCATTCGGGAAGATTGTGGTTCGACATTTTGAAAGTGACCTGAATTCTAACTGTTCTCATTTTCAAATGAGAACAGTTAGCTTAGCTCTTTTAAGTTTCAACATGGGTAGTAGAAGACTCCAGTCTCTTGACTATCCATGGTTTCAAGTACTTCTCAGTATCTTGTAGATTAATCTAATAGTAAATGTCAAATCAACTTAAGCTAAACTTGTGTTTACAACCTTGGTCAGTGCCTGAAAGGCCTTGCATATGGGGGGAATTTACGCAAAGAAAAAACCAAAGAAACAAACAAATGGCTGTAAAAACCCCAACTCAGCAGTCGCTTATGTCAGTGATATACAAGGCGGACGAGCTAAGCTCACAACAAATACAACTTTTAGCAGGACAAAAGACTTAACGAGCCTTAACACTCAGCCAAGCTGACTCCAAGTTTAAGCTAACACAAGCTGGGGCGTTTGAAGCTTCAGTGCTTACCTGAATCTTTAGTTAATGTCCAAGAGGGTAAGAAATGTCGTTTTACTTGGCTTTTATATCGGCCCTTATGAAACCCGTGTCTCGGCCAGTACCTCGTGTGTGAAGGCAGTAGTAGGCGAAGTCACGGTTTCGCGCGTCAAAAGTTGTCAAAAAAATGACATAATTTTACCATGAGACTTTCTGATTGGCTTACTACTGTCGCAAAAGATATTCTTCTACAGGAGCAAACGGCCGGCACCATATTTGGTGGCATTATAATCTGGGATTTTTTATCCGATTATTGATACAATTTGAACTTGACATTTTTTGCTGTGTACGTAACGCAGGCTCGAGCAAAGAGAAGTTACATTTTGATATTCGAAATAAACGGTTCACCCCTTAATTTTTCACGTGGTGTTTCCTAAAACAACTAGAAAATATTTTCTGCGTTTCTTTCGAGTTATAGGAACATTCGCGAAAGTGTGTGAGAATCGGAAAAAGCTGTTCAAATGAAACACTCGCCTGTCGGATCGTGTCCCTACAGCATTTCTCGTTCTCCCAAACTTCCACTCATGTCGCTACAACTCGAAAGATATTTTCTATTTCTTTTAGAAAACACCCCGAGAAAAAGAAAGCAAATTATTCTACTTTCAAGATGATTAGCTTCCGGCTCTCTGAAACGGCTCTCAGAGCCACAATCTCTCTCCCAAATCTCCTCGCCTTTTTTCCACTCTGCGTACGGCTTCCCGACTAGAAATTCACTACTTCTCAAACTCATTAATAATTGATCAAGTTAAAACAAAGAAAATCACAACCGTAAAGGACACTCGACACAGTTTCATCGGCTATCCAAACACCTCGAATTTCGCCTAAAAATACTCCGCTGCGCGTCGTATTTTCAACTCTCTTCTCGTTGTTTGGATATCCCGATGAAACTTTCTTTCGTGTTTGATATATTACATGATAAATGGCGTAAACTCTAGGTACAAAGTTCACCGCCAAAACAAACGCTTGCGCGCCAAATCCAGCTACATTGAATTAAACAAAAAATATCTTTGGCTGACTGACACATTGTACTCGACCTGTAGTTTTGTCCAATCTGGCATTTCGCATTGTTTTTTTCACTTAATTATTTCCAGATTAGGCAGCATCTAATCCAGTTGCCTAGCTGGCATGTGTATCCGCGTGTTTCATTTGAACTTCAAACTGCATGGATTCTCGATCATCGCAGCGGCGTTTTGATTTAGCAACAAATTAGTTTTGCTTTTTTGGATTCAATTTTAATATTTTCTTAAGTTTACTAAATCTAAGGTGAATACATTTTACTTTATATTTTTGTCTCCCCAATTAGTAGAGCACTTGTGCTCAGCTATTAAGACTGAGACTTAAATAAAGTTGTCATTCATTCATTCATTCATTCATTCATTCATTCATTCAAGGGTTTGCATTAAATTTTTAGAACTGGATTGATTTAGGTCTCTGTTCAAGTTGTATATTGACAAACGCCGGCATTGCATAACTACTCCACACCCCCCACCCCCCCCCCCCCCCCCCCCCCCCCCCCACCCAACACTACAAAAA
>Ga0126339_10003851_pt1 | contig 10980 bp, 9 predicted proteins | sample OrbTmetagenome_2_FD_92532 | JGI IMG/M metagenome (GOLD analysis project Ga0126339, IMG submission 92532) | Coral microbial communities from Petempiche,Puerto Morelos, Mexico - Orbicella T R C metagenome | ecosystem: Host-associated > Invertebrates > Cnidaria > Coral | place: Petempiche,Puerto...
ACATCATCGATTTCACCTCAGCAGGACCAAAGAATTATGGATACAAGACGAAAAATGGTAAAGTGTGCTGCAAAGTGCGTGGGTTCACCCTAAATGTTCGTGGTCAACAACAACTTAACTACATCATGCGCCAGAACCTTCTATTGTCTTTCTCGGCTCCTGATTGGTTACCGCACATATGAACGTCCATTACTACTTGTATTTACTGTTAAGTGTTTCGTTTATATTTTATACAGACTGTTGAATAACCAGCTTCGCCAACTACCAAGAAAATGAATCCTGAGTGAAAATAGAAGCTATCATATTAGTATCAATAAACAACGCTTTTGTGAACAGAATAACTGTTGTCTACCTTCGTGTTTTTTTACTCGGAACAAATATTATACGGTCTCTATCTGAAAATGAAACTTTTCGCAGTAGCTTTTCGACAAAGACAGTTTTCTTCCATACATCTCTGTTTCTATTCCATAATCCAGTAACCTATTGTGGAGCAAACATACAATTAACTAAATGAAATTGCATTGCGATGTTGTGAAAAAAGTAACTCCTTTCAACGCAGCGCCCCCGTCGACCGCCAAACTGAATTACACACTGTTGCTACCAAATAATGTCACGTGAACGAAAACTTGTGCAGCGATTGGTTAATGATTTATTTTGGTCGAGGTTATCAAATCTGATAACGATCCCAGACTGTTTAATATTCGGGAGGTCTGAAACCCAGTATGTTGCCATGGTAACAGAACTGTTCAGCTCGTATTGTGTAGCACATTTAGTAGAATCTTGATGCAAAGAATCAAACACTTCTGATACAAATTGGCTGAGATATCTTTCTTCATAATATTTGATCAATATTTGGTTGAGTGTCTGACATCATCACTCGGCTAATTTGCATATTTTAAAAACTTGAATATCTCTGGAACAAAATGTGATATTTGAAAAGAGTAAACAGCGTTTTTCTTCTCATGCAGATTTTCGTCATAATACCACTTTAAAAGGCAAGGTAATTCCCATAGTAGCATCCACCTCTTTACAATAAAACAGATTCTTTTTGTTACACTAAGTTAAAGTCCCGAAGACAGTTTGTGATCCCTACCTTCACCTACAAGTTCTGTTCTTTGAAATACTGATCTTCTTCCAGTCGATCTCTGTGGGCTGTAATTGCTGCCTGGTCAAAATTGTATTTGGTTAATTGTTTATTATTTCGGCCAACCTATTCCACCCGACAGCACTGAAGGTGTAGATATGGCTATGGAGCCACAACCTAAAAGTGTCTAGTGTGTATAAAAGAGATTAATTTGTGGACTGACTGGTAAATTTTGCGAATAAATCTGCCTAATACTACGCAGAGCAGGGAAATAGAACAAACCATTTGAATAAAACCAGCTCATTACACAAAGTGCAAAAATAAAACAGTTAACTTTGATGAATGACATTAAATGCGGAGGGTTAAAGATGCTTGACTTAGAATCTATGATTCTATACCAGCACAAAGAACCGTGTGTTTGAAGAAGTATATTGAAGATTATGCTAGTCCTTGGAAAACTTTCTTGAGTTATTATTTGAAAAAGGTAGGAGGAAGGTTTATTTTGCAGGGCCACTTTGACTGTCGTAATCTGCCAATATTTATACCTGGGTTTTACAAAGACTGCCTTGATGCATGGTCCATTCTCACAGGCAAGGAAGTGTGTTCTTATGAAGATATAAAGAGTCAACTTGTGTGGAATAAGAAATATATTCTGAGTGATGGTAAATCTTTGTATCATAGGCCTTCTTTCACAATACATGTGGGATAGGTGAAGTCGGAGATTTGGATTCTAAAGATAATATTTTCAGTGGCGGATCCAGAACTTGAGCTAATGTGGTGGTGGTGTTGGGGGGGGGGGGGGGGGGGGGGGGGGGGGGAGGTTGTTTTACTTGCTCTGCCGGCTTTTCTTCCTTCAGTCATTTCTTCTTTTTTCATCCAAAATAACGGGGGGGGGGGGGGCAGGGCCCCTCCCCTAGATCCGCCACTGATTTTTCTAGGAAGTGCAAAAACTCCTCAAGGCAAAGCGAACCCTAAGTTAATATTTCCTCTTAATGAAAGTGGTCAGTGCCATACCGAATGAATGGCGTTCCACAGTTAAGGGAAAAAGTGTTCACGTTGAACCGCATCCCTTCCAATTCGTTTCAAATGCCAATAAGGGGCGAGACGTCTGATGTTTCAAGCATCTCCTCCAAAACACTTTACAGAGGGTTCCGCTCGTGAATAGTAAAGAAATCCTTCCGACCTCTCAAGCTAAATTAGATGAGTACCCTAACCTCTCTGTCAACTGGAAAGAAATCTATTCATTAGCCTTCAATGTTACTTTGCACACAAAGTTGAGAGTATTTCAAATAAATTGGATGTTGATTGTTGACGTGAAAGGCCTGAACATTTCTCATAAGGTCACGCCTCGAAATACAGTGCTTTTAAAATAATTTTACCGGTCTCTTTAGATTCCAATGCACCGAAATAATGTCAATTTTAGTCTCATCGCTAACTGTGCTCACGTTGGAGCACGGCGAGCGCGAAAGTAAGCCTGCTTTGACCTCTGCAAATTTTTTAATTAAAATCTCTGCAAAATTTTTAATTTCCACCCTGGAAACCACAGAAAAAATAAGCCAATTATGAAAGTATGAACTTTGACTGCTCAGATTTCTCGGGGAAATTTTAAATCTTTTTCATAACAACATGCAGGTGCGATATCCGTTTTTGATGACGTTTTGCCGCAGAAAAACCGTCAAAGTTTATGTCTAGCAAGGACGCACACTTAATTCCAAGTGATCTTGCCTTGGCAGTCTGGTCTTTGATGCTGGTAAACGGGCAAACGCCTTCGTGTTGTTTCGTTGCCCGCTTGCAATCACATATGCAGTCGGCAAGACGACAAGTACGTCTTGATTCATTTTAAAACGTAGTTTCAACTGCTATTTCCTGCTTCCTCTTTAGTTTGAATTTTAACCAGAAATAGACTAGAACTTTGGTAAAACATCAGTAATACTCGCACTCAACTCTTCCTATGTCTGCAAACGTGGACGATTTAACTTTTATTGTGAAAACGTGCGGTAAATTACCGACCCTATGGAGATCTAATCGTTCCTCATCAAACATAATAAATTGACAGTTTTCTCGCCTTTCCTGCTTTTCGACTAATGGCATTTCACTTCGCTCAGGCGAAGCAGAAATGAAAAAAATTACAGACATAAAGGGAGGGTCACTTTCTTGGCGCCTCTTTACCAGACTCCATCCCGCCGGATCGCTTTCCTCTTCGCCGCTCGCGCGCCTGACTCAAAGGTAAGCCTGCTCGCAGGCTATCTCATCGCAAGTTTAATATTTCCGCGCAATCTATAGAAGAATATATTTATTTCGTTCTTATTTTCGTTGGTGGATAAGTTTATATTATGGTTGCTGAGAATACAAATTTTTCGTTGTCTGGTCTGTCTGAGATGCTAACCTTGGATCAGTTTGATGTATAACCAATAATAAGAGTGCATTATTTATTTTCTCGCGTAAAAGTGTAAATCGTTTGTATATTACGTGACACAGCTTACTTTTAATAAGTTAATAGTACCGTATTGCGGTAACAAGATGCCTGCTTTGAACAAAAGTCCCATGGCGTTGTTTAAATGATTTTTAACTATCAACTGCCTACGCCTCATTGACCCGACACAATAGCTTTCCGGTCAGATGGGAGACGAATTATCCCCCAATGGTGCTTTGACGATGAGAAAATGCTTTGTAACCGTTTGGGCCGATAATATGTATAATAATTATCAGAATGCTATCATATATCTTTTATATCGCAAACGTGCGATCCCAGTAACCCTCTGGGGGTAAATGCCCTCGACCAGGACGAACTTGTGTGACAATTTATGACGCGACAAAACCAATGCCTTATCCCCTATATCGCCATGCGCACCTCAAGGAACCGGAAGTTGCGTCGTTGTGAATCGGCGACGTGGAACGACGTCGAAACAAATCAGTCTATTTAGGTTCGGGAGCAAAGAATTACAGCGCGAAAAAAGTATTCAAGTCGCGTTTGTAATCCTTGTGCTCGCAAGATTAGAAATCTTGGATCACTCTATTTATTCGTCCAGGAATCGATACAAGGTAAAATTAGTATATCAACTCCAGTAGAGAAGCGTTTGCTGGAAACGCCAGATGCGCAAATCGGTTCGAGTGTTATCGCCTGTGACAAAAACAAATAGCCTGCGGGTAGGCTCATCTTTGAGTCACACATGCGAGCGGAGAAGAGGAAAGCAATCCAGCGGAAAGGAGTCTGGTGAAGAGGCGCCAAGAAAGTCATTTTCTAGTCTCGCGGCTTCGCCGCTCCATTTTGCGCCCGCGTCTACGCGCGCGGGCTTGTGCTCCAACGTGAGCCTGCACTTTTCCGTTTCGGGGCTTCGCTGCTCGATTTTGCGCTCGCGTCTACTCGCGCGGGCTTGTACTCCAATGTCAGCCTGCGAGCAGGCTAAAAACAAACAACGGAAAGTCTTCTCGGAAAACTTTGGAATTTGGTCAAGAGAGGCTTCAAACATCTGGGAAGGAAAATGACGATAATCTTGACCAATATTTGAATATAGATAGCCTTCCCCTAGGCGGCTTTGTTTATAAAACCGACTCTTGAAATGTCCTCGTAAGAATTCCCTCCGACGAGAAGACTAAATGTTTGCATTGGTAAGGCAAATATGTGGAAATAACTGGCATGCCACAACTAACACTATAAAGCAAGCTGGTTTTCACTAGCGACGGAGTCGTGGTCGAAGTCATAATCAGAAGCGTAAAGCGATACGATTTAGTGAGTTACGAACTAGTGAAACCTAGATTGTCGGAATCAGAACCAAAAGCGGAAGAATAAACCAATTACAATGTTCGATTCCGCGCCTTGTGATTGGTTGGTTCTTCCGCTTCTGCTTCCGACTCCGATAATCTGTTTTCACTAGATCATAAGCGACGGAGTCGTAAACGGAATCGGAAGAAATGGAAACGTCCTGATTCTTCCGACTCCGATTCCGTCGAGCTTATGACTCCACTTACGACCGTCCGATTTTCGATTTTCGATTTTCACTAGGTCGTAAGCACTCTTACGTCTCTGACTACGACTCCGACTCCGTCGCTAGTGAAAACCAGCGTTAAGAAATCATTCAGTATTGTACCCAGAAGTTTTAAATGCTGTCAGCAAAAATGTTTCTGACGAAATGTCAGAGTACCTACGAAAACATGTTGCTATGTAACACACCAAACGAAATCACTGGGTTTTCCCACACAGTAGTGCGAATTTTCTGTCCCGTGGTTATTATCTTGTCCTTTGCACATGTGGCATTCAAGAAAGTGATGTTGATGCTGTGTCGCACTTGCTTCTGCAAAAATGTGAAGGCTTTGAAATACCAAAGCGTCGGCACTGCACTGCACTACAGTATTTCTACCGTACTGTCGAGGCTCACGACTAAATCCTCGTTCGGCGAGAAAAGTAGCCTGAATATCAGGCTTTTATTACTCGCGGGGTATACTCAGGTTACGAGAAGAGTTGAAGCTTTTTGTAAACATGTTCGGGCTCTCGAAAGTTCAACTAGCTCAGCCAATCACTAACCCCGTTCGCCAGGGAACGGGGTTTTCAAAATCCAGGAGTTTGTCTGAAAGCGTTTCCTTCCCTGTCCTCCCCCACCCCCATCTTTCTTTTTTTGGCTCTCGCCCCATTTTCCGCGCAGGCAAAACACTGAAAATCCCGTTCCTAAGTACCTGGGTCTTTCTTTGCTCCCAAACCCCACGGAGACGCTTGCTATGGAGGCTAATGTTTATGGGTTTCAATGGCTATGAAGACGATGAATTTGGGAAAGCTGCTCCTTTGGATTATAGTGGCGATTCAAATATTCCACTTAGGCGTGGGTGAGTGTGGCGAAGAACTACTCCTTGTTAAAGGAGAAGGTCACTCCAAAAACCGTGTATTTGTTTTTCCATCACCAATAAAAAGTTCACATTGCGTTGAGTTACTCACCATTGTTTTAGCTTCTGAATGGATGCGATCCCAATGAAAAAGAAGTAAAAAGTTCGATACTGGGAGCCGCCATTTTGAAAGAATCTTGAAGGCCAGGCCGCATATCCGTAACGTCATTCAGTCCGAATTGGTGCGAAACTCAAAGGTTAAAGATCTCCTTTTCTTTTGTAAATTCGTTTACTCCGTTGTGAGCTTAAATGTTGGGCCCCGGGCTGTAAAACCCGAACCGAAAAGGATAGGGAAAGAGGATTGACTTTCTTAATTTGCCTGCAAAGAACAAAAAATTGCCAAAGAAGTTCGAACAGCTACGCCGGGATGAGAGATTCATGCCAAAGAAACTCGAAAATGTGTATGTGTGCAACGAACATTTCACAGGAACTCGAATTTCAAGAAAAAACCTTGGGACCAGCTGGCCCCTAAGTTTTCAGGTTTGGTCGCCAGCACAAGTAGTTTAGTCGCCAAAAATTTTCAACCCTTCAGGCTTAATATATTTTCACAAAAAGACGCTAAAACGGCGTGAATCACGGGTTTTGCATGTATATATCTGTTTGCCGCTTTTTTTCTATAATAACAGGGAAAATGGCTTAATGAAATTCTAATTAATCTTCAGATGAAGACTTTGATGAGTTCTGTGAAGTGACATACGTGGAAAAAGCAAGGTACAAGGATTGAAGTTCAGAGTCCATCCCTTATACTTCCCTCCTTTTCCTGTATAAGCTTGTAAATAACAAAGTGAAAAAAAATTAATCACACAAAAAAGCGCCAGGTGACTGTATATTTGATTTGATTTGAGTCTACGCTTTTTGTGTACAGCGGTTGTTTTATTCAGTATAGTTATTCAAAATGGCGGCTGAAGGCGACGCGGAACGAAAAGAAAAGCATCCTCCGTGCAGTGTAAGTATATAATCGTAGCTTCTTAACATACCACTCATCTAAAATAGTATTTTTTAGTGGTAGTCCGTTTTAGGGTAGTCCATTTGGGTAGTACATTAGGGTATTCCACGGAATAGGGGTCAGTGTTTTGTCCATCACCATTGAAAACTCTTTTCTGTGATACCAGAACTCCCTCCGCATTGAACCGCCAGTAACATAATCAAAGGAGACCTATGGCCAAACTCGTGGATTAAGTAATCTAGAGTTAAAATATGTTGGTGGACTTCCAATTATTGGTGTATTATTTAATGCTGTTAAAACAAGCCGGGTTTGTACCACGCAAGGTCTCACTTATCTCACAAAGCGTAGGCTTCTGTTGCACACACGTTACAAAGACAGTCGTGCAGAATAGCTAGGGTGGCAAAATTGCAGCTGAACATGGAGTGGTAAAGGCTAAGGGTTCTTGGGTCACAGTCAGAGGACGCTGCTGCCAACAAAAAGCCATGGAGTACTCGCTCTCCAAACCCGCATTGCCCCCCCTCCCTCCCCCCCCCACCCCCCGTCCCACACACACACACCCACATCTTGTTGTTGATGTTTGTCTGCCTGCTGGGAAAATTTGACTCCATTCAAGTAGAACGAGCGCACAGACCTTTTTCATTGCATTTCACTCAAGGCTACAAGTAAGGTTTCTTATGACACAGCACTTCTTAACCGCTTGTCTCTCTCTCTATATATATAAGTAGCCTTATTTGCAAACATTTTCAGTGTTGATCCAAACAATCTGTCGACCTATAAATACGTGTTCCAACAAGCTTATAGGGGATTTCTTTACCTTTGTTACCTTTTCAATCAGAAAGCAAAAGTGTAAACAAGAGACAGGGTAAAAATCATTTAAGCTTATCAACATCAAGTATTTGGGAATTATTTACCAAGTTTATCTGCATTTCACATCCCGCTCAGAGTTCAGATCAATGTACTAAAATAAGCAAGACAAGTAAAGAGAACTCAACTTTAATCTAAACTTAACTCAATGTCGATTGAACGTGGACAACTCAACATGAAAGTGCTATAAACTGCAAAGCTGTGAACGAAGGTTCTGCTTGATTGAACGGTGGATCTCACAGAAGATCTAATCAGCCAAACTTGGAAAGTAAAACGATAATAAGTCAAAGACTACTGCAAGGCTGACACAGCGTCGTATATTTAAAACAATATTACGGCTGGCTTCAGGTTTAGATGTTACAGGATCATAAAAAATGAAATTATAATATTATATAACGGTGCCGATGTTTGTACCGTTTTTAATGGCTGTTTCGTTCATTAAAAATAGTTGGTTTTGCTCATATAAGTTCATTCAGGTCGACCGCTAAGACACATTCTCAACAAATCTTACCACATTAGCCTGAGATTTACTCATTTTCAGGTCACTTTCCAGTAAACAAATGCTCATATCCTGGTCATGTTTTTACGCCTGGACGACTCAAATGCTCCTGAAATTCAGCCTTCGAGTTGGCCATATTACTAATTCCAACATTCGAAGTCGACTCCACTCCACTTTAGCGAAACACCTAATATTATTGTCGTGTAAAAGCTACAAAATCATCAAATTCGGGTTGGCAAGATGCACGCTTTTAATAGTAACCGCGCAGCTGCTCGGTTGCTATTCTAATATGGCGTCGGGCTTGGTTACTATTCCAACATGGCGTCAGGCTCGGGCGCTCTCGCTCGGGCCGACTAATTACGAACAGTGTCTACACCTGAGTGAGTGAGTGAGTGAGTGAGTGACACATTTGCATGTCGAAGTCCCCACAACAAACACGTTCTTACTCTTCGCGTATCCACGAGTTTAAAAACGAAGACAAATCAGATCAAAAGCACTAAACTGGGGATTTATTTACGCCACCAGGTCAACTCTGCGAGCAATTTACAAATAAACCTCCTCTTCCACTAACTGCGTCCATTCCAATTGTACTGCAAAATGTACCTTCCATCTTGGTGACCTACTCCGGCTGTTCTCGACAACAAACACATTCTCTTTGCGTCGGTATGTTTGCACATCTCTCAGAAGTACGCCACAGAGCATTTTCCAACCGATCATTCAATTCAACTTGATTATTATCTCCCGCGAAATCACTAGCACGTTCCGGCTTCAACAGCAGCCATACTAAACCTCAAAAGAACAAACACACTCTCGGACAGAATGACGTCACGGATATGCGGCCTGGCCTTTAAGATCTTTTCAAGATGGCGGCTCCCAGTGTCGAACCTTTCACTTCCTTTCTTTGGGATCGCATCCACTTTAGAAGCTAAAACAACGGTGAGTAACTCAACTCAATGAGAACTTTTTATTGGTGATGGAAAAAAATACACGGTTTTTGGAGTGACCTTCTCCTTTAAACTCAAGTATATGATTACAGCCGTGGAATAACTCAATTGTGAAGCCAATTGTCTTCCAAGGACCACAATTTCGCGCTCAAAACTTGTAATAACGAGTTATTAAACATAACATGTTTGATTACCTATTTACCTCGGATACAAATCATTTTACACACTATCAAATTAACGTTTCAGGAAAGCTTCATGCGATTTACATGAGAACTGGTTTTGATAAGGAATTGAAACGAATATCACATTGATCATAGATGTATTTTACGTTTTTAAGAGTCAGCCTGCTAGCTGAGAACCCCACCTATAGACTCGTTTTACGCTCAATTATCGTTATCTCATCCTCATATGTTTTTGAAATGGTGGCAGCGATCGGCAGATCACGAACATTTGTTGTAATTCCCTTTGGTTTTAACACTGTCCTTTACAACTAGCGTGACCAATTCGTGACATGCCATGCCCAGCCTTCGGCTCGCAAGCGATGTGTAACGCAACGTTTCTCACGTGGGTCGTTTTCAAAAAGATCTTCAAATCTAACAACTTTGTTTTCGTTAGTCCGATTTGTTGATGATTGTACGAACTTCAAACACTCAACGTAAAACATCTCGTGTAATACTTTCTCTGCAGTTTAGCATAATTACAACTAACAATTGACATCCTCGATCGGGAGAGGATTACGAAAGTGAGCATCGAGTATTTCTTTTTATTATTATTATTATTTGAAGGTATTATTATTTCTTGCAAAGGGTAAAACATTTAACCCATTTCCCTACTTTGCCATACGTAAGTACAGAGTATAATCATTATACATTGTGTATAAATTGTGCCAATGATGTTTGCACGAGAAATGCTACATTTCTTGCAGTGACATAATTGATCAGGATACATGTTTGGGCGTAGGATATACCCTTTAGTGTCCTTGAGATTATAAGGTGTCCTGCTTTCCACCGTCGTTGATCAGGAAAATAAAAACATGAATAAGTTCTGACCACGGTTATTTAAATGTTTTATTTCCAGAAAGGGGGTGGGGTTACTTTACAACGTATTATGCAGGGTGGCTCCGCCCCGAGGTCCAACCCCTTACCCTTGTATATACCATTATGACAGAAAAGGTACGCCTTTCGTGTACCTTCTACTGGAAAAGGTACCACTTTCTCTTACCTTCTTAGGAACATCGCATCTCTTTTCTAAACCCTTGAAGTGTAGTTAACGAGGTAATGCTTAATGAATTAAATGATACTGCCGTAAGGCGATTTTCTCTTCGAAATATTTTGATTAAGAGCCACTGCCCACAAATATGGACCAAACAACGGCACAAGTCGAAAAATCGAATTCGCTCATTTTTTGCCCATAGATTGGCCCTAGCTAGAGAACAAACGGACCATAGTTAGTTTCTGCTGATGCAGCTTTTTTTGGGAGGAATTTGCGAAAAACGATTTCGCCCCGGTTGAGCTGAAAATCTACTTCCGGTTATGCTGAATTTTCTAAAAGTTTGATTGCTTCGCGCGTCGCACAACAGCTACTTGAGAATCTTTCAATGTTTTTTATATTCAGCTCAGGACTTCATGGTATGACTGAGTGAAATATAAAATAAATCGAGGTTCCGTTTGAGCCCGAAACGAGATCGAACAGAAACGCAAAATATTACAATGTGTTGCAAACGAATTATAGCACTAAAATATCACCATATTTTCCTATGGGCTATAAC
>Ga0126339_10003852_pt1 | contig 10978 bp, 13 predicted proteins | sample OrbTmetagenome_2_FD_92532 | JGI IMG/M metagenome (GOLD analysis project Ga0126339, IMG submission 92532) | Coral microbial communities from Petempiche,Puerto Morelos, Mexico - Orbicella T R C metagenome | ecosystem: Host-associated > Invertebrates > Cnidaria > Coral | place: Petempiche,Puerto...
CAATAGTTCAGTAAAAAGCGTGAAAACCCACAAGAAAACACTTGCTTTCTGATCTTTCACAGAAAATTTGCGGAAAGAACATTAAATTGATGAATTTTTAGCTCTCTACAGCAATAATTTAACTTCGAGGCAAGGAGAATATCAGCTACTTGATATGTTTATTTTAGCTGTCAATCATGTGGGTAATTTTAAAATCTGTCCACACTACGTCGGAGGAATTTGAAATCGCAACAACCACCGGTCTTTTTGGGATTTGTGTTTTAAAAAAAGAATACTCGAGCAGGGAAATCACATTATTATCGTGAGGTTATCGTTTTCAAACAGCTTTGTTTTCAAAATGTTTCCGTCCACTTTAAAACGAAAAGCCGGCGTTTTCAAATTCCTCCGGTTTGAAGAACGTTTTCAGTTCGAAAAGCTCCCTTTTCGTGACGGATTAGTGTGGACAGTAGGCTTAACCGTGAAAATAAAGCTGTGTTTTCAAATTTTTTTTGGCGTGGTCTGAACGCTGCCTTACAGTTCCACAGCGTAAGGGAACTTATTCATCGAAAAATTAAGCTTAGAAAAAGATGTCAAATGGTGCAAATGCCACTAAAGCTGAACATACAAAGTCTGCAAACACAGTCGAACCTCTATTAAGCGGCCACTCTGGAGGACGAGACATCTGGCCGCTAATAGAGGTGGCCATTTAATAGAGTTTCACACGAAAACAAAACAACGTTGGCGTGGCCCAGTTTTCAGTTTATGAAATATAAGTACCAACAAATGCAAGTGAAGAAAAAGGAAAAACAATGACGGTTATAATAAGGTCCATAACGTTAACAAAAGCCAAAAAAACAATTATGTGTACAGACGTAGCCTGCGTAGCAGTCTTTTCCGTTTCCTCTGAGCGGGAGAAAGCGAGAGCCAAGGGGAAGTCTTGCGAACGGATGGGGCGAGCGCAAAAAGTTAGAAACAGGGGGAGGGGGTGGAGTTAGGGTTAGGCTGTTCCCGTGCCCTCGCGCGACTCCTGCTTGCATGAAAGGAAACGGAAAAGACTGCTACGCAGGCTAGTACAGACGCGACGTGTCTGTCAACCCAACACTGGCTCGTGTGCTGTACAAACAAACTAAAACGCTTCGAAACTTTGTTTTGTGATTGTTTTAATTAAATTCTGCTGAAAATGTTTTAATAGTGTTCCACTTTGTAATTCTTTTACCTTCATCTGGCTAAAAACGTCCAACTTCAAATCTCCCTGGCCGTTTAATAGAAGTATAAAACAAAACAAAAATTTGTTTTTCCCATTCATTTTGTAATGACTTCAAAAACGAATCTAAAAGTTGCTTTTTATACTTTGTCCAACAATTGAAAGCAATTCAACGCAGTGAAATAAAATTGTCTCGTAATTGGAGATTGTAACAATTTTGATTTAATTCAAGTATAACAAGCAATAGACCAACTTTTCCATTATGAGCAAATTACACATCTGTATCAATAGTCAATCACTCCTGGCTACCCACACGTCTTCAACTTTAAAATTCCATAATTACTACATAAATATGAAGCCATTAACTCCGTGCAGTTGAGGTGAATTACCTGCCGCTTTACGCAAGCCTGGGAGAACTTCAGATTGAGTTTACACTGTTTTCCGCTTCACAGTTCAACAAATTTAAAGGTAAGACTTTTCTAAAATGCCTTTTACAAGTTTGCTATCTCACAGGCAGTAAGCCTTTGCTATCTTTACTGAAACTCTAGCCAGGTTTTCCACATGTTTCGTCTTTCGTAAAATTGCGTTAGAATTCTGTTTTCCAATTTCGCCAAGTACAGTAATTTAATCTCAAAATTTTCCTAAATTTCTTATTTTTTGGCAATTATAAAAGGCACGAAATAAATCATATCTCAAAACAGCAATCGGAAGAACAAGTGATGTTCTCAAAGCTACCCCCATATGAACTGCTTCGAAAATTTAGGTTTCTGTACTGTTTGTGATTGTCAAATTTTGCGATTTTGAAAATTTAGGAGTATGATTGTTTGCGAAGTATTTGTTTCGCAGATAGTTTTGCCCCATCCGGTCAACTTGAATTCTCTGTAGTTTTTGCCACAAGGTCTGAGTTAATATATCTCGTTTGAGATTTAAAAAAGAGTTAAGAATACGAGAGAATACACGATTCTATCCCATGGAAATTGACGGGAGGAGCAGAAACTATTAAAGTGCCCATGAAATGCAAAATAATTGCTGCTTATTTGAAAGGCTCTTCAAAACGTCTCTAAAACGAAAAAAGATATTCCAAAAAAGAAAACGCCATTCTTCTGTATTTTGAAAAGCCTTTCAAATAAGTAGCAATTATTTTTCATTTCATAAGCACTTTAATAACATTTCTCAATTCTCTTGCTTCTGTCGAAGACAGCAATAATTTTATATCAAAGCTTGTTTGTTTTCACAGGCGATCCGTTTCGTCATTTTCAAAGGATTACTGCTGAGTGATTATGAAAGTAGGTTGTCAGACAAGATCTTTCTCACCAATCTCGTTGCTTCAAATTTTCTGGGGGATACTTCCAGCTAAATTTACTACCTATTTCAGACTGCAATTTCCGCGTCTCGCCACAAAAACTACCAACTTCCCGCCTCCCGCCAACCTCTTGCAATCCTGCATCCCTCCTTCAAATTTCCTTCTATCCCGCATCCCGACAGCGAAAAGGGGCTCATCTCGCATCCTTCCAACCTTTTGTCTGAACCTCTACAAAATGCGCTATAACGTAGAATGTTTTTTCTTTTTGCAGATCAGTGATGGACATCAAGTTTTATCTGTTCCTTTTACTGAGTGTTTTCGCGACCATTGCCAGGTAGGTACATTACTGACGAGTTCACCATGGCTACCAGTAGTTCGGTACACGCCTCCATGGGTTAAAAGAAGCGAAGTCACCTTAGCCGTTCTCAAAATGAGTCGTATGCATGTAAGTTTTGATAATAGGAATTAGCGTAAATTCGCACTTTGCCGACACTAAAAAGAGACCTGGGTGTGAGCATTGAGCGCAAAAGATCACGGTTAGTAAAATGAGTTGAGAAACTTGTGACATTCTTTCACATGCGCCCTCCCAAAAAGTTGACATTTTCCCCTTCGTTTCGTAAACGTTTTTTTCATTTTCTTTCGTGATTACTTTTTTATGAAATAATCGTAATATTATAATCTTAAGAAGCCCCACAGCCCCATAACCCCATTTTCCCCAGTAATGGAACTTGGAAACTTATTGTGTACCATACATGAAGTGAGATGGGATATAAGCACGTCATTGAAATATTTACATCACTTGCAGCCTTTACTTTCTACGACGCCAGACTCTAATAGCGTTTGAAGGTCGTCGTTACCTAATCTTGAAGTTATTTCTGTGAACAAAACAACAAAGCTGGGCTAATTCTGAATTTCTACGTGTAATTGGTTGTCTTGATTCTTTCAGCACCGAGAACAAATGTCAGGATCTCTTCGGAGTCGTGAATAATGGTAAATTTTATAAGCGACATCCTCCTCAACATTCACATGACAACTGGCTCGGAACAGCTAAACTGATCGGAAGAACGGGCTGGACCAATTTTAAGCACTTGTTCTTCCACCCGGACGGTACCTTGTATGGTGTGTGGGGTAACAAGTTCTACAAAGCACCACCTCCGACCTCTGCGTCTCAGAATTGGATCGCTAAAGCGACGCTTGTCGGCGCCGGGGGATGGCAAGTCTTCAAGTTCCTGTTCTTTGATCCCAATGGGGTTCTGTACGGGGTAACAGGTGGCAAGCTGTACAGGCGAAGTCCCCCAACACACAGCCTGGACAACTGGCTTGGATCCGCTACACTGGTGGGAACTGGTGGCTGGAGCGTCTTCAAATTCCTCTTCTTCGATCCCCAAGGGATTCTGCACGGCGTCGAAAATGGCAAGTTTCATAAGAGGCATCCTCCCGTTTATGCACATGACAACTGGCTGGGAACATCCACTCTCGTTGGCATCGCAGGATGGAGCAGTTTTCAGCAGCTTTTCTTCATGGCGGATGGTCAGTTGTATGGCGTTCACAATGGCAAGTTCTACAAGCGTTCACCTCCAGCTCATCACTTAGACAACTGGCTGGGTTCTGCGAAGTTGATTGGCTCAGGTGGCTGGTCCGTGTTTAAATTCCTGATGGCTCCTCTGAAGTGAGGGACAGTCGTCATGGTGGCAAAGAAGTCCGTTGCATTGGAGGCATTGTTGTCCCACAGTAGGACCATTCCTGATTACTTCCAACTGTAGGATTAAAATTTAGTCTAAACCATGAGATGAAATGTAAGGGCCGATGGATGAAACCAAATTTTTCGTCCTTCGATTGATGTAATAATCACTAAGCGAAAATAAAGGGGCATTAAAGAACAATTTCAGTTTCTCTTTTTAATTATAATTATGAGGAAAAAGTGACAAACTAATGATAGATGAGCTCAGTGCAAATTCATGTTGCTGTGAGGGATGGGCAAACTGTCCGGCAAGCATGGTTTGTTTACCAGCTGCTGATGACAAACCTGCAAGTTGCTATTTACCTCCTCCTTATCGCTGAGGAAGCTACAAAACTCAATTTGTTCTCTTGCATACATCACAGCACCACTCTTCTACTGTCTACCACAACTGTCTCGATCACACAGTCCAATGTAGGGATAGATTTGTATGAGTTGAAACATATTCTTTTTCAATTCGTTTTTCTGTTATCGTTTTCTACTTGCATACTTTGCATAATTCTGATGAGCGTTTCTTGCTTGTTTGTTGTTTCTTTTTTTTGTTTAGAAAAATAAGAACAGGAAAACTGTTCGGGATGCAGAATGTTTAGGTCAAAAATTAACAAGATGTGGGATACCCCGACCCCCTACCCCCGACCCCCCACCGCCCCCGATCCTATCTCTTAATGGGGTCTCGTATGTGGTCGCCACGCCCCTGGTGACTCCTTGAGAAACTAGTTTCAGTACGACCATAAGGTACCTTAAAGTACATCCGTTCGATATATTTTTCAAAGTCCTTTTAAATACCCATTCTAGACTAATGAGTAGTTTCTTCGAAACGCATTTTAGGATAAAATCTAGATCTAGAAAACGACGTTTGGAACTCTCTGAAATCATTTTCAAGTTTAAGAAAGTGATTAAGTTTTTGCATATATGAGTCAAATTGAGACATGAGAATTTAAAAACCGATAAAATCTGTAATGACAAAACGTAAGTGATAAAAACTGAAACACAAAAGGCTAGATAAGACAACAGGACTATGTTAAAAACAGCAAAAGATGTAATCAATGCAAAATATAAAATACTCTGCGTTATAAAAATAACTTTGCGCGGATGGAGTCAGACTGCTGGTTCATTGTTGGCTTTAGGCCCTGTATAAAAAGCATCTCATAAATTAACCAGTCAATTTACTCTAGCACTTCCGTAAGTTCTTTAATCTAAGATCTATGTCACTTGGGTCCCTCCCATGTTGCTCTCTGAAATGTTTCCCCGATCGCAGACCTCTTATGTTCTTCAATACGTTGATACAGGTGTCGACATGTGTAGCCGTGACATAATCTGCACTACACTGATTACACTTGAAATGGTATACAACGCACTGTTGATTCACGATTGGGGGTTTCTGTTCTCTTGGCTTGATCTTGGATCCGATTTTTCGGCTTGTGTACACGGGATGGATATTCGTTCCGATTTTGCGACTCAGTAATTCCCCAAGTTGTCTTCGCACAAAATTGACTGATCTCCGGTCGTTAAATGGTAATATTATTCTCACAAGTGCTTTCTTCTCTTCACACATCTGTTTTGATCTTAAATCTCCTGAAAATTTTGCAGAAACAAAATCACTGAATTGTTGATTGCAAGAGTAAGCCTGGGTAACGAAGTCGAAAAAAAGTCTCCCTGAGACGTTCACATTCCAGGTGGAACAGCCGCCAGTTACATGAAAGCTTAAATGCACGATTCAGCATCGTTTTTAGCAGTGAATGTTTATATCTCACATCGACATGACTGTGATAATGCAATGATAATCAGGTGTCTGTAGGTTTTTATAAACCTTTGTGTCCAGGTGGGAATTCCGACTGAGTAAATCTATCGGAGCAATGCAATTCACGTAGTGTCAACAAAGAGGCTTAACTCGCTCTTGTACTTCATGCAGTATGCACGAAACGTCATTCGAGATGGAGGTGAAAATAAGGAACGATTCACTTAGTTTTCCTGATTTTTCTTTTTTAAAAAAGACTTTTTTCGTAACAGATATAGCCAAAAGTCAATAGAGTAACTCGTAAAAAACTAGGACAACCTGTGAGCCTCACATGTCCGCAATGCGGGCCTATTTTTTTTACGAGAAGAGTAATTCCATATTACGCAAAGGTTAGCTATGGAGGTATATCTATGACAAAATTCAATACTCAGTAATTGATATCAAATCATCCAAATTGTACATGCATCAATCCAAAGCTGAATGGCAACAAATAGTCATTACGCAAACAGGCATCACGCTAAACGGCATCACGCTGGAAGGCATCACGCTAAAAGGCATCTCACTTAAAGGCATCACTGGAAAAGGCATCATGCTTAAAGGCATCACGCAAAAAAGCATCACGCTAAAGGGCATCACGCGAAAAGGCATCACGCTGAAGGGGATCACCCGAAAAGGCATCACGCTTAAAGAGATCATGCGAAAAGGCATCACTCTGAAGGACATCACTCTTAATTTAAAGGTATCACACGAAAAGGCATCACGCAAAAGGCATCATACAAAAAGGCATCTAGCGAAACGGCATCACGCTTAAAGGCATCACACGAAAAGGCATCACCCAGAAAGACACCATTACAAAAATTATATGAAATCCGGGGCTAACTCTTCTTTCTCGTGTCTTGTAAGATAACAGCGTTCTCAAATAGTTTTTGACCGAGACATTCCGTCTTTGCCTCCTCGCGAGGTCTTAATTCAGTACAGGATGCGTGCCTTGAGAGAGTTAATACAGCAAGTGAGCCATGGAATCGAAAACGATTGCATTTCTTTCCGATCGGTGAGATCGGCGAGTATTTTTCAGGATGGCGGACAAGGGCTGGGCGTTCTTCGTATGACATTGACGATAGTACAAGAACCTCCTGAACAGGAATTCACTACTGCAGCTACACCTCTCCTTTATTATTGTGGGAGAGGGAGATTTCGTGTAGAGACACAAGCAGAAGCGTTATGCCTGTTTGCGTGATGCTTTTTCGCGTGGTACCTTTTAGTGAGTGTAATACCTTTCACGTGATACCTTTTGCGTGATGCCTTTCTGCGTGATGCCTTTTCGCGTGATGCCTTTAAGTGTGATGCCTTTTCGCATGATGCCTTTTAGCGTGATGCCTTTTAGCGTAATGCCTTTTTGTATGGTGCCTGTAGGCGTGATGCCTTTAAGCGTGATGCCTTTTCGAGTGATGCCTTTCAACGTGATGCCTTATAGCGTGATGCCTTTTCCCGTGATGCCCTTCAGCGTGATGCCTTCAAGCGTGATGCCTTTTAGCGTGATGCCTTTTAGCGCGATGCCTATTTGCGTAATGACCATTTGTAGAATCAGCTAGTTGCCATTCAGCTTTTGACTGATGCATGTACAATTTGGGTAATTTGATATCAATTACTGAGTACTGAATTTTGTCATAGATATACCTCCATAGTTAGCTCATCATCCAGTGTGAAATTCACCGGCTTGCTCATAGAGCACTTTGATTCACTTTGACTGTACTCCCTCGTTTCCAGCCTCCAAGGGAGTGTTGTTGTTGGTCGCCTAGCAGAAAATGCGAAACGCGGGCTTTCGATTTTGTTGTTAAACAACAGTTTTCGAGAACATTTAGTCGAAATGTGAACATGATTAGCTCTCCTTCATTCCAATCCACAATGACACAAGAACGCACGATCCCTGGATGCCCTTGGGCATTCGCTGACGACATGAGAGGAATCATCGACAAGAAGGAATTCAGGTTTGGAACGTTTGATCGTAAATTAACAGGATCGCTGTGCAAACACTTTTAAGCCTAACCTTAAGCTTGAATTTTGCTGCCTTCTCGTGAGGTGCTTCTCTTTGTTTACTCTTATTTTAACAAAACGTTTTGAGCGTTGTTGATACTGGCTCGCTCACATGGAATCCTTTCAATTTTGTGACAGTCTTCGGAGTCCATGAAGGAAAGCTATATTCGTTAATAAATTGATTCTCTAATTTAACAGGGGCTATGTCACGCATTATTTTATTTTTCTTTATTTATTTATGAGTTCCAAACTCTGTTTTATAATAATATGAAATCGTTATAGTTGCCTTGTTTTTCCTATTATATGAGAGCACTCAAGAACTAGAGGAAGGGAGGAAAATGCTCCCTCAATCTGTACTTATCCACACTTCTGCTATGCTCTCAACATTTCCTTGTGGTGGTGTGGTTACAGGGCTGACAGAGCCCTTCAAACATGAGGGGGACATTGGGGTTTGTAGTGTTGGACAATTTTTCTAGCAGTATTTTGGTAATTTTAATCTCAAATTGTGGTATTGTGGTATTCAAACAAACCTGCGGGATGCAGTTTTTTACTCCAAGTCCTCCAAGTCCTCCATTGTCTTCTGAACCTTTTCTAGTTTCCAATCAGAAATGTGTAATTTATTGTTTGTTAATTATTAGCCAACACGCCAATGGATGTTACTTCTTTGTTTATTTTGTCTAAATCTAAAATAACCTAAGTTGATGTTCATTAACAAATTCCTAATTGTTATTTCCGTGTTATTAATTCTTTCAACTTGACATACAGAGTTACGTAGTGGTTTTAGTATGACATTGAGTTTCAATTTGGTATTAAAGAATTGCGATATTGCAGTATTTGCCCCCCTCAGACATGGTTAACAGTGCTCTAGTCACAGCTGCTCTGGTCCCTTAGCTAGTTCTTAATTTCCTGGAGTTATCATATTAACTGAAAATTATGCTTTGCATTAGTTCAAAAGATCAGGCTTAAGTCTCCTTTTATTTCAAGTGGTTGCAGACCTATAAATTTGCAACAATTCGTACAAAATACAATGCATTATAAGAGCAAAGACAAAACGTCTGGATCAAGTGCTGGAGAAGGTTTTGATAACTTGTGTGTCATAAACCAGAACAGAATAATGAGAACGGCAAATCATAAAAAACTCATGCATTACCAGTGAGATTTTGGTTTATACTTCTGATCAAGGTGGGCTTATTGTATACATCTGCTTAGGATTTGTCGGGTGTTTAAAGCCAATCACAGGCCATGGTGAAATAAAGCAAAGACAGTTCTGCATCACTATTGGTTTTGATAGTTGTTACTCTGGTTGCTACCATTGAAAAATGTGGATCATGTGTACTAAAGGCATCTGTGGTCAAGTGTTTGTCGATACCCTTGATCAACCCGCGATGGACACTCAACCGACATGTCGATCGACATCTCAATCGATAGTCAGTCAACACTAGACTGATACTCGCTCAACATCTTGATTGACGCTTCATCAACACTTGAACGACTGTCGGTCGATGGTTGGTAGTCAGTGTTGACCGACTCATGTATCGATGGACACTCAAATGCGTGTCTGCAAAAATTAGTAGACTGTTGACTGACTTAACCAAGATGTTGATTGAGTGTCGACAAAGTATCAATGGAGATGCTGAATGAGTGTTGATTGAGATGTCGAGTGAGTGTTGATTGAGGGTCGATCAAGGGTATCGATTGACACCCAGCCGGCCAGGATGCTTATAGTACACATGATCTGAAAATGTAGACTGAGAAAAATATAACTAAGTTTTGTTCCTTGCTATAGCGATGTCAAGTTCATTGTGGGGCCCAATAGAAAAGTGATCCGTGCTAACAAAGCAATTCTTATGGCAAGGTAAGACTGATTATTTCAATTTAGTTAATCTAATTATAATATTAAATAATAAGTAATAAGGTTCCATTGTTGAAACCGTACACAAGTACAGTACTGTGTAGTCTTGCTAACACTTGTAAAATCCCTAGCAGTCTAATATACTATATGTAAATAATTATTATAGGTGTGAAGTTTTCCAGGCAATGCTGTCAGATCAGAAAGACAATGTCCGACCAAAGGGTGATCAACAGGATATACCACTAGTCCTAGCAGATGTTACACCAGAAATCTTTATGTCGCTGTTGGAATTTCTTTACACCAACACATGCACTCTAAACAGCAAGAATGTAAGTGGAAAATAATGTTCTTTTTAAAGTTTTGTAATTACTGCTTGAGCATACATGTACATCTTAACTGATCTCTGCTCGAGGACAATACAAAATCCCTGGTGCTCATTGAACCTTTTAGGGCTGGGTTAAAAAGCAGTTTTGGCCCTTCTTAGGGTGTGTGGCCTCATGAGGTCCACAGCAAGAGCATTCCAGTACCTTTTAGGGTAAATGAGCTTGAAAAAAATGACAGGAGACATTTAATTTAACTTTGATAATACCACAGTATGCCAACAAAAAAATAATGCTAAATAAATAGGCACTAATGCCACGCCAATGCCATGCCAAAGCCACGCCAACACCATGCCAACGGCTTGCCAACTGCTGAGCAACACGCTCCTCATCATTAAATAAGTATGTTTAACCTCATAGTCCAAACTTTATCAGGTGCAAAACTTCCACAGGTCGTTAGAGATGTATTTTGTATCAACAAGCTACTGCACTGCTCCCCTAGGATCCAAAGCTTTTCCCTGAGGAGTATTCCCACAGAATTTGTCAGGTTGCTGTAAGTTGTACACACGTATAATACTGTTAACAGAGAAGCAATGCATTCAGGAGTAACAAATTTTACATAATGACAGCTGTGTTAACTACTTCCTTATTACTGATACTAACAGTACTTACATTAAATAAATTATATTTTTTTAAGGTGATGGAAGTCATGGGCTCAGCCATGGAGTACAATTTAGAGCAACTACAAAAGGTGCATACATGTACATGTTGAGGCCTTGATCATGTCATCATCAGATGAGAGTACATGTA
>Ga0126339_10003853_pt1 | contig 10977 bp, 6 predicted proteins | sample OrbTmetagenome_2_FD_92532 | JGI IMG/M metagenome (GOLD analysis project Ga0126339, IMG submission 92532) | Coral microbial communities from Petempiche,Puerto Morelos, Mexico - Orbicella T R C metagenome | ecosystem: Host-associated > Invertebrates > Cnidaria > Coral | place: Petempiche,Puerto...
ATCATGCTAGAGTGTAGACAGTTCTTAAGCCTTACTTATCTCCCCAGCACTACGAGCCGACTTCGCCGGCACGTGCTGGATCGGACAAGAAGAGGCATAAAAGAGCGTTAAATAGCGCCACTAAATTAGCGAAAACGAAGCTTGGGGAAGTTGCTGCAAGACTTAACTGATAGCGTGTCATGAGAGGTGAACCCCAGTTTATTATTTATATTAATGAACAACAACAATCAACCTCCAAAGGGAGGGAAGGGTGGGAGTTACAATTTCGAGGGCTAACTAAAAGTTACTGCAGTGATATAACGAGCGAATGATGCTAAAGTCCAAGCTAAGACTCTTTTATAGGTAAACTGATGTCTGGGTTTAAACCAATGTAAAATCGTGTCCCATGAAATGTACAGAGTCCATGCAGCCTTGAACAAAACAAGAATGGGGCTATTTAAAAGACTAGCCATACAAAATGCATGATATAGTTAAACCAGACGTTATTGCAACATGCATACGTGAAAGGCTATTGTGAATATTGTTTAAACTAGACAAGAAAGACATCTATAATGTTCTAACGCGTAACAGTTCTATTGCGTTACGTTTAACAACAGTAAGCTAGTGACTGTGCGTAAATAGCGTCACGCTCCATTAGCTGCGTGGTGGAAAAATTGGCATGAGGTATTTTTGGTCAAAAGTGAACAGTTTGTCAAAAACGCTCCAAATTTTGTATGTGGTTTTGTTTAGGTGTGATTTTAACCAACAACCATAAAGATGACAATTTGTGTGGCCGTAGGTTCACAGTGGAAAACAGTCATTCTAATGAATTTATCACAGTTGTAAATGTAAAATCTAAAGTAAAGTAACACAATAATTATTATTTTTTTAATTGAACGTGAAAGTTCTAATGGTTTGAGCTTAGACAATTTATTAACAGACACCAAAGTTGCGAAGATCACAACAAACAAGTTGAGATTTCATTGTTTTGTACAGGACATTTGATTGGCTGGATTTGAAAATGTTGGAATGTATTGTTTCAGTTCTGGCATTTGATTGGTTTTCATTGTCTGGCTGGCCCTGGTTTCAGTAAATGCACTGTAAACAATGTCCTGTATTTTTTTCGCTAAAGTCTGCTTCTTTTTTCAGATATTACGTATGCAAAAACTCATATTTGTTGTCACATCAATGCGTGACAACAAATTTGATGATTTCACTTGGAATACAGCAAAATGTTGATTTCACGCAATGTGTAAGCTCAAAAATGTTGATTTTGCGTTAAAAGCAGTTAAAATGTTGATTTTAGGTTGATGTGTGACTGCAAAGATGTTGATTTCACTTAGAAAACAGCAAAATGTTGATCTCATGCAAGTTGTGAGCTTAAAAATGTTGATTCCAACCTGAGCTTATTTGTACAGTTTTGGGTACTCGTGAAGCGGAAAACAAAGAATCAGTTTTAGCTCAGTGATGTTCAATCAGCAAGTAGTCAAAGATGAATGAATAGATTCATGAGATTCCGAAACTTGAAATAGAAGCTAGTACGTGTAAGTGTGCTTTGAAATGTGTCTTCACTAAATTGTAGATTTGTTTTTTTATAGGGTCCTCCAGGGAAAGAAGGCTTAAGAGGTCTTAAAGGCTACAAGGTACCAAATAAATGTTTTTTTTCCCCAGTGTTCATTGATCTGTGAGGTTTCATTTCCTTTTGTTAAGGGAAGCACTGTGCACCTGGATCTTAGTGGTAGAATCCTATCCTATCTGATTATGTCTGGGTTATGAACCAAGTGTGACTCATGTCAAGATGGCTGGATATTGGCCTTGTTCTTTTTTTGTATGGTTATGGACCAAGACAGAGTCCAGGTCGATAAACGCAGAAAAAAAAAGCATACCAATACCCAGCCATCCGGACCAAAAAGCTTGGTCAATAAAAGGATTTATTATATGGAGTTGATAAGGCTTTTTAAAGAAATTTTTCTAATAGGACACAATGCATAATCCCCAGCCAGCAAGAAAGGGCCATCTTGCCCGTTCAGGTAACCAATCATGGTGCAGGATTTGGTTCATCTTGCCTGTTCGCTCAGCTAGCCATACAAAAAGTAGAACATGAGTAGTCACTCTTTCGTGTTTTTGCATGTTGCGAGAGAAAACCATGAGAAAAAGTGGCTGCGCAAACTCCTGAGAGTGAGAAGCATCCGAAAGGAGGGACTACCGCCTAAGGCTGAGACTTTGAATTATACATTGCTCCCACAACACCAAAATATGATTGGCTTACGTTAGAAGTGTTGACAACACGTTGTCAACATTCGAGAAATGCTTGATGTCTTGCGGGAATGTTTATCTCGCTCTCTGAAAATAGAAAGCTTTAGAACTGGAGCAAATCAAAGCATTGGAATTGTGTCTCCCAGGCTGTGATGTTCTTGCGATTCTGCTGACAGGCTATGGAAAGAGTTAAATGTATTAGGTGTTTTGCTTGGCAAAGCTTTTCGCTGGAACTTGAATGTGAGTGTGTCAGTGATCTCGCTGCTCAATACCAGGTCATCAACATCGTTGAAAAACAATTCCGTAAATATGAATTGACTGAGCTTGGCCTTTCAGCCATCCTGGACATTCACTTGAAACTTTCCGCTGCTTTTGGCAAACATGTCACTGCAGTTGGATGATCTCCTATGTCAAATACATAAAGTAAATTCCTGTTTGAAACTCTGCATTTGAAAATTTTTCAATAACTTTTAAATTTATACCTACAGACATGGCAAAAAATCATTTCAAGATGCCTTCTTTGCCATTTTCTTTTCAAAACCTCTTTAGCAATTTTGCTTAATGAACGCTGTAATGAAGATATACTTCTCACAGCATGGTTTTGAATTGCTACTTAAAGAGAAGAGCAATTTTATTCAAGACATCTACCGGGGTCATTGACAACAGGCGATAATGAGAGGATGTCAAGATAAGGAGTTATATTGGATATGTGCAATGAGGTTGAAAATTTACACTGAAAAATCACCCGGCTGTGAAAGGTCAGAGTCTCTGGCTTAGGCAGTAGTCCCTCCTTTCGCCTGCGTTTCACCCCCAGGATTTCATGCGGCCATTTTTTCCTCGTGGTTTATTTGCGGTCTTGCTCGACGGACTAAGCAAAAGAGGGACTACTCGTAGTCTATATGAGAAGTTGTGTTCAGTGTCTTTGCTAGCCCACAACCAAAGGTGTACAAAAGTAGCCTTGTGTGCATGTCATTAATATTTTATGGAATGGATAAAATGCTTTCAATGTTTTTTTTCAGGGTGATGCTGGACAAGCTGGCCCCCCTGGATCTCAAGGAGATCAGGTGCATTATGCAGTAATAATAATTATGCCAAGGAAACTAATTATTCACATAAATGAATAAATGTTAATTTTTTTGCAGTCTTGCTTCACTTTGTATTGTTCAGGGCTTTCTATAAGAAAAGCTGGTTAAAGGGACAGTGTCATGAGCTGTGCATGTGTGAGATTGCTTTCTCCATATCGGCTTAAAATCCCTTTTGAAAGGGGATATTGAACTATACTGTCTTCTTTTTGAACTAAGAGAAAGTAGATTTCTCAAAACTAAATTATTTTGAGGTCAGTTTGCGTTGAACAAACTCGTGCCGTGTTTCCGCCCTGTCGGATCACATTGTGATCAAGACAACTTCGTAATTCAGGAGTACAATGTGTGCTTATATTGGTTTTGTGGAAATACTTTTTGTCTCCAGTATATCTAGACAGATTTCTGACTTGAACACTGCTACTAACAGCTACACTGTATGTTAATGCAGATTCTACAGTACAGAAGGATTTAATGGTCACAAAGTGAAAACAGCTTACGAAACTTGTCTATTTCACTTTAGTTACTGTCAAATTAAAACATGATCCACCCATCTTTCAAATTCATAGTGCTAACCGTCTCATGCAAATAGATTTTTTTCTCTACTAAATGTTCACAGGTTTCTAAGTTTTATACACCACATCAAAGCTAACTCAGAATGCAGATTCCGGAGTACAAAGCGATTTAAAGGTCAAGATGCGCTTTTTGTTGTTGTTGTTTATAGTGGTCAATGTGCTTAGCTACACCTAGCTAGTTCACAGGCATGCCACTCTAAATGAAAGAAACAAGTATATCAACTAAACATGATAGGCTTAAAAGTCCCAACTGGTGGGAGGCAGACCAGTTGGCTATTTACAAGCATGACCGAGGAGTTTAACTACTGTAGGGTCTACCGAGAAACAACTCCAGCCAAGTGGTCAGAGTGGGACTTGAACCCGCGACCTCCGGATTTCAAGTCCGGTGCCCTAACCACTCAGCCATGCTGCCTCCATGAATAGCCTAATAGCCTAAAAGTCATGCAATCAAGTTACTGTTGAATTGCAGCACAAGCCACGTATCTTTCAACTTCACAATGCTAACTGTGCCATGTTTACAAAATAATATATTTTTTTCTCTACCAAATCTCCACTGGTTTCTAAGTTTTATATGTCATATGAAAGCTAACTGAAGGCAGATGCTGGAGTGTGTATCAATTTAAATGTCAAGATGCATTTAATAGCCAAAAAAATCATGCCGTATTCCACTATTAATAATAACTTAGGGTTTAGCCATCTCAAACCACACGTTGCTTTTCAGTTATTTTCTCTAGCATATCTCCACGGAATTTTATGTTCAATGCATCTGTTAAAAAAAAAGTTAAGTGAATACAGATTCCTAACTCAAAGACAATTGCGATAAGGAGGTCAAGATATGCTGAATACCTCAACTGGCCAAGACTCGGCATTTACTGGGTGGAAGCTTCGTATATTATGATAGCTAATTTCTCCCCATGCTTTAATAGCATGAGCTATCCATTGTAGTCAAATTTCCCTTGTTTACACTCCACAACTGGCTCCACTAGTTGATGCCATTTGTTAAATTCAAACTTGAAAAATTCAACCTGAACTTTTCAAGTTTTGATCAAAACGTCACACATATGCAGTTCATGACTTTGTCCCTTTAAATGATCAGTAAGACCAGCTATTTTGATTTTACTACATGTACCTGATTTACATATACAAGCATGTGATGTTCAAAGTTACAATAATCAAGTAAAACTTCTTGGAAGACATTTATTTATAATTCATGATGAAACTTTTGTGCTACATTGGCAGGCAAATGAATTAACTCCATTTAGCTAAGTATTAGATTGATGTTGATAAAGTAATTGATAAGTCAAATTGGTAAACGTGATATTCCAAGACTGGGCTTAAGGTAAAATAGGCAACTTTTTGAACCTATTTGTTAAGTAAAGTTTGAGGGCCTGTTTACAAGGAGGGAGGGTTATATATTTCCATGCCCCTTCCATAGAGAGATTTTTGGTTTCACCTCCTCTCTCCCAAATCCCTCTTGAAATTTAATTTTTGGTTCATTCTTTTGACCCCTCCCCCTTGGAATTTCTACTAACCCTCCTTGGGATTCATATATGTATTTTCTGGAACCACATGATGTGTGCTTGTGCATTCTTGTTGTCACAGTCTGCCACTGATTTCATTTCAAGAAATGTTGTTATTAGTAAAGGCTACTTTTTCTTAGAGGGCTTACAGTGTACAACAGTGATACACTTATCTTTTATCTAAGTATGTACATTTGCTTATGTTTAGGGCATGATTGGAGTTCCTGGATTTCCTGGCGTACATGGCTTACCAGTAAGTATGTTGTGTGTATGCAGTAACACTTGAATTTATGAATTGGTTATTAAAGTGCCTTTAACCTGTGAAGCGCATCTTTGTTACATTTGTTTTCTAATTTTTTACTAAACTCAAAGAAATTTCTCTGCCTGACAGAATTGTTCTTGCAGAGGCAAAGTTTTACGCATTGCGTACTTTTAGTTGGAATCCGTTTGCTTGATTACAGTGAGGACACTCGAACCATGAACAACTACACTTTTTTGGTACATTTTTGTATTATTATGCAATGAGAGCTCCTCATTTAGACAAAAGAATTAGTGTTTTTTAGGCACTGTCCAATCACAGTGATGGTGGGAAAATATGTAATTTTTTTATGTGGTAGTGTCTTGACTATATTTTCAAACATTAAGTGACCTATGTGTCTGCTAACTATGCTGGTAAGTACAATTTTTATTCTTAGCTTCAAGTTGTCTGTCGAGTTTTAGATGATACTCACTTTCTTATTCTTGTTCGGCGAAGGTGAATGCAAACTCACTGTCAATAGACAGCAAGGGTATGACAATGGTAAATTTCTGCCACAAGTTTATTGGGAAAGAGTGCTTGATCTACATAATCAAGGGTTTTTGCAAAGACAAATTTCACAAAATGTGTGAGTTAGTAACGGGTATGTAAATAAATTTGTTCAATTCTATGAAGAGATCAACTAGCTGGACCACGGAAAACACTGGTTCGAAATAAAATGTGGGCAGATGTTGTTGAATATGTGGAGTCAGAGAAATTATGTCAACCAAGTATGTATACAAATGAGCTTCAATGGCATTTGTTATTAGATAGAATTTCTCCCCTTGGTCATTTACCATCACAGTCTGCAATAAAAAAGTGCATCTGGAAAGACTGCAGAATGACAAAGAAAAAGATTTCCCAAGTACTCAAAGAATCATTTTCCCAAGCAAATACGGAGTACACCCATTATTTTCTTGACCAAATTGGACAATGTGACTATACAAAACATCACATTTTTAAATGAATGTAGTGTTATTGTCACATCAGGAAATCGGGTCTATAGATATTCTTAGATTGGTGAACCTGTGATAGAAATTCAGCGCTATGTCTCAAACGCAAACAATACCTTGAACTTACTTCAGTTCTGGGTGCTTGTCCTTAAGCTTACAAGAGTTAACATCTGTACAAGGGATTTTCTTACAATTTGCTCTGTTGTGGCCAGATGTATGGCAAATAGCAGACACTTTTCTGCACCTCTCATGAACATTTGGTAATTCTTCAAGGGCTTTTTGTTTCCCGTGTAGGTTACTTTTGGTGCTTTCGACTTCCACTTCTAGTAGCTTTAGATTTTCTGACAGTTCTGCAGCTAATTGGTCAAATGGACTTTGAATCCCTTGAGGGCTTTGGTTTGAAGTGGTTGCACTTGCTGCAAAACTTACATCAATTGCTGCCTCAGGTGACCATTGTCAGGGTGCACTGCTTGTACTTGGAGTCATATACAGTAGCTTTGGCTCAGGGTGATTCAGGTTGGAGTGACGGCCACTCTCTGTTTTTATGCTGTTTAGTTCAGCCTCTAACACACGTCTTTCAGCCAGTAAAAGCTTATAATTGGGAGACGGAAAGAATGAGTCCTTATCCTCTGATTTGACATATGCCAGTGATCTTTGGGGGCAAGAAGCCCTGCTTTCAAACTGCACTGACAATCTTTCTAAGTTCACTCCTAGAGATAATGATTTCAACCAGACATTCACTTCACTTCTGTCAGCCATGATAGGGCAATGCTCACTCTCTGACTTGTAAATGCATGAGCCTTAATGAAATAACCTCCTGATTGGAAGATGCCAAAAACGTGGGAAAAAAGCCTAGGTATTCATGATTCAAGTGTCCTCACTATAATCGTTAGTCTTTGCTCTGCATGATTTTAATGAACATCAAAAATATAAAACTTAAACAACTTATATTCATTTGATTATTCCTCACATAAGTTAGATATTGCTATATCATAAATAATTACATGTATATTTTTAACCTTTCTCTTTAGGGTTATCCAGGTATTCATGGGCCAAAAGGTTTTATGGGAAGCTGTGGATGTGATGGAGAAAAGGTAGGCACTTAAAAATATTAACATGTTTACCGGTATTTGAAAATCTCTCTTCATACTCTGAAAAAATCTCACTTTTGTGTGTATGCAAAACCTGTAGGGGTGAAAAGCAGACATACATGTAAAGGTTTATTAGTTACATAGACTAATGCTGTTCTAATTAAATAACTTTCATTACCTGCAGTACTGTAGCTTGCAACCACTCTGCAGCTGCAAGTGTAATATGTGACATACCGGGTAATTTGTATGAAAGTTTTACTTGTGGCCAGAATTATACTTAAGCATAAAGCTAGGGAGATAAAAAATAGGCCATTAGTTGACTTTTGTAGCATTTCATGTCTGCCTATGTATGAGGCAAATGGTGATGATGATCTATGTGAGTGAAAACATTTAGCATGCCTTTTGACAACATATTCCCTCACTTTCCCTTTTGCTAAATAAATACATGTTTATTGTTGTTGTTTCAGTGTAGTTCTGTAAACAAACCTCTTTTCATAATGCCTTCTCAAACTCTTGAATAATTCATTAAGTTTAAACAAAGCTGATCATAACCAGGATGGTGTTTGATGTCTGATCTTACGTTGCATACATTAATTATTATAATTCCTTCTTGGTTTTTGTCTCTATTGGGAAGATCGATATATCAAACAATAAAGACCTTGTTTGACCTTACATTCTCGAACACAATATACAATACCACACCTCGCCACAACATGCCACACCTTACACCATACAGTATAGTACAGTGCAGTGCTGTGCAAAGTACAGTACAGCACAACATGGCACGGCACAGCACAGCACAGTACTTTACTACAGAGGTAAACAAAAACAACAAAAATGGTACCTCTTGAGAGGTGAAAATACTTCACTATGCATCTTATTTTCAACTCTCTTCTCAGTGTTTGCAAATGTGTTCATGTTTGAGATAGTACATACACTGTACATGAATACAATTTGTTTTTTTAATCAAGTGTTTTCTTGTTTCAGGGAGAACCTGGCCAAGTAGGAATAAATGGTAGTAGAGGCACAGCAGGAGATCCAGGAGACAAAGGCCAACAAGGCCCTACAGTAATAAACTCCTTAAGATTCTGAGATAGAGTGCTTTTCAATTGAGTGTTAAAGACCAAAATAAAGTAAAAACTCTGGCCAATCACAAAGGTTACCGACAATCCTCTGAACAAGTTAAAACTCAAAGCAAAGACAGTTAGCTGACTCAATATATTTGCAAAGTGCTTGAAAAAATGCGCAAGCGAGTTGTGATTGGTTTTGGTTTCACTTCTGCTTGGATGACAAAGTGGCATGAACTTTTCAGTTGCTTAGCATAGTAATGCAAATAAAGCCAGGACAAATGCAAATTAGACTTTTGACACTCAAGTGAAACAGTTGTAAGTTAAGTTAAACATTCTCCTTACTGTTTATAAATCTCTGTGGGTAAATTTGGTTTAAAGTACGTTTTTGAATATGTTTCCTGAAAATAATCAAATCTAGCATATTACATGTAGCTACAGTGGAATCCTAACTTCTTAAACCCTTTATTTCTCACATGGCCACTAGAACCCAAAAATTTTTTCCCCTTGGATATATCCCACTCGAAGACTGCAAGTGCACTGCAGTACCCCACAGTAGTCTAGCATCTTGTCTGGTCCCTAGTTTCTTCATACCACAGAAACCGCAGTTATATGTTAATAATATTGCTAGGTCCAATAACCCTTTCAACTAGGAATTTAGTCAGGAATTGAAGGCTGGGTGTTCAAATTTTTTTTTTGGCATAAAGCACTGGCCAAACAGACTTGCAAGTAGACGCAAGTTGAAAACTTGAGTCTACTTGTGACTACGTTTGGCCAGGGCATGTATGCTCTTGTGTTGACTTGCTACATGGATAACTTGTGCTCACTTTGGTCAAGATAAAATTTGCATACAACTCGATGCAAGATTTTCAATGTTTGGCCACCCAACCCAAGTCAACGCAAGTTGAGTGATGTCCATTAACCTATTACTAGCCAATGAAATACAGGACATGTCTACACTTACCTTGAAATGGGATTTTTTTGGGAATTGCGTGTACTTGTGAGGAAACTCTCTAGTCTGTTTTGCTACCCAACTCAAGTCTTGACGCAAGTTTAACTTGCGGTTACTTGGAACTACTTGCGAATCTGTTTGGCCAGGGCTTAAGGTTTGTTATTTGAAATTAATTTTCAGCTGTACAAACTTGCCATGGCGCATGGTTAATTTACTGTTATCAATTTGAGTTGATAAAATAGCTAAGTGTTTCCACTTTTTAACTTGAATTGTCCCAATTGCATACTTGTGGATCAGATCCATTTTTGTTATTTGACGATGACGGGAATAAATAAAAACTGTTGTAACAATGGAATCTCTTCATGTGTAACTGTTATCTTTCTAGGGTGACCCATATGACGGTCCAGTAAATGCAACCAAGGGGAAACAGGTAACTACAAACATTACATAATTTACAGTAGTACTGTGTCTCAAACCCATTATTCATCAAGTGAGAACAAAAAAAAATTATTTTCTCAATGGCACCAAGACTTGCATCTCATATACAGAGCCCATTGTAATGGTCGTTAAACCCTCTGTGATGTCATAGCTTTTGCAGTTTGCTTATTTTTCCTTATGCCTACATGACTACTGCGTGAAAGTGCCAGAGGTGTGAGAAGAATTTTGTGGTGTGTGGGTGATCTTAGTAACTATGCTTAAAGCCAATTTTGACTCAGCTCAGCAGGAAGTTTGTCAAGGCATTGCATAATGGAGAAAACCTTACCTTGTTTTCAATTACATGTACCCCCAAAGCACTTTTAACAAAGGAAAATAAGATCTATTGTTCTCAGTGGTTGTCCAGCATCTTTGGAAGTTGTTTTGGGAACCAAAGGTGTAAGATTGATGAGAGTTAAGCTACTTGCATTAGGCTAATTATGGTAGCTTCTCAGTGACTGCAGGATGACTACTGAAAGTTCCACCCTTTGATTGAAAGGTCCACATGCTGCTGTTGTAGTAATGTGTTTCATCTGGTGAGGAGCATCAGCCTCTTCCATAATAATTTTGCCATCAATGAATTGAGTCCTGTTTGTTGAGGTGCCCTTGTTTCCCACAACATTCAGAATATTTAACCGAAGGAAAATGAAGAAGATTGCTGTCAATAAATACACTTATTTTGCGAGTTGCATAGATTTTTTCCAAGCCCCGAAGGGACAAGGGAAAATACAAGTAA
>Ga0126339_10003855_pt1 | contig 10976 bp, 7 predicted proteins | sample OrbTmetagenome_2_FD_92532 | JGI IMG/M metagenome (GOLD analysis project Ga0126339, IMG submission 92532) | Coral microbial communities from Petempiche,Puerto Morelos, Mexico - Orbicella T R C metagenome | ecosystem: Host-associated > Invertebrates > Cnidaria > Coral | place: Petempiche,Puerto...
GGCTTTTTTCTAATGATATCTAATAACAAAGAACAGTAACAATGGTTATAGGTTTCAAAAGAAGTAACAATGATAACTCACTCTGGAGAAACACATCTGAGTCACTAGAGCTACTCGAGCTTCTACGGGGAACAAATGCCTGTGATGCTTGGACAAATGGCTTAAGCACCCGTGACCAATTGTCCAACTCCAGTCTATTCTCGGCCTTGAGGTAGTAGGTTGTCCTTCCTAGCTTCAACCCAATGGAAAATGGTTCACCGGTATCTGCCTCACCAATGAACATGCCATTGCAAAAGTCAAGATTGATACTGCCATCCAGTCTTTCAGTTGAGCAGTTCTGCAATGTAAGACACAGAAATGTCAGAGGTTTCATCAACTTTTTCAGCAGGGGGGCAGCTGGTTTTCACAGGTCGGAAAAAATTTTCAGACCAGACCAGACAGGCAAAACCGTCCTCATATCCAGTCAATTTTTCTGGTGCCCAACCCTTAACAAAACCCTGACTGCAAGTCATGTTCGGGACAAATGATGGTGTAGTACTTAATATTTTCACCATGTAACACACTTATTAACTACAGAATGCAAAGAAAGCCCTGTCCAATAGCCTGTTGTTAGTGGATTTTGTAGTTTAGCTAGTACATGTAGATCCTTTCCTTCACATGCAGAGTTTTTTCAGGTAAATTTGAAAAAATTCAAATCACAGAAGAACTGTAAAAGATCAAATTATTGTTTTAATTTTGATCTTTAACTTAATTAATTATCAATCATGCTAGTGAGAAAATTTTGGGGGGGGGGGAGGTAGCAAAAAGGACTGTTGCTAGGGATTTCATTAACATTTTCAGCATGAGGGCAACTGGTTTTCACAGCTGGACTAAACTATTAGAACTGAACTTCTCTGTATTTTTGTTCTCACAGCCAGTCAATTCGCCAGGTGCCTGGCCCTTAATGAAATTCCTGCTGTTGCACTAGTACATCCCAGTAAGAGCTGAAAAGCTGATCAGATTTATTTACACCATGTAACTAAACACAAAAAATAGTTTGAAAGATTTAATTCATGTGTGCATCAATAATTCAAAATTTCAATACATGAAAATAAGTATATGTACTAGACGACAACATTTACCTATTAGAGACAATAAAAAGTCTTCTATCTAATTAACTGACAGCTTTGTGATTGGTATATAAAAAGTGAAAAAAAAATTTATTATACAACAAAATTTTTTCCAAGAGATAGCTGAAACCAGTAGATACAGAAAATTGAGAGCATATGCTCAATAAAATTAAAAGAAAGGCCATACAGTACCAGTCAAAGGGATTGCAGCCTTACATGAGCATAAAGCCTGTGCACTACACACGTATCACATGCAGTAGTTACATAAAAGACTAAATGTATAAAACAATGGACATTTGATCCAAAATATTTAAAAATAATGCCATCTGCTCTTACATGCAAAATAGTAAACAATAGTTTTCAAGAATATCAAAAAATTATTTGAACTTACATATAAAAATCTATCCTTCCAATAAAAGAATGAAATTGAGTGAATGAGTAGGCAGAGTTTTATTAGTTTTGTGTTGATTTCTGGTTAATTTCTTTGGTTGCTGTTTATGCACCCTCTTCCCCAAATAAAATACAAAATGACAGGTTACAAGATATTTGTCTTGCCCAAAACAAATGGCAGCACATCTTTGAAGCAGGATAAAGAATTTGATCTACACTGTCCCAAAAAAAATCAAAGTTTCTATGTTTTTGTTACCAAAGAGCAGACGTGAAAGGACATCGGATTATCCTGAGATGCTCTAGTTACACCAAAGCTTAATGGGTTTTAAAAAGGATTAGGTGTAAATTATAAACATGCAATGTGCTGGTTGTGTTAATGAACACTTTCCACATGATTCATTTCTGTGAGCTGAATGGAGATAGTGATAAAGATGGCACCAGTGGTCAGAAATATTTTTACCACTTGATAAATATCTCTGTTCACAAATGTGCAATAATTTGAACACCATACAATACTAACATAACACTGACAGTTCAATGGGTAGCTTGAATTTTCACTGCAAAATCTTGCCTATATGAAATGAATGCATAAGAGAGCATAACAATACGGAAACATTAATTTTATCTCGAGAAAAATACCGATCGTTAAAACCACTTTTGAAAAAAAGCTGTAGGCTCAATTAATTAATAGATTGATCACCCCCAACATGGCACAAGAATAGTCTTAATTTTTTATAATCGAATATTATTCGTATATTCCTTCCACATCGGGCAAAATTAAACAACCAAATTGACAAGCTACCAATGTTTGGGTTCAGGTAAAACAGCACCGATTGTAAGGTAAGGACTTAAAAAGATTTCTGCAATGTTTACGAAGTGCTCCTGTGTCTTCTCTCGTTACAACTTTTGAAAACTGAGAAGAATTCAGCATACTTGGGCTTCCACGATTATCGATCTGTAGCAGTAATTACTCGAAGACGAACACTGTGCACCTTCAATCTTCAAACTATTGCCCAACTCAAAGAACCACTTTATTATTATGTAAAAGTTCATGTGTCAAAATACTTTACGGACGGCAAATATTTGCGCAGAGCGACTGAAGAATGGAACGGATGCAATTAGCGTGCGAGAAACAACTTCTTTGAAGCAAAATATTTTTCGGTTCTGATTTCAAAATGTGAGCACAAACAACAGACTTCCGCAAAATTTTTGTTGGACTGAACAAAAACATTTTAAGTTCTATTTCACTCTTCGAATCAGTAGAAAACACAGAAAATGGACCGGAGAAAACTATATTGACGAGGAATGCACCTTGTCCCCTCTTGAGTTATATGTGACTACAATGTAGGTGTAGTTAACGTAAATAACGTGTAAATTTCAGCTATTTGAAAATTAATTTTCGTACCTTCTGTTCGTCGTAGAAAAAAAAGTCCAGTGTCCCTGTAGAATTTAGCACAAACCAACGCTTGTTCCATCGCTGAAGAACGAGCAAAAAAGAGTTAGAAGGGTATTACATGCATCCTCGTTGATGAAAATAAACAGAAACAAAAAAATATCAACAAATTCACAAACGGAGCAAGGACTCACCGAAGGAAGAACTCTCCCTTTATCTACCGATTCGTGAGTTGTTATGCACAGAACCCCTGATTTGACCACAGTCCGCAGTCTTGAATATACCTAACGATTAACAGCAGAAAAAAGAGGTATTATATTTGCCATCATAAACTGACTGCACAGCAAGAACGATGCAAGAAAACTAAGAACTTATGTAGTTCGACTAGGAAACGGCAACATATTTCCAAGCTGCATAAAGCACTGACTGATTAATGCTACCTTTTGAGCTGACTGTTTTCGTGTCACACTTTGAAATGACACATCTTGGCTGGATCCAGAGGAGCCGTGTGCTTCTTTCAGCTTGAAACAATTTTGACACTTGCTCTTGTTAAATACATTTGGCTGAAAGTTCCTGCACGGACGATCAGCCATCCCGAGCGATCGCTATCAGTTCTGTTTCATTCTTGGCTCGACTGGGTTGCTGTCGCCTTCTGTCGATTGTCTTATCCCACAGATTAAATAGCGAAGAAAGCACCGTTGTAAAATTTCAACTTAAAAGCTCTTTGTGAGGATTCCAGGAGAGTTTATGAAATTATAATGCCTCCACAAGCGACGCCCCGGTTTGCTTTGATCCTTTTTTCAAACGTTTACTAGGCATGCGTAGGTGGTGACAAAAATAACTTTGCACTACCCGGCTAAAACTTATGATTTCGACCATCTAGTTCTCAGGTTCCCAACTGTCGGACTCGGCGGAGTTCACTACTTGCTGAAATTTTCGGACGTTAAAATTTCGGACGTCTTCTCATCTCATTTCGGACAAATTTCGGGAAAACAATTTCGACACGGAGCTGAGACATAAATTTACGCCTATAAAACACGAATTAGACTGAAACAAATAATAGTTTTCCTCGCTTTCCTGTACCCTCAAGGTTTCACAGACCTTCAAATTCTATCAAGACGTTACGTATTTCAAGCAGTTTCGCAAACTAGAGTTCGCTCCATAAAGGAACTTAAGAGCTTTGGAGCTACTTAAAAATTTTATACTGTACTGTAAATATATCGGACACTTAAAATTTGGGACGCCGTTTGATTACCGACACCTTTCTTGCCCGAAAACAAAATTGTCCAAAATTGTTTTTTTAAGTAATGTACTTGGTGATTTAAATGTGGTAGGAATATGGTTTTTGTTTGTTGGTTGGTTTTCTTTCTTTCACTCTCTCTGATAAAAAACTGGTTAAATTTATATATTAGTAGACATTATAGGAAAGAAAAATAAGATAGTTTCGCAGTCTCTTTAGACTTTTTTGGGTAGCTCACTGGTGACTTGGACAGTGAATCCAAAACACGACAGGTATTTCTTTGTTGAGTATTACCCTTTCAGTACAACGAGCTGAAAAAAATTTCCTTATCTGCTTTAAAAGGTTAACCAGGAAGCTATTCAGGCTAACCATTTTATATTTACAAATTATGTACTAAATTAGTATTGAAGGCTCCGTGTTTGAATATATAAATTAATGTACTATAATGCGTTGTGTTTCTATTTTCGTGTTTATTTTTTGTGAGTTCACCCTGCTTCGATGAACCGCTTTATGTAAGGGCCTGGGACACTTGTTTCTGTCAACTCAGCCGCAGTTGTCATGCTAATAAGCCATTTTTGGCATTACTCGGGGTCAGTCGCGCGCTTATGTAGCTGAAAATACTTCCCAACTCATGGGATCATCTCTTAAATTGTTTGGTTGCTGTTGTTGACGGATGACAGTTTTCGATGTATCGATCGAAGTGTACGACTTGTACGCCTCTAACTTTTTTTTTTACCGCAAAACAACCTTCGAATTCTAAAACCAAGCATTTCTTAAAAGGAAAATTCCGTTCCGATAACAAGCTTCTCCGCCCCTTTCGAGACGAAAAGTTCACTTAGCTTTCAAGCAAATATAGGCACTACCACAAGAATTTCAAATCCGTCAAATATCTCTTTCTCTGGCGCACTTAGCTTTCGTAAAAACCGCAATCATCCTTCTCCATCTCTTCAATTAATACTAGCTCACCCATAATAGTTTTCAGCTAGCTGCGAGCTATTAAGGCTTGTAACCCAATCTGTTACAGTTCATTTTTTTGATTTTTCTGATGGTCTCGGCTAAAACTAATAATCTCCCGTTCGACAGCTGAGTGTTATGTTGAAAAATTTGACCTTTTTCTTTCTATTTCAGCTCAACCTGCTATCTTGTGGAAATACTACAGCACCTCGCTTATCGGAACAGATACTGTCCCCCTCGGACAAATATCCGTGCATATTTTAGGGCCAAATATAATTATATGTTTGTGTTGGGTTGGTCTCTGAAAAACACATTTCCGAAATGCTTTTAATTTAGGCTCATACTTGAAAAATAAATTAAAGATAACCAATACAGGAATATCAACAATTCTCACACCGTTTGAACGACTGACAGTTCGTGCTTGACAAAATACAGTTATGTATTCACACCGTTGTTTTTACTGTTTTTCTTGTTTTTGCATTGCGTTTTCTTCAACATGTCGAGATTGTTACAACAGTGAAACGTCGATTAAGTTGACACCCTCGGAAAATTGCCTATCCTCTGTAGGAAAGGGAGGGTGTCCATTTAATGAAGGTTTCCCAAGAGAAAACGATATTTTTATTTTTATTTTCTTCTCGATAACAAACTTCTAAATTGTTCACCAAGCTATCCTGAATTCATGTTCTTGACCAACTTTACAACAAGTTGGCAAAAGTGTTGTTTGTAATCTGTCCTCGCAATTGTACGCAATCAGTTTTAGGTTAATTGCGGGTAAGCTTAAGCTTTCACTTTATCTTCAAGTTGCGTAAAACGGCCTCCAAGTTGCATGGATTATCAGAATCATACCACACTAAAGGTGCTCTTTCCTGTTCCTGATGTAGTTAGAGTCGCGCAGGTAAAAAAAAGCAGGAACGCGTAACTATTACTCTGAAAATATCCAAGGTTTGCACACATCTTGTTACATAGCAATCCCGCTGACTATCAACAAACAAACGCAAGTTCTAGTAGTTTAAATTGCGTTCATAGACGCCAGCATTTTCAATCTTTATTTCGTTCATTTAGCTTCGTAAATTTACGCTACAAGGGTGTCCAGCGCTGATGTTACAATTTAATTTACTACAGGAGCCATAACAATCTTGTATAAAATAGGCTCGACCTAATTTACGAATTTGATTGGCTGAAATCGATATTGAAAGCGGTCTAGATTTTCCGATCTAGAGCGGCATCTAGACCGGTAATGTTTTGCGGTGAAAAAGTTGCAAACTTTAATGCAAAAATGTTGACTATTTTCTTCTAACAATATTTATTTATGGCAATGCCAAAAAGTTTGATAAGAAAAGAAAAGAAAAGTAAAGAGGACGAGCAGACTTTGGCAGAATTAAGTTCAGCTCATCGCCGTTCGCAAACAAAATGTCACCTAGTACAAACTAGTTACATTAAACGAATTGAACTTTTCTTGTTTGCCATGTGATAAAAATCTTATTAACCGAGCTTAGTCGGTCTGTGTGGGAGAATTCTTGACCTCCTTCGCGTGTACAGACCTCACTGCGTTCGGCCTGTACTCACGACCTCGGTCAAGATTCTCCCATACAGACCTCCTGCTCGGTTAATAAGAGCCAAGTATTCAACTGAGTGGCATAAAACCAAAACCAAAGTAATTTCACACTGCCCAATCACACATTGCACAGACAATCCAGTGAACCGATCAAAACTCAAATAATATAGTTGTAAACGGCGCAAAGCCCGGGAAAACGTGTGGGAACGAGTCATGATTGGTTTTGCCGGTTTTTGTCCTGATAAGATGATAAAGTGGCGCGAGTAATTTTAGCCAATCGCCCAGCGTAGTAAAGCAAAACAGAAGCAAACGCAAATTACTTTTGACACTCAAGTGAAAACCGCTCTTTCACCAGTTACTGAATTAATTACATGATTAAATACATCTTGCCTTTGTAACCTTCTCGTCATGTGAGCATAGTTAATTGAGGGGACTGGTTATGAAGCTCGGCAAACATCAAAGATGCCAAGATTTATGTTGGAAGGTCCACGACCACGCACAATCTTTTGTTTTGCGCTCATACGCTATGCATGAATTACGTAACCAACACCGTCGTTACTATTGGTTAGTTCCTCAGTACAGGGTAAACAACTATTGCGTTTAATGGACGGTCAAGGCCAAAAAAGCGAACGAAAACATACACCAAAGAACTTTGTCAGGTTTCATAACCATTCCCATCTATTAACTATGATGTGAGCGACTACTACGTTGATTAAAATGCGATTTCATATTCGCTATCAGTGAAGCAAGTGAAACTTCAGTCACAGCCTCGTTATTTTAAGGTTCGATACCGTTTGGGATTCCACCGAACAAGTTAATTTTTTGCTCAGGCAAATTAATCTGGTTAGCCTGTTCAGGGTTACAGATTAACGGGCGACCGAAAGAATCAAAGGCTTGCGTTATACCATAAGGTAAAAACGAGCGAGGCTTGAGAGAGAGAGAAAGAACTTTTGCCTTTTCCATTTGCTATCCCAATCCTCGCTCGCTTTTCTCTCGCCTGCTCGTGCCCGCTTTTTCGATTGTGCTCGCTGACTGAGAGCCTGGAACAGACTGCCATCTGGCTGGTAACCTTATTGCGTATTAAACATAATTAGTTTCCAAACGATACAATGACTCACAATTCTTTTTTTTTTTAATAAATTAACTGTAATTGTGATTCACACTGCTTGCAACACTGGTACGTCTACTTACGCAATTTACAACAGTAATACAACAACTAAAGTCCATTACATTACCGACAAAACCTTTTATACAATTACTTACACACTACTTACACTACTTACAATACAATGCAATTACAGGTGCTACTTACAATAACACAATTTGCATAACTTACTCTACTGACTACAAAACAATATGATTACTTATTTAACTTACGATACCAATTCTTACACTACTTACAAAGTAATACGATTTCTGATGCTACTTACATTCATATCAAAGCAGTGAGCAACAAAATAAAAGATTCATTCATATTAAAATAAAAAAGCAATAAAGTAAGATGGGCATAATTAATTATATTGGAGAGAGCACTCATTTCTTTTCAAAGAAGTTTTTCTTGTTGATATTTTCTTTCAGTTTCATATTTAATCTTAAGTTTCGACTGCAGTCCTTGAATTTTAGGAAGTGTTTGGCTTCTTCTGCAGTCCCACAAAAAAGTTTTCCGATTACTATGAAATAGTTTAATAAATTTGATAAAGAACATTGTTTGAATAAAACTCCAAATAAAACGTTTTGTTCAGAAAGATGGATTGGTTGATTCGATAGATGGTACCAGTGCGATTCGAAATCAGTCCAGAACGTTTTGGAGTAAGGGCATTCATAGAAAAGGTGATATAAATTGGTTCATCATTACAAAACTGAAGTACATGCATCATTAATTCTAAATCCAATTTTGCATAGTTTGCTGTTAGTGTAGAGAATAGAATCAATTACTTTGTACTGGAAGGCCTTGACATATGACTCAAGTGCAACCACATGTGGTAACGAGATTTCTCTAAATTGTTGGGTTATAAAATTAAAATCACTCTTCAATTTGTGGATAATATTAGGAGGTTGAGCCTTTTTTAAGCCCAGCAGCGAGCAATAATCTTTTGAATTTTTGTCTTTAATATCGAAGATTTTACTTCCAATTATAAGTGATAGCAATAAGGGTCTATTGTATTAAAGTTAAATAGAACATCGTGTATGTAAATGATTCCCGACTTAGAGTAATTTTGATAGTAAACCGGCTTGTTGTCTATTCGAATGTCTTTATTATTCCAAACAATATTTTTCCAATCACTTTCTGAAGCAAAAAATTCGCGGAACTCCGACCACCATAACAAAAGTTCGTGGTAAAATTGAGAAGATATCGTATAATAACCTGGCTGGTAACCTTATTGTCTATTTAACATAATTCGTTTCCAAACGATTTAATTTATTGACTCACTGTTCACTAGTTTGATTTGAATGGGAAAAAAAGAGATGAATTAAACGAGGGACGATCTAAATTTTTTCAAGATGTGCCAAACTAGTGTTTTTCTAAATATAGATGTGTATATACAGCATAGAAATGACACCACGCCCCAGTGGCGCAAAACAAATGCCAGATCGCATGCGCAAAGGGTATACGTCCATCCGACTTGAAAAACACTACACCACTGACGTAAAATGCTCCGCCCAAGGCCACCTCGGCCAGGCCAGCTCTATCGGTCTGTAAAGTAAAAAAAAAAGTGATAAGAGATAGAAGCCTATCTTGACATTAGACAATCAAGAGGTAATTTCCCTTTATGGTATCAATGCTTAGATATCACTTTGATTAAAGGAGTTTTCAGAAGAGCTTTCAGAAGATCTTGAAGAACACTCAAAGAAATGGTCTCTCGCAGATCATCATATTCTTTGGTTTCTGCAGACGGTGAACTTGGTTTGCGCTGATTACTTCGTTTTTTAGATATAATAGTATAGATATATAGCAGTTACAACTGAAGAAATACTCGCAAAGTAATTAAATTTTAAGTGAATTAGCTTTGTCAAGCAGAGCGAAAAAACACACAACCGCCATCTTCGCTGACCGCTGACAAACTATTTGTCTTCCTTTACCTCCTTTTCTTTCTCTCTTAAACACTTTATTTTTTAATTAATCATAACTAAATTATTTCATTAATGCTATTTATCATCTTCTACATGTAATTTGTATATATTTATATGTATTCTATTTTTTTTTTCTGACACCTCTATAAAATTAATGTTTGTGAGAGTTTAAATTGAAATTGAATTGAATTGAATTGAGTCCAATCACGGTATTTTGAGTTATTTTGGCCACGTACAAAATTACCTTTAAATTGAAGAAAACCTTAAAATAGTAGTTTACTAAGATAGAAAAACACCAAAGAGATAATAATAAACCATAAAGGAACAAGGATTGTTAAGGATGGAGAAGATTTACACGGACTGTAAACGACGAACTTAAAAACCGCGACGTAACTCCTTTAAGCCACCTTAGCAGCTCTTGAGGAAAGAACTGCCAAGAGGGCTGCTCGCAAGCTAGATTAGACAAAAATGAGCAAGTGGTGTGTGAGATGAAATTGGGTATGAGCGACGTAGAAATGTGTGAAAAAAACGTTGCGCAAAAAAAAAAACCCAGAACATCCCCCAATTCTGTTCCTGGTGTATTTAACCCCGCGTTAGACTATGAGCAGTCTCTCTTTTGCTCGAAAATCCGTGGGGAAGAACACAAAACAAGTGAGCAGTCGTGAGCGTGCGAGCGTGATATGCGAAGCCGTGAGCCGCAAGTTCCGCGCTACTTGCGGCTCGCGCGATCGCCGCTCACAGTCACGATCGCACGCTCACTTGTATTGCGTACCTCCCCACGGATTTTCGAGGAAAACAGAGACCGTTCCCAGTCTAACCCCGAGTTGAAAAAGGAAATGATCTGCTGAAACGATCACGGTGTTTATTCTTGTTTTCTAGCAAAGGTTTCTGTGTGGGAGCAAGAACAACAACACTTTTTTAGAAACACCCACCACTATAAACCAACTAGTTAAAGGTAGACCAGGGCCAATGAAATGACAATGCAGAGGCCAAACGATGCGAGGATTGAGTTTGCATGTGGTTCTTTGTCTATGAAGCACGCTAAGCAGTCAGAGAATTGACAGACTAAACAAAAGAAGTAAAACACTTACCGTAGAAAAGACAAGCGGTAGAGACGGACATATTCCAATGATTAAATACAACGCTGTCTCCACCGTCTTGTATCTAAAAGACAAGAAACAAATGACCTCAAAAAAAAAATAATAATGATAATAACAATAATAATAATAATAATAATAATAATAATAATAATAATAATAATAA
>Ga0126339_10003856_pt1 | contig 10975 bp, 9 predicted proteins | sample OrbTmetagenome_2_FD_92532 | JGI IMG/M metagenome (GOLD analysis project Ga0126339, IMG submission 92532) | Coral microbial communities from Petempiche,Puerto Morelos, Mexico - Orbicella T R C metagenome | ecosystem: Host-associated > Invertebrates > Cnidaria > Coral | place: Petempiche,Puerto...
AACAGTAAAAATCCGCAAGTAAAAACCTAGTGGTTTAAGAACCTGCTGACAGAAATTTGCCTTTTTAATACCCAAAAATAATTATAAGAACTTGTTTAACCAAGCAAGATCAAACAGGTTCTTATGAGTGGGTTACAGTTAAATTATGCACTCTTGTTATAGAGACAACACTGCATATACATTCTGTAGTTAGTTGTGTTAGGCGCATCATAATACAGTCGTGAACAAATACTGTATATGACCAAACCAAAGGGTTTTTTTTTTGTGGTAATTAACAACTATATATCCTTATTAAAAAACCTAATTAAGAACCTACTTAGCGTAAATTGCCAATAACTACCCCACGATACAAAAACCTATTTTGAAAGACTTCAAAAAATATAGGTTCTTACAGGCGGGTTTTTACTGTAATAGAGTTCATAACCCATATAGACCTTGTTCTAAGGGAAATCCTTCTCGAGTTCTATTTTTAGATCACGTAGGGCTCTGGAAATCTAAGGAGGGTCTAGAAGTCGGCGAATCCTGTGTAGTGACGCGAATTTTACGCGCGTGACGGTCAACAGTACACAAGTGTGTATCCTCCATGAAAACATCCACGCAACGCGTATGGCAACATAAAATCCGGGGGATACCCCCCATAATGGCCAGTGCGGGGAGGCTCCGCCTGAAAGGGGTTCCTTTTTCAGGCTTCAGGTATATAAAAGGGTAGGGATTTCAAAAGCTGAGGTATATGATAGGGTAGGGAAATCTGTCATTTAGCTATTTTAAAGGGCCTTTAATTAAAATACTTCGAATAAGCTTGCAAAAACTGCAAAGATTTTTGGGTGGCAAAAGCGCTGATGAGCTCATGTTCAAATTCCTTGTGCCCTTAATCTTGTTGTGCCTTTTCAATATTCAGAACTGATGTTTTTGTAGCTTGGTCAGAAACTGAATTGTGATTTTGCAAATGAAGAAAAATTGCAAAGAAATATTCACCAGTTGCTTTTCAAACCAGGGAGTAGAAATAGTGCATTGCCGAACAATACAGTCGAACCTCTGTTTGCGATCACCTCTCCTCAGCGACCATTTTTTCCAAAGTACCAAAAGTTTTCAAGTCAAATCACTAGCTTTGGAACTTGTTGTAAGCGACCACCTCTCATAAGCGACCGCGACCACTTTTGGCGCGAAAAGTTTGAAATTTTCTTCTTTTAACCTCCTGTAAGAGACCACTTGACAGATATTAGAGTGAAAATGGGATAATAAGGCGTTGTAGTTCCTCAGAAGCGAACCATGATACTCTGAATAAATATCTTTCGAAATCTTAAATATTTTTGTGGCCACTAAAAGTTATGTGGGTTCAAACGGACATTGACGAATGGGGTAAGTCTATGCAGTTACCATATACTCAGCATATGATAACTGTAGAGACGTTTGACCTAATATGGTCTAAGCTCTCGTGAGCGACCACCCCCGTAAGCGACCACCTAGGCTTGACATTTTGGGTGGTCGTTTACGGGAGGTTCGACTGCAGTTATTTTTTCCGATTTCAGGCCTTCTGCTGCCGTGAAGTGGAACAGAGATGGTCGTCAAACAACTGCTCAACATCGTCATTCTACTCGTCCTTTGTCCAATGTTCTGTGGAGCAACTGCTCCTCAATGTAGCCAAGCCGAATCTTCCATATATGGCATGATGCTAAGGCGACACGTCATCAAAACGATCACAGGGATATCACTGGGCGGTTTGTGTTTACAGGAATGTTATCGTGACGTCAGGTGTCAAAGCTTCAATTACCTTATTTCCCGAGCAACGTGTGAATTAAACGACCGCACCAAGGAGGCCAAACCTGAAGATTTTGTTCCTGATTCTGGAAGATATTATTTTAGACGAGACATGAAGAGAGGCAAGTTTTTATAACAAAACAGTGACTAAAGTAGCCGAAAGCGGGATTCTGGACTGCTAAATATGGGTTTGCATGATATAGGTTTCACTGTTTATCTCTTTGTGTTCCAGTACCCCTCGGTTCCACACCTGAACTGCCCGCTGAAACATGCAAACAAATCAAGGCAAGTGAAGGAAGACAAGCGGTCAGCGGCAAATACTGGTTCGATTCTATAATACCTGAGAGGATTGTGCTCGCTCACTGTGACATGGACACGGAAGGTAACTGAAAGCTAAAATCTGTATATGACAGCAAACAGTGCAAATGAAAGCCAATGCGAGCTATAAATTATTTAAGAAATAGAAAACATGTACATTGTTTCTATCGAGTTTTAGAAGCACTCGTTGAAGTTTAGGAGAACGAGCAATGCTGTGGGTACACAAGCCGACAGGAGAATGTGTTTCCACAGCTTTTTCGAGTTCTTCCAAACTTTCACGCGTGTCTCTATAACTCAATAGAAACCGTCACAGAGCACATGTTTTCTATTTCTTTTAGAAAACTCCGTGACGAAAAAAGGAAACTACTTGTTTACTTTGATTATCAAAATGTAACTTATCTTTGCGCGCACCATCATTACTTTAGCAACTCGTGCTAGTTCTATGTTTCTATCTCATTAGCTCTGTATATGAACCGCTGAAATGTGATATACTACCTGTCCCTGGATGATGTCCCAGTATGAAAGCTCGAGCAATCAAGGATTGTACAAACTCGTGTTATTTGAAAATTCTTTTAAATTACTCTCCCCTAAGGGTGCGTGCAACTCTGAGAAAATTTTTGAATAATATTACACGTATAACGATTACGTAAATTGATTTTTCATACGAATATTTTCAATTTACTTTGTAGATGTGGACGAGTGTACTGCTTCATTCTCTGTCTGTGACGTCAATGCTAAGTGTAAGAACACTCTCGGCTCTTATCGCTGTTCCTGTAAAGCTGGATTTACTGGAGACGGAAAAACGTGTTCAGGTGAGATTATTGATAACGGAAGGAATAAAACTGGGATTTCTTGAGTTTAAGGCCAAGGTGTGGCTCTCTGATAAAATCCTGATTAAATGAGGAACTCCACTCGTTGACAACTGTTTTGTAACTGTACAGCTCGTCTAGGCGCCGTTGCTGAGAGGCCTGCCATTTCGTGCGCTGAGATCATGGCCAGTGATAAAGGGAAAGTGGTCAGCGGTGAATACTGGCTGAGTTCCAAGGGGCCGATGAGCTCGAACAAGTTTCCGGTAAAGTATAAATTTCCTTGTCTGTCCATGCTTTTTTTTAACCCCATGTTGTACAACTTAAAAACCTTCCCTTACAATTCACATAATAAATAGAAAAACACATAAATAGCCAATTCGACTTTTTTGCCTTTCCCTATAAGTTTGAGCGTCAAAGCAATAACTAGGTAACTTTGAGATGATCTCCAATATTTCGGGGAGTATTTTGACGTGCCAGTTGTTTGGTCGCATGACTAGTCCTTTTTATGACAACCATGATTTCAAAGGGTATTTAAGTGAAAAAATAAGATTCATTTTCCAGCTAGATGAACCTTTAGTTTCTATGCAGGTTTAGTAAAAATCATGATTTAACAACACAACTGCCATGTGATTAACATTGAAATAAACTAATGCATAGTTCCATTACCATAGCATAAATACGTATGGAAATCAGTAGGTCCCTCATACCACAATTCTCATTTACAGGTTTTCAGGGACGAAGGAAAAGCCCAGCTAGGCTTAATGGGGTTAATGAAACACTTCGTTAAATATCGAGTACATTTAAATTGTTATTTGTTTCACCCTGGGCCTGTCCTTATCGAATTAATTTAACAGTACTATCTTGACCATATATCTCTTGGACTTTTATGCAATGAGAAGATGGGTTTTTTTTTCAGTCAGTGACCCAGGCATACGCGGAAAAAAATTCGAGTTTTCTAGCTAGGAGTCAAGCCTAATACCTTTCGGTTACCAGTCCAGATGCTTTACCACTGAGATACAGGGAACCCTTGTGAGCTAAGACCATTAAACTTCAATCATGAAAAAAAGAAACGCGCCAAAAAAACAGTCACGCGCGAATGCAACTACAGTTCCCCAGCCCCTACCCCACCCCACCTACAATGTTGGAACACGCATACCCGCAATTTTTCCCTTATTTTCAGCATTGCGGTGGGTGGAGAAGGAAAGAACAGCAATGCATTTTGAAAATGATAGCAGTGCTTTTTCAAACTCCATTACACAGATAATTCAATGCATTACATAAGTGTCCCAAGAACATTTCTCCACCATTGTAGTTTCACGTGACAAACATTTTGTTAAACACATTTTCTTGTTGACGTTATGTCACATCAGGTGTATTGCGACATGACATCAGACAACCAAAGTTGGACCCTCATCGCTCGGTTCTCAAACAATGATACCAAACACTGGATGAATGACACTGGTTACTGGTGGTATGACAGGATTGAAGCTGCTGGAAAAATCGTTGATCCATCGAATAACACTGACATGATATCGCCAGCATTTTGGCTGGTCAGCGGCAACGAGTTCAAGATCACGCGCAGTGACGACTCTCAGCACACTCCTTTGCTGCAAACTACGGGTAACTGTCTGGGTGGACAGACATTCCGATCTAAAGTCACGAGCTATGGTGACTTCAGGAATGGTGCAGTTTGGGCCAGTGACCAGTGTTTGGGGACTTGCAGTATACAATATGGTGGACATGGCCTATCGACGGACGGGTTTCAGCAGGCGGGATGCAGCGGAGAGATTCAAAGCTCTGAGGCGATCGGCTTCTGGTGTGACTGGAGCGCTGGAGATGGTGCAGTACTCATGATTGGTGGAGGAGGAGCCAGCTGTGCACGTGCTGATCACGGGATTGGGATAACTGAAACAGACGGAGCTTCTTTTGTTGACCACGCAACCACCGAAACAGAATACGACTTTGGCAGCGACGCTGTCACAACCACTCCGCAATCCAACTCGTACTCCTTAAATCTGTGGATACGTTAATCAGTTTCATTATCATCTCCTCCCGTCACGCAAGTTGGAGCTTAAGGCCATCACGTTTTCAGACCAACACTCTCTGTTCCGCGTCGCCTTCCGACTCTTTCTCCCTGCCTTGTTTCTCTCTTTCTCTACACTATCACTCCAAGTGGTCTTCTGTCTCCCTCTGGCCCTTCGACCCTCTGTTGCTGTGACACGGTCCATAACACCCTCTCTCCTGTACTAGTCATGTTAGCCAGTTTAGTGAAATTTATTTACCAAACAAGATTCATCATATAGCGACATTAAGTGTGCTCTGATCAGAAGGTCAGAATGGCGTGCTGGGTAGGCTTAGTTATCTATTACATTTTCAGAGATTTATCAGCTATCAGTTAAACATCTCAGCTAATTGCTGGTTTTCAGTGTCACGCAATTCAAAATAGATCAAAATCAAAATCAAAACCGGTCAAAAGATTAAGTCCAGAATCTGAGAAATGAAAGAAGGTAAATATGCAGACCCTCGCCAAAATTCTGGTCACAGCAATTTTTCTTATGCGAGATATGCGGAGAAATTTTTTACCCAAATTTATAGAGATGTGAATGGAGACGCCATGCTGGTGCCCATCCGTATAGGCACCAACATGGCGGCCGGAGACCAACAGAAACATCAGTCACTGAGTTTTGCTGCAAAAGCGTGAATTTATCCCTCGAGGAACTCTTAAACATGGAAATAATACTTTTTCTAAGACATGAACTGATCATATAGCCAAGTTCCCCGAAATAAGTCACTTTTTTAACCATCATGACAGCTCTCTAGGCCGTCATGTAAATGCTTAGAAATTCAAGCGTAGTGTATCACAAAACCAAGAACCTATTCGGAAGCGAAAATTTGTATGAATGTTAGTTTTCAGCTGCTCTTATACATCTTTTAAGTAAAATCTCAGGAAGATCAATAGTTTTGTAGTTCGAATTTTGGTGACGTCATGTGAAAACCAGCTATTCTTCAGCGATCAGCAAGCAAATTGTGCAGTTCTGAGATCATTTCACTACTGACAGCTACGATTTTGACCAATTTTCAGCTACAGTTAAACCGGCCCCATCCAGACCCTCTGTTCCAGACCCCCTGTTCCAGACCCTCTGCTCTAGACCCTCTGCCCTGATCAGGCTCTGATTGTACTTGATATGAGATGTGAAGTTTGGGTCTAGAAGGAATCCCACTGTTTTGAAGAGTGGAAACAAAGAATGTAATTTTAATACATTCCTTTCTTCAATAATGGGAGGAACCCTCACATGTTATAACTATTTTTATGTTTTGTTTGAAAGCTACAAATTTGCAACACACGCCTGTGTAGGGAACTATGCTAAATCTTCACTTACACCCTCTTTTATTACGGAAGAATATTGTTTTTCCAGCCGAGGCTGAACATTCCTATTTTTCTGTCGATTTTAGGCTGAAAAGATTCTTGTTAGTATTCTTAGATTATAGCGTATGACATTTGAAGAAATTTTGGAGCCTGCTTGCAGCAATTAAAGTCTGATGTTACGCATATAACTTCTTGTAGAAATGTAATTAGCATCAAACACACGGCTAGTGCTGTTTTTGTTGCTTTTTGGTCAGTTTTGCCATTTAGAGAAACAAAGAATTTTATACTGTTTAGTAAAACATATAATTGTATTGTCTTCACAAATTTTTAACATAAAAATTTCCCTTTAAAATCGGGTTTTTTCTTAGAATATTCTTAAAATTTCACAAATTTCAGCCTCGATATTCTTATAAAACATATTCTCATAAAAAAAGGATTGTATGTAGCATTTGTGGCAAATAGCAAATAGCAAATATACATTAAAATGCGTTTACTTAGTACAAATTAACATCTGCAAAAGCTACATTCTTAGTCCCTCAGTCTCCTTAGGTACCGCCATGAAGTGAATGAATTTTTGTGCGAGGTAGAGATCCCACGTCAGAGCAAAAAACATTCTTTACGCACCACACGTTTACATTTGATAAAATGCCACTGGGTGAAAAATTCTTTTTGAATATGAAGTCGTTATTCAATTATCCGAGCTCCGTTCCCAGGCAATGTTGCCATATTGAACGAATTGTGTTGGGTGAATCAATACCAACATTGTGCAGTTTTTATTGTGCTGGGGATAAGAGCAAAAAAAAAGCATACTTTTAAAAAAGTCGTCATTGGGAAGATGGCCCATCTCCAAATTCCTGTATATGTTAAACCCAAGCAGAGAATAGCTAGGCAGTACCATCCCATGATATTCATGCAGTAAACGTCTGCGAGTAATACTTACAAATTTAGTTTTTATGCAAGAAATATACCCGAATGGAACTCATTTCCTGCTGAAGTGACGGACCAACCGAGTGTTCAGTCGTTCAGGGCCAGTCTTGTCTCTTTATTATCCCTATAGTGATTTAGTTAAATCTATTTCCTATTTGTTTTTGTCTTCTTTTACATCAGCGGTGATGGGCAAATCGCTTTGCAGATTAAAATTGTAAATGATATGAGATCAGGAAAAGCATAATTTTGGTCTATTTGCTCGTGGTTTCCTTGTTATGATAAAATAATTTATCAGGGTTTTTTAGTGTTTTAAAATACTCGAGTTACACTTATGTCCAGAAGTTCATAATTTCCAAGTAATGGCACCTACATTTAATCTCCTTCGGAGCCGTTATTTGGGTTGTCACACAACCCTCCTTCCCTACTCTAAGTTAGTGGGAGAGGAACGTTGCGTGGCGACTCAAGTAACGGCAGCGTACGAGGATAACTAATCTAGGATGATTTTTATAATTTCTCCTTTTTTTCTCGTGTAGTAATAATAATAATAATACTTACAATAATAATAAAGTATAACGTACAGGAGGAATTTATCGATCCATTTGTCGAGAATATCTGATCCTTTAATTTTCAAGACTGATCAAAATCAAATTTCTCATTCCAATATCAAAGCAGGTGTTAAGAGTATTTAAGTTCGTCAGGCAAGGCAATTGTCTCCGATAGTCGTACCATGGATTATTAATAATAATTAACCGTGAAAAGGGCTATTGAAATGCTGGAATGAAAGGGGAATTAAGTAATTAAAATGTCGATTTGAGAATATTTATCTGTTAACCACTTATAGCGAGTACTCCCGTGTTTCTCTACAGGGTGAGGAAAACAGACATTTTTCCCTTTCAAGGCTGATACATTCATCGCTTAAAAGTGATTTAAAAAAACATGTGGCATAACCAGCCATCCTGCTTGATTCGTTCGCACTGAAGCAAGCACAAACCGTGTTTTGCAAGCCTCGAAATACAGGACTGACTTCACAACTAGCATGTATAAATTACGATTGTGGACACAGATGTGCACACCCATGGCAAATAGTAACACTTCCCCTTAGATGGCCGCCAAGATCAACCGACAACCGTTGTAATCAAAGACAATCGTGGAGGTTTTAACACAAATGATAAGTTTAGTATGCATTGTAATTCAAGTCCAATCGATTCATTAAGTTTATCGGCTGAAAATCTTGGAAAACCCACCAAAAACGCTTCAACTTTGCATAATTTTCTAGGGGTGTATGCCTCCAAACCCTCTAGTGGAATAGGCCCCTTGGCCCTATATTTGTTACTGGACCGCCACTCGCAGAATCCTAGCTAAAACCTTCACTGCATGCCAAGGATGAATTTTATTACAAGGGTAATGAATAAATAAAATTGATATTTCCCTAAACATCAAATAAAACAGCAACGCATCCCCATTTTAGGTAATAGCACGGATGTGTCTGATACTTGGTTGTGTTTCCACGAAATATAATTTTGACCGTGAAGCAAAACGACTGACTGTGTGACAGCAAAGCGGCGGCGGGGGATCGTGGAATGGTGCCACCAGATGCCTGTTCCCGGTTTCAACTGCGGGCGTTATGATTTGAATCTGATCAAAGAGCATTTCGCAGAGCTGTTGGCCGACGTAACGGCCAAGGTCCAAGTAGGGAAAAGGCGGACACGACAATGTTCTTGAAGACAAATGGCTTCCACTTCGTTGACATCATTAACTATCTCGGTCCGGGCACGCGCTAAGAAAAGTGGCTGAAAGCGTACAGGTGTTCTGTCCAGAAATCGTGGTTTCCGTACGAGTAGTTCGACACACCTGAGAACCTGAATTATCCCAACCTGCCGAATTACCCGGCACGGTGTTCACGCCTGAAAGGTGAATATGTCCTTAGTCTTTCAGAAATTCAAGAGTGCAAGAATATCTTCGAAGAAAAGAGGATGCAAACGTTCGCGGACTGGCTGCGTTACTACAGCAATCTCGATGTTGCACCAGGACTAGAAACCTTGGAAAAGATGAGAGCCCTCTACACTGATAAGGGCACCGACATCTTGAAAGACGCAGTTAGCCTCCCAGGGGTGAGCCTGCATTACCTCTTGCGAGGGACAATAGAGCGAGGTGCTGAACTTTAAAGCCCTTGCGAAGAGGCTTATGGAATGTTGAAAGAAGCGGTTTTAGGCGGTCAAAGTCTGGTGTTCAAAGGATATCATGAAGCTGGCGCAACAAAGAAGACCACACCGGTTTGCTAATGCGCTCTATTTGTCAACCATGTTGAGAGACATGCCTTTCGGGAAGGAAAGGGTCATACACTATCAAAATCCAGCAGGCGAGGCGCCCTTGTTAACAGTACGCCTAAATGTTGGAACTTGGTTTGGATTTGCAGAAGTAGACATAGAGATCCCTGAACCGCTGTGGATGAAGTTTGAAGAAATGCCGCCATTCTTCTTCACCAAACAGATTCCCGACGAAGCGGTACCCCAACACATGAAGGATTACTTACAGCGTACTGACAGAACAAGAGGCGACGGGGAAAAGTTGGTAGGGGCGTTGTCAGCGCAAAAGCTGTTGCAATATGCCTCGTTATTGCGTTGGTATGCGGAACATGGCGCAGTAATCAAAGCTGTGCATCGCACGATCGACTATCAGGCGACGCAGATCTTCACCTGGTTTGTGGAGCAGGTGACAGAGGCCCGGCGCACTGGGGATGTGGACAAGAGCAAAGCCCTGCTTGCTGAGGTGTTCAAACGGCTGGGAAGCAGCGGTTACGGGAAACTAACTGAAGCGCTGGAGCGCCAAACGTGCGTGGTCTTCAGAAAGGATAAGAGGGTGGTGGACAGAGCACTGCGAAGTGCCTACTTCAGCGATCTGGACGAGCTCGGGCAAGCCTATGAGCTCGAAAGCAGGAAGCCACGTATCATAATCACTCGGCCGTTCCAGATCGGAATCGCTGTGTATTAGCTGGCAAAGCTGAGTTTGTTCGAGTTCTATAAACCGTGAAGTGCAGCGTAGTGGATATTCTCTTTGATGTGATCTAGTCTTTATCTAGTCAACGAGTATTATTAGTTTTCTATTGAAGGCAATTTTGTACACCAAACTGATGGTAATCAATGATCTTGACTAAAGACTGACTAAGAGATCTAAGAGATCGCCTTTCACAAGGGTTATCTGCAAGTAAACAAGACATCATTTTTTTTGTCAAAACAATTTTTATTGCGTTATGGGTGGAGATTATTATCTTAATTGCTGTCGAATCGTTATCTCACATTGGTCGATACGACCTCTCGTACCAGTACACTCTGTCACGAAGCAGATTTTGTTTCACAACAACATAGGCTTTATTGGGTATCTTCGTCAGGCTACAGAGGTGGCTAAGTCTTTCACACGTCTTCAAGGTTTTGCAAGTCCTTTTACCAGTGAAGTTGGCATAAGTTACACGTAAATCACCAGTCCAGTCGGTATAAGCTGCACTCATATTTATGTCAGAGAAACCTAATTTACTAAAACTAACTAAATCAAATATCTTTGTTTTGCATAAAAGGTGACTTCAGCTGTTCGAGTTGCCCAAAATAAGAGATTTCATCATCACATCTTGGTATGTTTACTTTTGCAAAAATCTGTATTCCAAGAGATTTCTATACAAAGGAATGCATAAAAAAGAAAGTAAACAGACAGAAAACTAACTATGATTTTGGTGTAGGTCCTGATGAAAAGTGAATTAAGTTTTACACTGAAAGAGCATAGAAAATTGAGTTTAAACTCACGA
>Ga0126339_10003858_pt1 | contig 10973 bp, 4 predicted proteins | sample OrbTmetagenome_2_FD_92532 | JGI IMG/M metagenome (GOLD analysis project Ga0126339, IMG submission 92532) | Coral microbial communities from Petempiche,Puerto Morelos, Mexico - Orbicella T R C metagenome | ecosystem: Host-associated > Invertebrates > Cnidaria > Coral | place: Petempiche,Puerto...
ATGGGCTTGCTTTCAGTTAAAAATTCTTCAACTGTGTTGATTTTTCAACTTTAACCCTCCCAAGGAAAGTTATTGCAAAATTAAGGGGGGGGGGGGGTCTCAAAATCCAAAATGTTTTACAGAGTAAGAAACAAGAGTGAAATTTTCAGGGGTATGGGAGGGGGTTTCAAACCAAAAAACCCTCTGTATGAGGGTTTGGGATATTTTCTGGAACAGTACAATTGAACTTTTCAAGGACAAATTCAGTAGCAACATCCAGCAACATCTTCAGATGCCTCGGGGAGATGGGTAATTTCTTCTATTTCCAGAAAATATTTCTTCACAATTGGTGGGACATTTTTTAGTTTTTGTGCACTTCACGGAACAATTCTCCACCTATATCCTGGGATCTCCTGGGGATGGAGAAGGACAGGTTTACTTTGACAGGTGCTTAAAAGGAAGATGGTGCACTCTCACCTCCTCTGTGGTTACTTTGCGATAGTTCAGATTGGTTACACAGGCAATGAAACAGTTCTGAGTAAGCTTGTTGTATAACTGGAGGAATTCTTTGTACTGAAAGAAAAGGAAACCCCACCTTGTTGTTCAGTTGATCATTACAGAATCAAAGTCGATACAAGCAGTGATATACCAGGCAGGCCACTACGCATTTAAGTTTACACTCTACTTGGTTATGATTATGTCCATCTCGCCTGCGCACAGTTTTAGGTCTCCATTTATTCATGAATAAATCGAGACCTAAAACTGTGCGCAGAGTGCCAAACAAGAAGAACAAAAACTATGCTTATACATATCTAACTCTATCCGTGTAAGCTTACATTTTTGAATTCAAGGAAGTCATTAGCTTTCAATAACAATACACGCCCTCAGGATCGGAAGAACTAAGAGCCAAGCACTACAACTAACTTGTTCGACTGAAATGTTGTTAGGAAATCGTAATACCCTACACGCTCTACACTTAATAATGCGAGGCACAAGGAAAAAGACTCACATTTCGAGCTGCTAGGTCCTCCGCTATAAACCTGTCCATAAAACACAATTTCAAATTTGCTTACATACAACTTTTTAGGGATTAAGTCGATCTATAAGAGTGACACTTTCAACCTAATCTTCATGTAAGCTACGACCGCCTGATGCTACCAACGCGCGCGAACGCGCGCGCGCAATCTGGGAAGACTGGTGCGAGTGAAGCTAGGATGGAAGGAGGGAGGAAATGCTGTTTCTTTTCCGTGGTAATTTTCACGTTATTTTTCCTTACACATGGACAGTTTTTGCAGCGCGGTGAAGCTGCAAACTCTAAATTTCTTCCAGTAGTTATCAACACGTGGGGACCTCCTTTTACAAATGCGACCGCTGAAGGTAAGCCTAAAATCACATTCGAGGTGATTCCGTCGCAACAGCCTTAATTAAAAGTGCAACTGAAACGAAATTTTCGTATTGAAGATTTTTGCTAAATAATGAAGTTTGAAACTTTCCTTCAAATTCTTTCCATTTTTTCGCGAATAGCACGTGAAAATTACTCTTTTAGCTGCCCTAAGTCGGCATGATGTTGAGCCCGAATGGCGGCCATTTTGGCGCGGCTAAAAACAACCTTGTGACGTCACTGTAATATATGAGAGTGGTTTCAACCTCGTTCCCAGGCTCTCTCTTCTCTGCCCCCTTTGTCACTGGGAGATACACCCTGGTTGCAGTAGCTGGTCACCTGTGACACAAACTTTTCCACTGGGGTAGAGACAACTAATATTTTTTGTTGATCAACTGAGGTGAAAGAAAGGTAACCGCTGGTCATCGCTATATCCAACCACACACGGCAAATGTGCAGTACCAGAAAATATCCATACTTCCCCCGCAGAAGGGATTGGAATTTCCTGGGGAGGGGGGGTGGGGGTTCTCTAAGACCAAAAAAATTAAAGAATTGTATCAAGTTTAATTGGATTTTCCAGAGGAGTAGGGGGGGTTTTGGAAAAAATCCCTTCCGTGGGAGATCGAGGTATGGATATTTTCTGGAACTACACAATATACTATATACTATATACTATATACTATATATAATTCTCCAGTCCTATAATTCTTAAGCTTCAGACAGGACAAATGAAATATATTTATATATCCAGTGTACTGAAGTATCAATACTAAGAAGGAGTAAAACTGTTTCACAGTGTTGTTGCCTGTATTGATCTCGCAGCACATTGTTCGTGCAACATAGAGCAAAGGGCGAAATTATGGGGGCCAGGTCTACTCGCCTGAAAGAGCAATTACAAGCTCAGTACAGTAAACTCAATACCAAAGTTAAGTGGTCAGCTAGAGCAGAGGCTGCTGCCCAGAAACAGGAGCAAGGTACAGTTTACAGAATCACCAAGCAAATCTGTGGAGGGCAACGGAGAGGGAAGGCACCTATCTGTAGCAAGCAAGAGGCATTACTAACTACTGAGAAGGAACAGGAAGAGTGATGGGCGGAACACTTTCAGGAAGTACTTAACAAGGAGGCTCCGGAGAAGCCAGCTGCTGCTCAGGATGCTGAGGAAGAACTTGACATTAACATTGAACCACCAACTAAAGAAGAGATCGTGGAAGCCATTAGAGATCTTAAGAACAGTAAAGAACCTGGGCAGGACCAGCTTAATGCTGAGCTCTTTAAATGTCATCCAGAGCTTGCAGCAGAGATATTACACCCACTCTTTGCTAAGGTGTGGAATCGTCAGGGTATACCAGGTGACTGGAACAAAGGGGTCATCATACCAATTTTTAAGAAAGGCACACTGTCTGACTGTAATAATTGGTGGGGTATCACTCTTTTATCCCTACCTAGTAAAATCTTCTTTAAGGTTATTGTGAAACGTCTTTCTTTGGCAGTCAATGAAGTGCTGCAACAGGAACAAGCCAGTTTTAGAAAAGGCTGAGGCTGTGCAGAACACATTTTCTCCTTGAGAAACATCATTGAACAGTGTCATGAATGGCAGAGAGGATTGTACATCAATTTTATTGATTTCCAGAAGGCTTTTGATAGCGTGCACAGAGAGAGTCTATGGAGTAATCTCAGGGCATATGGAATACCTGCACACATTGTCCGAGTGATAAAGCAATTCTACACTGACTTTTGTTGCTCGCTGTGAGGCTCTGACCTGAGCTTCCATGTCAAATCGGCCGTCCGCCAAGGATGTGTTATGTCAGCGCTACTGTTTAACATTGTCCTTGATTAGGTGCTGTCTCAAGCTACTGAAGACAGAAGGAGAGGAATATGCTGGACACTGTCAACTGTTCTGGAGGATTTGGATTATGCTGATGACATTGCTTTGCTATCCCATTCTTTTAGTGACATGCAGGAGAAAACTGACCAGCTTAACAGATTCTCTCGGCAGGTAGGGCTTAAGATCAGCCCTCAGAAGACAAAAGTATTGCCTGTCAACATCTCAGCACCATTGCCGATCAGAGTGGGGCAGCTAGACCTTGAAATGACCCCACAATTCACCTATCTGGATAGTACAGTCTGCAGTGATGGGGGGGCTGACATCGACATCCGACAGAGGATTGGTAAAGCTAGAGGAGCCTTTGCAAAATTGCGACCCATGTGGAGAAGCAGAAACTACAGCAGAAGAATGAAGATTAAGATCTACGAAGCTTGTGTACTTTCTGTGCTACTCCACAGATCTGAATGTTGGAGAATGACTGTGCATGACTTGAGAAAGCTGCAAAGCTTTCATACATCTTGTCTCCGAAAAATCGTGCACATCTTTTGGCCAAAAAAGATCTCCAACAATGAGCTCTTTAAATTGTCAGAACAGGAGGACATGAGTATTGTTCTTACACGGAGACGATGGAGTTGGGTTGGTCATGCGCTCCGCAGAGAATCTACCAGCATCTCTAAAGTTGCTCTCAGATGGACACCAGAGGGTAAAAGAAAAAGAGGCCGTCCAAAATCCACCTGGAGAAGAACTGCAGAAGCAGAACTTCAGGCTCTAAATCTTACCTGGGGGCAAGCTTCATGGCTTGCAAAGGACCGACAGGAATGGAGGCGACTTGTTGATGCCCTATGCGCCACTGGGCATTTAAAGGACTGATGATGACATTCTTTGTGATAATAAACAATGTTTTATTTACCATTTTGCAAAATATAATTCTTGAACTGTGTTTAAACATCTGTCTAAATACAAACTTACATAAGCTCAAACCTGATGCAGATGAATTGTAAGTCCGGGGCTAATGTCAACAAGACTGTAAATCATTTTGCATTGCTGTAAATCAAATGCAAGTCAGAATATTTGGCTAACCAGCCGTGTGACAGAAATACTTTTTAACATCCAAAATACTACACAAACAAGAAAAGAAATATTACCTCCGAATTCAAAGTTTCAAGAGACCAATCCATTGCCAGGTTTCACTTTGATTCAGTACATGCTAACTGTAAATGAATGACTGAATGACTGACTGACTGACTGACTGACTGACTGACTGACTGACTGACTGACTGACTGACTGAATGACTGAATGACTGAATGACTGAATGACTGAATGACTGAATGAATGAATGAGTGAGTGAGTGAGTGAGTGAGTGAGTGAGTGAGTGTGTGTGTGTGTGTGTGTGTGTGTGTGTGTGTGTGTGTATGTGTGTATGTTTGTGCTCCATTCAGCTGCCGAATTTCTTTGTGAACAAAAGTCTGCAGACTGCTATATTTTGGAGGCAGCAGAAATAATGTAGTTTTCTTCATCTACAAATTTAACTTTGAACTTGATAAAGCGGGTAGTTTTTTAGCAACTGCTTGAGCATTTGAAACCCACAAAGTTTATCACAACAACAATCAAAACACTCTGCCACCTCTCCTGCCAAACATTTTTTTACCACCCAGATTCTGGGTTGGCACGTGACCAGCCGCAACCAGGGTCTTTCTCCCAACGAAAAGGGAGGCGGAGGAGAGAGAGCCTGGGTACAAGGTTGGGGTGGGTTATACTTATGAATTTCATTCTTGTGACATCTCAGAGCTCCAAGATAGTTAATGAACAATTATTCCTTGAAATCGAGGTGGAGAGTGGCAGAATATTTACCAAGCCGTCATATTTACTGAGCCATGAAGCATCAAGGTAAATACTCGCACTGCTTCTATTCACCGAGATTGAAGAGAATAATTGTTTTAGTATATACACACAAAGTGATTTTAAAATCAGATGAAAGGGTTTCATTAGAAGTTGATTTACCTGACTATGCGAGGAAAACATGCAAGTGACACAAAGCATGCGTAAAACTATTTACAGAATCTTCAAACATGGCAAATCTAGTTAACCTTTGGTAAATCCTTGTCGCAATCCAGCAAAATTGTCTTTAAACATCGTTCAAATTGGCAATCTAAATTGAAAGTCTGCTTGCAAAACAATATCCAAGTTTTGAATTTCACCCGCAATAACTTGAAATGAAAAATTGAAAGAGCAGTTGGGGAACGATCAAACCGAAATAATACTATGTACTCAGGACAGTGGTAAAAACTGGATGTTTTCTTGCACAAAGATGTTCTCCTGAATACTTATGGAGATGCTTCATGGAATGGACCTTTTTGGCGATATGGTGGCCATAATTTTTAAATTCTTTTGGTTGAAATAGCTATTATGGGATGCTTAGGGGGTATACTAATTTGCCCCTTGAGCATCCCATAATAGCTATTGGAAACAATAGAATTCAAAATGGCTGTCATATTTTGGAAAAGGTCCATGGCACTTGATGCTTCTGGGGATGAACCCTGTGGTATTCATTTCTGCCATGGCGGTCGGGTTTGCTTAGATTGAAGAAATCTGTGATTCCCAAGGACATGTCTTGAAACTGCTCAAAATTTGAACATCAGTACAGTAAGTCTTTCCCATCCTTTGAAAACTTTCAAGCGAGATGCCATAGCCTTCTTTGTATTTTCTGGTATGGTATCTTGTAATATTTCTCAGAATTTCCGATTCAGAAACACTGGCAAAATGCAAGTTTACATTGGCCATTTTGTTTTTGTTTGGATCATGCATTATTCACCCCATAGGGAGTGAATAATGCTCATTAGCATCACCCAACTAGTGGACTAATGCAAATCCTGCATTTTTAATGGCTACGCTACTAGAGGTCTATTAGTTATAGTCCTCGAGTAGTGAAATTGGCACAATCGAGGGTGATGCTTTTCCCAAATAAATATTTCTTCAACTTGCATTTGCTAACTTTATTATTGTCTTTGCTGTCCAACAAACTGATTGATTCAGTACATGTATCTCCAGCTAATTAACAATTAGACCCGTAGTCCTCAAGGGCCATGGTTCAATAGCTCATTCGGCTTTGCCTCATGGGCTATTGACCCGTAGCCCGCAAGGGCTACAGGTCTAATTGTTAATTAGCTGGAGATACATGTACTGAATCAATCAGTTTGCTGAAAACACCAAGATCACTGAGTGTGTATATATACTAATAACAGTAATAGCCCCACAAAGGATTTACAAGGAAACCTAATGATGTGCACTGAGCTCTTGACCAGGACAATTTCACTTGAAGCTCTTCTAGAGCTGCAAAATTTTCTTACATTTATATAAAGAATTTGTCACAGCAGTCTTTAGGAATTCGTCTCTAGCTTTCACTGGAAGAGTACTGGTCAGTATTCAAAGTGAAATTGACAACGTCACAGCTGTAACTCACAGCTGTATCCCTAAGAAACCATTGATCAATATGTAGAGGTTTCCTGGCCATAAGTCATCTGGAGCTTTTGATCATTTTAGAATCCATAGAGTCTTTCGAACCTTGGTACTCAGCGCTTTATACACTTTTCTCACCTATAAGGGTGCATGGCTCATTGATGATTATTTGACTTTTAAAGCTTGGCATGTTATATCAAGTGGGAAAGGAAGTGCATTGGATGCTATAGAATCTGGTTGTTCAGTGTGTGAAACAGAGCAGTGTGACGGCACTGTAGGATATGGTGGAAGGTTAGTACTGTGCTGATGTAATGAGGATCATTGCCAGTATCTTGCATTTAATAGTCCTCATGTTCTGCAAATAAGGAGATGTCAATTTAGTTCTCAGGTTTTCCAATATTTTACGAAGTCTGAGAATTAATTAATGAAGACAATTCCAAGCCTGCTCATCCCCCGGGGCATTGGACAGGCATTGGACATTTCTTTTCATAAGGTGTCAAATGCCCTGGCACTATGGGGCAGCTGGTCCATAAGAAATCCCCATGGTGGCCGGCTGTGAGAACAGTGCAAATGTCCCATATTAAAAGTTGAAGGTCAGCTCTTGACATTCTTCACTTAAGCTTATATATAAGCCACATTACCACATACTCATGACTGCTAACTTGACAAAGTATCTTCTGTTAATGTGTGAATTTTTTTTTTCTCAAAAGTGCCTAAATTTTTGCATGTTTTCAATTCAATAGAAAAACATGGTCCTGTATTCTTGTTGCTAGATTTTGCTTTGTTTTCGAAGATACAAAGTATGCAAAAAAAACTGGCTTTCCTGGCAACATCTTTAGGTGTTTATTTGTTTTCAAGTCAGCATGCAACTGCAAAAAGTTTTTTTTTTCATTTAATGAACAGTGTAATGTTGATTCCATGTCAACACATATCAGCTTAAAGATGCCAGTGGGGATGGGCTTGTAACACAATTCCACAGAAGTCAGTATCAGTTACCATAAAAAAGCCACTGTGTTTACTATAGTAATAATAAAGAAATTGTAGTGCCCAAACTCCATTTGGATATATGTTCAAATGCACGTTACAACTCATGCATATGTGTGGCTTAGCTTTATTAGCAACCATACCTTGCCTAGCAACATATATTACTTGCCCACATTTTCAGAAGTTGAGTTTCTTTGCAAAACGTAGGATTAGCCTCTCTTATGATGTGGTTAGCTTCTCGAGTAGGAAGGATGAACCAAATCTTGGACTGTAATTGGGTACCAAAGCAGTTCAGTACCAATGCTGGATGTTGGCTGCGATCTTTTTTTCTGTGTTCATGCATGGACCTCAACTGCATCTTGATTCCTGGTCATGCAAAAGATCTTAGCTGATAATGAGCCATCTTGACCTAGCTGACATTTTGTTAAACACACAAAAACACATGTACATAATTATATATATTGGCCACTCCAGAGTTCCATGTATATCTTTGACAATAAAAGCCATCATTAAAAAAGAACAAAGTTTCAACCCCTCTGAGGTCATTTTCAAGTAAGAAAGATTGAAATGAGTTTATATGGGTGAATTTAAAACATGCTATAGTAACAGGACACTTGAACCGTGAACACATTTTTTGCGTAATTTTTTTAGTGTCTATAGAAGGAGTGTTTCTACACTGTGAGAACACTTATCTTGAACATTATATGAAGAGCTTTGTTTCTATAGTCACCGAAAAAATGTGCAGAAAAATGTCAACTGTTCACAGCTCAAGAAAGCAAGAACAGTCTGTCATTACCAAGCAAAAAACTCTGAAGTAATTTATACAAAGGACTCAATTAAGTCAATAGAAAAAACTTTAAAAAACATCAAATACAGGAAATTTATATATCAATGAAAATACTTTGTGCTATCCAAATAACTTTGTGCAGACTATTTGTTAAGGTATCAGTATACCTCAAATGATCATCATTCATTGGCGCTGCTTAACAGTCGGACTCTTGACACAAACCCCAGTTTAAGTATATATTTTCTGAAAGCTTAAGAAAAGTAGATTACCAAGGTATGTTCATTAAAACAAATTTTTTTTAAGGTTTTCCAAATATAGCATGCTATTTCCCAAAGTACAGAGGTTCACTAATCAAGTTTGTTTCCGGTCGGATTTGAGCGAGAGGACGCGATCAACATCACTTTGTCTTCTTGACGCCTTTCTCTAAAGAAATTCTCTTCACTAAAATAGTCATATAACCTTTGAAAGAAGCAAAACCTATAAATTCCCCAACGCTTTTTTTTTTTGCCTGCCCGGAAACAAACTCAAAAAGTGCACTTGTCTCAAAGAAATGTTTGTTTTGAGATACAAAGGAAAATATACTTTGGGGCATTTTTCCGGTGTAATGAGATAAATACACAAAAATCAAAGTGCCCTATGAGCAAACCTGTAGATTTTCCAGTGAATGATAATTGACATGAGCTAACCTTTGCGTGAAATGGATAACTCTTTTTATAAAAAAAAAAAATATGTGGCTTACAGGTTATTCTAATTATACGAGTTACTTTATTGACTTCTGGCGATACTTGTTTCACAAGCAGTTTCTTTTTTAAAGAAGAAGAAGAAAAAAGGAGGAAAACCAAGTAAATTGTTCCTTATTTTCAGTTCTTTTGTATTTCAATTTGTGCATATTTCGTGACATACAAGCAGTCAGCTGCACTACATGAACTGCATTGCTCCAATGGATTTACTCATTCTCGATTGAGCCACTCTACCGTGTAGACTTCTCATCACCTAATTGAAACCAATAAAGGTTGCCCAACATGTTGTTCTTGTGGCCTGAAGATGAAGCTAGTCTGCTTTATGCAACTGAGTGCCACTAGATCGACTACGTGGGTGTGTGGACAACAAATCGCAGTAGGCCGCGAATAAGATTGAAGCGACTCTGCTCACAGGGTAGCTGCGAAAGATCTTCAGAGAAATCAAAGACTTTTTTATGAATTACAAACACACAACATGTATGCCATCAGATGCAATTTGGGACTAATTATTTGAGACACAGCAAGGTCAATGATCTTAAACCGTGTTCTTATCGGTTCCAAACCTGAAATAAGTACATGGATTTTCTTCACCGAAAAAGGGTTAAACAAGAAAAGAAAAAGACCAGTGAAAAACAACAACAAACAAACAAAAACAAAACAAAATCCAATGGATCCTGGAATTGAACTTGATTCCACAAGATTGGGATGCTAGTGTTAACTATTGTAACACACATTGTAAGAAACCATGGCTAGCAAATTTGCAAATTACCCAACAAATATGTGACATATGTTCTCGCAAACTGCAAACTTCTCAGGTGCCAACTTTTAGTGTGGCTAGTAAGCCACACAAACACACAAATAAGGAAAAATTACAATTAGCAATAACCAAAGCTTCTTTAACTAAAAATAATGATTCTGACACTAATATTTCACAAGGATCTTTTATTTTGGCTTCATGCCCTCAGCAGAAAGGTTATTTAAAGTCTGTTTACTAACGTTGCAAGATAATGTTTACAGATATATATGGTGTTCCGTTGTGGTCAAAAACACATTGATGATAAAAACATGTTAAAAAACATAATAATGTATGTCGAAAATTGCAAAATACATTGAAGGTAATAAAAGATATAGTACAAGATTTGCAAAGTGTATGTTGACTAACGATATAATACTAAAGAGATGTCATGCCTAAAAAAACATGAGATTTCAAATCTTGACACTGGCAAGACAACTGGTCAGCCTTTCATTCTCAACTCACTTTTTTGTTGTTTAGTCAACTTGCATTTTTTCTCTTGACTCATTTTTTTTTTTTTTGGCACAACACCTGTTTGTTATATCCATTCATAAGTCAACATATATTTTGCAAATCTCGTACTATATTTTTTATTACCTTTGATTTTTTTGTCAGTTTCGACTTATGTATTGTGTTTTTCAACACATTTTCATCTTTGATATGTTTTTGTCCACAACAGAATGCCATAGATATAAGCAAACCTTTTGGTGACCCTTTCCTAGTCCTCTTCACAGCATCTTCATCACTATTGCGTGGCGTAGGATGAACGCTTTCCCCAACCAACAATAACAATCAATAACAATTGTTTATTTACCCACGCAACATTATTTAAGGAGTAATAATTGAAGGGGTGAGTGCAAAACCATGCTAAGTGACGATTTGGGTGAAAAAAAAAATTTTCGCGAAGGGCTTGAATTTTTGCATGTGGTCTTCAATGTAATAGAAAAACGCGGCCCTGTATTTTTGTCGCTGGTTTTTGCTTCGTTTTCGAGTTATAACGTATGCAAAAATACTTGGCTTTTCCTAG
>Ga0126339_10003859_pt1 | contig 10973 bp, 8 predicted proteins | sample OrbTmetagenome_2_FD_92532 | JGI IMG/M metagenome (GOLD analysis project Ga0126339, IMG submission 92532) | Coral microbial communities from Petempiche,Puerto Morelos, Mexico - Orbicella T R C metagenome | ecosystem: Host-associated > Invertebrates > Cnidaria > Coral | place: Petempiche,Puerto...
AGAAAGACTTGAAAGTGACTGTGTGTCGCTTGAAAACACTGGTTAAAATTCACCTTATTTACCACTATAGAGAACTTACTTCATTCCCTTGTAGAATCTGAGGTTATCTTCCAAATGGTTGGAACTGATCCTGGCCTTGTTCATCTCTCAGTTCCCTTTACATGGACTGCATGGGGAAAACAATCAGTTTTGAAATGCAGTGAACATAGGCCAAGGTTGAAATTTTTTCACTGTTGACAAACAAATCTTTCCCACTTTGTACAGATGTTATTGTTGATGGAGAAGTATGCACTGAAATGCCCAATTCTTTATCGGAGACTCGGCTGCAATCTTACACTACACAAAGTCTTGGAGGCACTTATTTTTTTTGTATAGCTTTTAAAACGCATCTTGCTTGATATGCACTCATTTTAGTATTACTAATTAAGTTTATTATCACAATTATAAATATTCTAGTTTATTAATATACATACACTGTAATTAGTTTTACAAATTTGAATTTCATTGTATTTTAAGTTGTAAAGCGCTGTTGATCAGTAAATGTAAATATTGTCATAGAAGTTATTAAATTATTATATTATTCTTATTTTAGAGATTGTAAACACCCGAAAAGCTCTTCAAAGGTGTCTCACTTATCTTAGATTGCATGAAAAATTGGCCGTGATGTTTTGCTGCATTGTGTATATGATGTCACTTCCTATCTGCTTGACTGGTGCCAACTAGTTTGTGATACACTCAGTCATTTCTGAATCAAGTAATGGCAGACAGCTGAAACCAAGAAACAAGGTCAAAATAATCTGACTTCCCGTGCAAATTTCAAATAAATTTGGCATGGTAAGTACTCAGCACTTCTACTTCCCAAAAATGAAGACAGAAGGAAATGCAAAATTTTTCAACAAAAAGTTCTACAGCCTGAATACAGGCCAACAAAATTGCGACAGCAGGATGGTAGACAGTTGTCTAGTTCCCAGTCCTCGCCCATTCTCAGTGGTTTTTTGTCTGGTGGAGGGAGTCTGCTGAGCTGTGTGAGTACAGGCACAGGACCATACAAAAAACAATCCCTGGATTCAACCTCGTTCCCAAGGTCTCCCACCTTCCCGCCCCCTGGAGAGAGACTCTGCATAACAGCGGAACGAAGTTTTTAAGAGAGTGCTTGTCCTGCACCAGCTAATTGATTTCTGTCACTGCCTAAAAAGAACAATCCACGAAAATACGGTGGAGCAGGGAGAGAAGTGGGAAGAAACAGTCTCATTGATTCCACTGAAAATTGGCCATTCAAGTCTTTTTCACACGCAGAGTTATTTTAATTCATGCAATTCAGCTCAGCTCAATTTTACAATGCAATCTAACATGGTGGAAATGATGCAATTTTGGTCTTTTCACTACAAAATATCCCAAAATTTTTGCCTTATATATTGATATATTGGATCATTTTAATTTAGTATCAACATCCCAATAGATAACCTTCTGTTGTAAGGAACTTAGGAAGCAGGACAGCACAAGAAGACAGGAAGAAACTCTACACTATGTCTTGTGTTATTATTTCCCCCTTTCGTGGTCTACCGATCCTTCCTATACAACAGAACAGAGCACAGTTGAGCTTTTCTTATTTTTTACATCAAACTAACAGTGCACACATTGTTTAGAACAATCATTTTACTCATTTAGCAAATGATTGCTCTAGGAAAATTTTTACGCCAAATCAAGCTTCGTAAAACAGGCACCAGTCGAAAAAATAAACTGATGTTGATGATCGTAAAAGGTACAAACCTCTCTCCACCGACATCTTGAATTTGAGAATTCTAAAGATGTTGATTTTCCTGCTTTTTATAATAAGTTCAATCAAAGAATTTAAGTTAAGACTTACGGTAAACTTCTACTGGATAAGTGGTAGTACCTGCAGACTAGGTAAGGGCAAAAATACTCACGATAAAAAGCCAAAATACTTGCTTTGTTCTTGGTCACTATTAAAGAGAATGTGGGACCGATTCTCATTGGGGTGGTTGTCTGGAATGGGGATAAGTTGAAAGGTGTTCTTAGTAAGAACCATTTGTCTTCTGGTTTGCTATGGACACAAACTGACAGATAGCCATAAGGGTAGACATATAAATTGTTAATTAGAGACAGTTGTGCAAAAATGGTCAAGGGAAAACAACAAGTACTTGCAGTGTATGCCTATAGTTGAAGTTGAGGGCTGTGATTGTCACTGTGTGGGGACAAGATAAGATTGAAACTGATATGAAAACTATTAAAATGATTTCAAACATTAGGTAAGGAGGTTTCTGGGTGTTGTGACATTCTATCTTCGATTTCTTCCTGTACAAATCTTGTGTGGTCTTGTAAAGGTTTTACAAACATAATTAAGCTTTGTAGATACCTTAACTGGCATTTAGCATTGATCAATAGTTAATCTAGCTGACACTCTGCCATAGAAATGACTAGCAAATATAACCATAATGATACAAATAGAAAATCTTGTAAATATAGATTTTTTGATACATGTACAGGAGTTTAAGAAAAAGTAATGACTCAATACATGGTCCTCATTGAATGAGAAGTAGAGTCTGGAAAAGATAAGAGCAAAGTTGTTGAGTGGGCATGACAGAATGGCTTGATTTGACATAGTGACAGTGAGACAGATTTCATTCAGAGAGTAATCAAGCATTTGCAGAAGATTTAAGGCAGTTGCAAATCAGAATGCAAAAAGAAAGTGAGATAACAGTTATGGATTGCATCTTTAAATGAGCCAGTAAAAAATTAGGTTGTCATGTTGTAAGGTGCTGAGGTGTTACTACAGCCCTTATTTTGTTTGACATTAGTAGTTGTTGTTTTGACCATCATTTGCAGTATGACGTCTATAAAACAAACTGAAAAAGGCCTTTAGTTATTAGGATTGGAAAAGAGAATATCATTTCAAGGAAGACAATGTCACACTCACTGTGCCAGAGTAACCAGAAGAAAAAAAAGGAAAGCACAGCTGCAAATATAAGTAGAACAGTGTTGCACCACTGGGTAATTGCAGAATAATTTGTTTGGAAGACAACCTGGTATCTGATGATCTGACTTCAGGCCCTTCATCTGCTTTTGGCAGAGAAGCATCAGGCTCACTTTCAGAGTGGAATTGAGTGGGCATTTGTTCAGGTTAGGTACAGTTAGGTTTTTCACTGGGCTGAGTATGGCTGGGGTTTTGCCTGGGTTGGCTAGGGTTTGGTTTCTCGCTGGGCCTGGTAGGGCAAGGCTTTTTACCTTTTTAGGTGTGGTAAGGATTTGACCTGGTTTGGTTAGGTTAAAGGTTTTGATTGGGTTGGGTATGGCTAGGTTTTTGATTGAGTTGGGTAGGGTTGGTTTTTGGCTTCTGTTGGGTAGGGTTGAGTTTACCTCTTGGTGGGGTAGGTTTAGATTTTAGGCTGGTCATGGATCTGGGTTGGCCAGAGCTGGATTAGAGCTCAGTTGAGTACAGGTGGATCTCAAGCTACATTGTCCAGGACTGGGTTTTGGGAGAAGGTTGGAGATGGATTGAGTAGGGCTGCATTTTGGAATCAGCTGGGTAGGGCTTAGTACTGAAATGGGATTAGGAACTGGCTTGGGACTAGTAGGGTTACATGCAGGGGAAGTCGTACTACATTTGCTGTATCTGCATCGAGATGGCATAGCTGGGTTGGAGGAGTGGGAAGGTGCAGGTAGGGGAGGCCAGTCTGTGTCTGTGATCACGAGAGGAAAGGGAACATCTTGGAGGGTGGCGTATGAAGGGTTTATTGGTTCTGGATTGGTTGGGGTAGAGGTGGACGGGCAGTGGGGAAACCACCTGATAAGGATGTCATTGCCTTTTGTGGTGACATGAAGTTTATCTGCCCTCTGCAAGTTTTGATTATACAGGGTAGATGGAATGTCATGGAAATAAACAAATTCTGAAAAGAATTCTTGAACCTGAAAATAAACACAAGAGTTAGTAGAAGCCACGTCTGTATGAAGGTGATTGAATCATAGTAAAATTGGAAATAAATATGTGCAGTTAGACACTATTGTTGCAGTAAAAATAAAAGTTTAGTTAGTGTGGAAGAAATAGTGGCGGGAGAATGTGAAGATAAATTATTAGTGCCACAGAGGAGAGACATATGAGGTACAGAGGAGGGGATGTCCATTACCTCAACTCTTTTAAGGATTGCTTCCACAGTGGCACTGGCCACTCCTGTGATCAGATGATGTCTTCACCTCATTCTCCTTACCACATGCCACACATTTGACAGAGGATGTAGAGGCTAGGCCACACCTCTTTTCCCTAGTAATGTTACATAGTGAAAGTTGAGCTGAAAATTGAGGATCACAGTGTCAGGGACAAGAATTCATCACAGTGGGATTTTTCTAAGATTGGTGTTGTCTATGTACAAAAGACACCAGCATACCACTTCCAAGATAGAATTGCTAACATCTACTTCAGTAAAAATTGTTTCATTTATAGTAGTAGTATAGGTGCCAAATTAACCTGTTAAGCCCTACTTTTTAATTGATTCAAGATGGCCGCCAACATGAGTTCAATAAAAAGTGACTTTTCTGTGACGTCAGCCAGGTGGGTCACGCGGCCAACCTGGTGGGTGGGTTGCATAGGTTAGTCTCAGTGGGTGGTGAATGAATGGATTCAAGATGGCCACCAATAAAAAATTGAGAGAAGTGTCACCAAATGGGGGAAGGGTTCAGAGGCTAAGAAACAAACAAACTAAAAAACCCTCACAGGCATTGGCAGCAACGCTGCCACCGCTGAAGGTAACACTATCCCCATTCAAGATGGCTGCTGCCCATACCCCATACCCCATACCCCTCCTCCTCCCTCCTCACTGGGCCCTGGTATCACGAAAGGAGGGATACCCTCTCTAGTGAACATATAAAAAGCGGATGCAATATTTTGTTTTTGGTTAGTAGACTCACTAGACTTCCAGCATGATGGCCTCAGGTGAGCAAGGACACAGGCTGCAAATAAAAGTTTGAGAAAATCACAAAAAGTGCACAGAATTGAGGTGCATAAAGTGGTGCACTGGTGGGGCAATGGAAAAGAGGTGCGAGGATAATGAGGTAAAAATTAGAGAGTTTGTTGGGGATCTAATATTTGAAATGGCAGATGCTCAGAAATTTGTCCAGGTTCCTCTCAGTCAAGGGATTTGGACCAAACACCATCTGGGATGGGGAGGACGTCATAGCGTACTACTAGATGAGTGTGACGTCATGAGGGGCAATCACTTATAGGAGACTTTACCATACATTGCTTTTAAAATAGTAAGAGATAATGAGGTAAAAATTAGAGGGTTTGTGGGAAATCTAATATTCAAAATGGCGGACATGGGACGTGACCACGCTTTTTTGGGTACCTGCTTTCACATGGCCCAAATGGAAATGAATGGTGACGTCATGAGAGGGCCCCTCATTGTTGTCATCATTTGCGATTCAAGAGGCCTTTTTTCAACAAAAAATTTTTTACAAAGTGGGAAAAGACTATTTTTGCAAATCTTTAGTTTTACAAAGTGGGAAATCCATCTTCGGCTGCCTGGGCTTGACTTAGATCTTCATCTAAAATGGTGATTTTTTTCTCATAGCCATGCGGATAGGACTGGAAGGTGTTGGGGTTGACCACACGCTTGTCAAAGACAAGACCGTACCGTTTGATACGTGGCACTATGTCAACTTGAACATCAGTCAATGGGGATATCCCCTTTTTGCTGGTCACGTGCCAATGACGTCAGCTCATGAGGGTCCCAAAACGTATTGAGCTTTTTCTTCATCGGTTTGGGCCCAACTCGGGGAGCCAACAGATTCCTGAACAGAGAGCAGGATGGGATGGTAGTCAGATGGACTACATGGGTGACATCGTGGGGGTTGATGTTCTAGAGATACTCCTTTTTTGGATGTCATGAACCAATGTTTTAATGTTTTAATGTTTTTTTCATAAAATCCTTAGTTTTTTATTAATGAATCATAGCTATTGATTAAAAAATTTTTAAACTATTTTCAACAGTGGTGCCGAGGGCGATGCTGGACTTGAAAAAACTAAGCGTAATGAAAAGAAAATATGCGAATCATAACAATTCTCTGACTTACAACAATTTTTTGTGCAAATCTTTAGTTTACAAAGTGGGGGATGCCTGAATCACATAAATGTCAACTAGTTTCAACAAGGGGTACCAGGGGCATTGCTGGATTTGAGAAAACCCTAGGTTATAAAGATTCCCAGGTTCTTTTTATAACCAGAAAAAGGGGACACCCCTCCTCCCCTCCTGTGTGGCTGACATCATAAAAAGGCGCGACATTGATCCACGTGACCCATTCATGACATACCTCAAAAGGAGATAACCACCAGGCAGCTACAGAAGGAGAATGGCAAAGACACCGCACAAAAATGTCATGACTTCTTTATTAAGGAAAAATGCATATTTGATGCCCACTATGATGCACCATGGTTCCTCATGCTCTTGACATCTCACTTCCCAGTAGGCTTTGTGGCACAAGTAGATCAATAGTGTAAGAGGAATGTTACGACATAATTAATTTCATAGGATTCACTTACACTGCCCCTGGGGTTGATGTGTTTGACAATGTGAGTAGTTAAGGAGGTCGGTATGGGGCACAAAGGGATGCCGCCTAATTAGCATATGCCAAACAAAATGCTGTCTAATAAGCATGGGTCAATCAAATCGCAGAGCCATATCAGAACGAACCTCGTGCTCATTTGAGTGATGAGGAAGATGACAAGGAAGAGGATAAAGATGGACTTTCTCCAGCAATCCCTCGGGCTAGATTCGAAGGAGAAATTCCCATCAATGAATGGTAGGATACTTTCTTAAATATACTACAGATTACAAGTTTTATTGTGAACTGATCAAAGAGTTTTCGCTTGCAAATTTCTCACCTTGCACCTTAGTACAAGCTTTATACTCAGCAAAGTTGTTACATTTTGTAGGTGCCAGTGTGGCCAATGCACTACAGAACATTTGTCGAGTGCTCTGGAATACAGATGTTGTTGGGAAGTACTTCAGGCTCCTCAACAATTAGTCTTTGATGGCAGCATGGAGAGAATTAAATGTGTTACCCAGCGCAAAGATTACCTGGCGATGACCAACATGGCAGTTTTTAAGCAAGACGGCCCTGTTCTGCGTGATAAGAATGAGAAAACTTGCTGCTGCTAGGCTAGGCAATTGGAGAATGAGTAAGTTGAAAGTTTTTTTTAGTGTGATTCATACATCATTTCCGTTATCCTGCTTTGAAGCATTTTTTCACCTATCGTTGCAATTCTGGCAGCGAAACATAGTATTATATTGCTGTACTGTTTTTCGAAGTTTTTTCAGAGATTGCCTCTGGATTGCAAAACATCTGACTGGAACATGCTCAGTGGCTCAACAGAGATATGCTCAATTTTATTGTATTCTGATTTTTTTTCCCACAAGTAGAGGTACTTAAAAGCCTATTTGTATGTAGTGGCACTCTTTGTTTACAATTTCAGTCTCAATATCATATCTTTCTAATTTCTCTGAACATTTTAGAAAGTATCAACTCTGAAAATTGAAAATTCCTGGTATGAATAGCATGTCTGGCTCTTAGCATTTATTGATTTGCAGTTCTTGTTTATTAATTCTTTAGATTCTTCAGAGCAGTTGCCTACAGATGGCTTATAAGATGGACTTGCGGGTTTCTAGGATGGGAGAACTCCAGACCATTGCCAGTTTGTGTTTACAAAGGACATCAGGACAAAATTCCCCTTGCACCAGTTGACATCTTACCTATCCTTCCAGCAAAGACAATAAATGAGAAATACTTGTAGATTGATCACTTCATAATTTTGTCATTTTTGTTACAGGGTTCTATACCCTTTCAAAAGCTGATTTTCCTGTTGAAGCTGAGCTGGTTGTTTGACAAAATGAACAAAAATGACAACACAATGTAATGTAAAAGGTGACTTGTAATATTTTATTAAAAACACTTCATAGCAAATCTTAAATTTGTTTTACTCATTTACTGATAATGAAAACAACACTTTGCTGGTGAAACATTTTTATGAGCTAGCACCCTCTGCAGGCTTAAATGAAATTTTCCAAATTTTTGGGTCAGATATGACTCAAAATACAAAATATTCAGATTCAAAGGCGTACTGTAAATCGTAACTAAGCACTGGTTTCCTGGAAGTTCTCATCATGCATTTTGACTAGCAATTCACCCAATATTGGTACAATCAACAAGCTTATAACAGATGCACTTGCTACATAACATAATACATTATTCAGGATCAGAAGGACAGATTAACACATTCCTATCCCTATGATGTCCTCACATAGGCTTTCCACATTTTGAGCATGTAGGAGCCCTTCTCTGCCTGGTTCTGCTTGCAGAATTTGATGTGGTGGTGTTGGCACTGCAACTAGCAAGTAGGGCATCTTGTTCTTCAGCTTAAAAAAAGTGCAGAAAAACATTCGAACTTCTATGGCAAAATGTTAAAAATAGTACTAGTTTCAGGTAATCAATTGGAGAGTGCACAATTTTAAAAAACCAACTTGTGTCATAACACACGTTTCTTTACCAGATGGGTACAACTCTGTATCTAGCCTCTTTTTCTCCCATCATGGAGTTTAACAGCTTCCTCCTTCCTCCTGCGCACTGGGAACTGCATGGTTAAGGACTGTGGAGCCTGTGCCGAGTGCTTTTCTGAGACAGCCTTTAAATCGGCAGCTGGCATAGTGAAAACCAATTTCCTCAACTCTTTGACATAATCTAAAGCAAAACAAACAGAAACAAACAAACAAAATGCAGAAAAAAAAACAGTTTTATCATTATGCAAATCATGGACTACACATAAGTTACTCAGAAGTTTGCTTAGGAATACTTGTACATGTATGTAAGTTAGGTATCATGTTACATTGTGTATGAGTTCACGCTTAGTAAGATAAAAATAAAATAATAATTTCTTGATTTGCAACCACAATCTCACCATAATCTGTCTGCTAATATTTGGGGGCTATAGAGTTAAACCATTTATAAAGTAGAAGGATAGTAGACTAACCATCTGTGGGAGGGACAGCAATGTCTCTCACTACTTCTTCCCCAAGCTTGAATTTAGGATAGGTGACTTTAATGTGAGCATCACCTTCTTTGGACAGTTGGGTTGCTCTTTTCAAATTCTCATTGAAATGGAGTGAAGCCAAGATGTGCCTAGTTATATTAAAGAATACAGGAAACAGGACAAAGGATTGTTGCTTAAGCTAAATATCTTGCCAGCTACCAAAAGACAATTCACATTGTTATGACAATAGCCAGTTTTCTAAATACCTGCAAAAATGCCCATCCATGAAAAACAGACCATTTTGGAATGCCAATGGTTCAGCGTAGCATGAAACCCTTCAAGGCAACTAGTTTGCGCATCAGGATAAAGTTTCTTTATGTCTCCAATGAGCCTGGTGCTCATCAAAAGGCTATTTAGCTTCTCGTATGTCTTGGTTCCTGTAAAATTGAAACATAAGATTAGTTCATATTGGAACACAAACACTTACAGGTTAACACAAAGATCAAACTGTCTGTTTTCCACTGAACATTGCATTAGCATTTTAAGGTGACTATTATAACAGATGGGTGTGCCTGGTCTACAGAAAATTAATGTGCCTGTTTGAATTGAATAAAGCGCTCAGATAAAATCAAGGTCAAAATTTTGGTGCCAGTAAGAGAGGGTCATTTCACACTACTTTTAAAGTACAAGATACAAGAGGCTACAGAAACAAAGGCAACAAGAACTGTAAGGTACAAATTCATCACAATATATATACCAATTTTTATCCATCTATGTGGGTCCAGCACTCCATGGGCACACGTCGTGAACAATGAATCTGGGTTATGATCATGCTTGTTTGCCACATGGCAAATAAAGGATTTCCACTTGGCTAGAATCAGACTCTCAAAGCCTTGCTTAGTAGAGGTTGTGCACCAGTAAAGATGATTTCTCACACCTTTTTGCCATTTTCTGAAGGGCCACCTGTCTGATTTCCTCTGCTGCAGCTTTTTCTTTCTCATCTGTTGCCTTCTTCTCATTTCTCAAGGTGTCTCTTTTCTTGTGCGCTCTTTTCTTGCTCCTGAATCTTTTCCAGCAAGATATTAAGCTCTGCAGGCTCGGACACATTGATCCAAGATGCTTTCTCTTCTTCTCTTTGCTTTAGTTTGTGCCGAGAGATCAGAAGTGCATATTGATCTCTCACTGCCCTCGCTGTAACCCTGAACTCTGGCATCTTCAGAGCATTCAAATAGGCTGCGATGCTTTCCCATACTTTCCCTCTCTTGCTGCTTTTCAGTTTAAAATTGTAAGCTTCACTCGTTACAGCTTCGCAAAGCATCAAAACATCATGGTCTTCCATCCAAACGAAATACCTGGATTTACTTGCTGTCAAAAGAACACAGAAGTATATATTTTTTAGTACCAAAACTGAAGATTTATACATTGAAGTGCACCTTAAAATTAGCACAATGATATACAGGTCTAAAATAAGATGAGCATGATTTTAAATATCCCAAAATTTTCCTTAAAGAGTTACAGAAAAACTTACATTTCTTTGGAACTGGTTCTTGCTTAGCTGTAGAAATGTGGCCGGCCATGGTTTCGGATGCTTGAGTGTGAGTGTCCCTGAGCTTACAAAATTCTATCATGGCTTGAACTGGGCATAAGCATGAGATCCTCTTGTGCTATGGAGATATCAAATGGACAACGGTCGGTATTGTGCTTGCAGTTTGTTATCGTTATTTTAGTCACGCAAATACTGCCTTGTGTGAGAAAGCGCAAATTACTGTATTGAACTACTGCACCGCCAGAAGTGGTGCTCTTGGCCGCTAGCTCCCCAATTCAAAAAAAGCCATCAAAGGCTAGTAAGAACATCTCGGAGAATAGGGCACGTTGAAAAGCCGAAGAATTGGTAAGACTGAGTGATCCCACGAGCTTGTGGAGCTTGAACCCTGAC
>Ga0126339_10003860_pt1 | contig 10973 bp, 8 predicted proteins | sample OrbTmetagenome_2_FD_92532 | JGI IMG/M metagenome (GOLD analysis project Ga0126339, IMG submission 92532) | Coral microbial communities from Petempiche,Puerto Morelos, Mexico - Orbicella T R C metagenome | ecosystem: Host-associated > Invertebrates > Cnidaria > Coral | place: Petempiche,Puerto...
AAACAAACGAAAAATATAGTTCAGTAAGATCGCTCTCTGTTGTAAGCATGTAAAACAGTGTTTTCCTAGATACGCGTTGGTGAACTTCTCACGGGCGCGTTTTACTCTACAGGCAGTCACAAGTTTGAACTACATACATTTCCTTCGCCGACGTATTGTGGAGTTTGTTCAAATCTATTGTGGTAAGTTGTGCTGTGATCGTCTTGAGCCGTTTAATATTTTACTCGTTTACTTCAAATCTATACTACAGTGGAACCCCGTTAATCCGGTCACCAACGGACCACAAAAATCTGGCCATTTTAACGGGGTGGCCTTATTGAAGGGGATCTTTAAATAAGAAAATGACTGACTGAGCTTTTCTTCGGGCCAGAATAAATTGGCCGAGGTAATAACGAGGTGGTTGTATTGACAGGGTGGTCGTAAGGCAGGGTTGCACAGCACTGTATTTTTATTCAAGGCTCTTTTACGAACAATTTTTTTTTTTATCGTATTCCGCATTTGTCATAAACTAACACAAAACCTCTGGCCCCATTTTTCTTTTTTCTTTTCAGGGGTTTAACAAACCAAGGATACAAGTGTGCGAGTAAGCTTGTTTGTTTTTATAAAAAATGTTTGCCATAAATGTTTGTTACCATGGGAAGTCGGTACTTGACAACTCGCACGTGACTACTGGGACCCATTCCAAATGAATTGCGGGTGACTAACGATATTTGGTTTGTTGTTTCCAAAGTACCGAATGAGCTTTTTTATTGCTTTACGAAAGTGCTTATTTAGTTGGCTAGTGAACTAAATATCTAGTCTTCTTGAGTAAGTGTTCTTCATGAGTTGTTCAATAATTTGAATTGCAATTCGTACATCTAAAGCTTATGAAACATTTTGACAACTCAAAACAATTCTACATTGCAGCCAAAAGGTTTCCTTCAAATTATTAAAATTTGCTGATATAGTGGTCTTTGCTTCCGAATTAACATCTCACGTTAAAAGAATGTTTTATCCTACCGTTGCTGCCCTTTCTTTTGTACCACACAGGCTTGATTTGGTCGCTAAAATTGTAGAAATTCCTTTGTTTGTACTTGTGTTGCCCGGTAAGCAAGGGACTAGCGAGTCACATGACACGTGTGTGATGCTCAAACTTTCCCGCCAAAACCCGCCAACACAACCGAGAGTCTATGAACTTTCTGTAGGACTCTCTTGACCAAACCGCGATTGAAAACTTTTTCAACTACTAAAGAGTTATAAACTGTTTGCCTACAAACACCAAATTTATTTCGATTCATTTTGTTTTCTGTATCTAAACTTTGGAAATCTTCGCTTTTTTTGATTTGCAGTTTGTGACGCCGCTGCTCACAAGGACTGCATACCAAAGACCAGTGCATGTCGAGCAAGTCCTGGATTCCATGGTCAGTTCTCCGGTACATCGCCATTTCGTCCCCATATGGCTGCCAGAAATCCCTTCTCTAAACAAACTTCGTCGCCTATACCTCCAAAACTCAGCCCGGACTTAGCTAAACATAGAAAAGTCTCGGCGCCAGCGAGAATACGACAAGGTACTTTTACACCCTCCTTTGAAAACCGGAGCTACAGTCGAACTCCTTTTAAGCGGCCACTCTCGGGGAAATGGGAGGTGGCCGCTTGGTAAGGGTTCGTCAGGAATTAGTTGGAACGCCATTTTATTCAATTACAAACATGCCTGCGCCTTGTGACCATTGTTTCACGTAATGAGGACTGCATATCACTGTTTTCCTGATTCACTTGTACGAACATACTATATTCTATCACTGTCATAATATAATTTAATAGGGGGCGGCCGCTTAATAGGGTTTCAACTGTATTTGGTTGCATGCACGTGCGGTTCAAACACTTTGGTTTCCTATATTCGTGGAATTGATTTATCAAAGGTAAATAATCAAACGGAAAGTAATTTATGTTACCATCTTGAGGAGCTAAACTGTTGATGTATTTTCTGTACTGGTCTGGCCCGCAAAACGTCAGGATGAGGTTTTGTGGAATGACAGGTGACCGTCAAATGGTTGTTATATGGATTAGAGGTGTCGTGAGTACTGTATTTTGGGGATCATTTTATACTTCCGGGGAATATCCAGACAAAGCCTTTAGACGTTACTTGTTCCATAACGTTTGTTCTGTATGCCTTATTTCTGCCATATGTTTAATGTCAGTTGTTTGTCATTTTGGTTTGAACTTTGCAGGAAATACAAATCAGTCTCTTTACGTAGCTACTTCAAAGTAAGTATTTGTTTCAAAATTCGTTTTGACTTCTAATTGTAATTTGCATCATCCTTGTCACCCTGACTGACTTTGCCTAGTTCCTGTAGGGCTTTCTTCCAGGCCTTCACGGTCAGTTGATTTCGGTGACGTATCCGAGACGAACGCACTTTTCGCCCCGGACCACGTGAACCGAAAACGATTGACCGCGGCGAAATATTGAAGCCTAGGAACTAGAAAATGACTGACTTACATTCAGTTTCTCTTACAACATTAATAACGCAAAACTGAAAGCTTTTAACATCGACTGAATGGACAAATTCCAAGTCTTCTTCGCAGCCATTATTTAGCCAGTACTGCAACAGGGAGGAAAGCGTTACGTTCGACAAATGTGATTAAAATGGTTCCGAATGATCTCTTCGTCTAGACTGCCAAATTCTCAGACGTGCTATGAAAGAGAAGGTGTGCAATCTAAGGGAACTTAATAGTTGATTTTGTTTTGTTTGTTTTGTTTTTTTTCAACTGACAGCTTTGCTGGAATCGCTCCTGGTGGCCGCCCAGTTCTTAGTTTTGTAGTCGGAGATGATATTGAACTAATCAACAAGAATGACCCTGAATGGTGGGAGGTGAGTTCGTGCACATTCGTCTTGTAATTTAATGTCTAGGGATGAATACAATTTTTCTGCGTGCAAGAAAGGAATCATTTGAAGCAGGACCTCCAAACTAAACTACGTTTACCCTAACATAATCGTTACGCTAGTCGTTTTTGCCGTCGTTGTTTCTTTGTGGACGATGCAGCACAGAGCTTCCATGTTCCAACGAAAAATATGTTCACCACAATTGTAACCGAGATCGACATTCCTCCTGACGTTTTCCCGAATTTCTTCCTCTCTCCGACAGGGCCGGTCGAAGAGGACTGGAGCCGTTGGTTATTTCCCTCAAAGTCACGTGGTAGGTAGAAGACAGAATTTTGCGAAATTGTTTGTCCTATACGATCTAAATGACTGGGAAATCTCGTGAGATCTGTCGTCGCGAAATTTGTTGTATGACACCTTTTGTGTTTTTTTTTTTGCTGTTATAGACGTTAAAAGCAACATCTCGCTACGAAGAAACGACGATAAAAGAGGAGTGAGTGGAGATTTGTCCTGTTGTGTCCTAATGCTAATAAGAATTCTCCTAGGGCTAAGATTAATAAGACATATAGAAATAGCTATAATAAAAAAAAAATGGTAGGTGTTTAAGAGTCACGCTCGGTAAAGGAAAACAACATGACCAGTTACCGAAAAGTCCCTGACTTTTTCCATTGTGAAATTGAAGGACGCGAAGGAGTAGAGACTGGTCGCAACTTTATGTTCTCTACCGTTTAACCATGAGTAATGCAGTAATGTATGGTCGTGTAATACTCTCTTTTCTTTCTTAGAGTTCATTCGACTCCTCCACCGTCAAATTTGAACGTTTCATTAAGAAATTTCAACTGGTAAGTGATGTTACCTTGGTATGTTATTCACAAGGTGAAGGGTTTGTTTACACGGCGTCATGCGCTAGTTGGTATTGATAGAATTTTAGCCCGTGTGACAGGCGCAGGATTAGGAGACATAAAGATAGGGGAAAACAAGGCGAAGTGCGAAAAGGGAGTGTTGCGTTGCGTTTTTGATGTGAGGCGACTCATGTATCGCGCAATCAAAATGTTATTGGGTAAATGCTTTGTAGTTCAAGTACTCAGAGATTTCCAAGGAGTTTTTGTAAGGTCTCAGAAGACCAGTTGCCAGCTTATCACGTGATTAATATGTATTTACTTATATTATCTTGCTAGGTTTGCCGGCAAGAAGGACAGACCGTGGGCTGCACAAGAGTTAAATACCAAGAGCGACGGCACTTTCCTAATAAGGGAAAGTGTTAACAGATCTGGAGAATACGCTTTATCCGTCAAGTAAGAACTAATAACGTGTCAAGGGTTTGTAGCTTGAGCAGCGTAAACTCAGAGCCTTAGAATAAAGATTGAATGCTTGTTTGGGAGATCCAGGAGTCGGTGCTAAGTAACTGCGACCAGCTGGCGAAGTTCCCCTCGAAATGTTGCGCAATTTTCTCATTGGTTAATGGCAATCGGAAAATCTTCGGGACGTTCACGAGGAAGAAACGGCGATTTTTTTCTTGACCGAATCAGTGTTTTTATTATTTCGCACAAACCTTGGTCAGTCATCTAAGTTTTCTTCTGTTTTCGATTTTCTTGCCACTGTGGCCTGAATACTTGAAGACTGTGTTGTGTTGCAATAGTATGTCTTTCTATATAGAATAATGACGTTTGAGTAATTCAACAAATGGCGTTCGCATCTGATGTTTTCCTGAAATCGACAGAACAGCCATGTAGCGGCTCCAAAGGTGCTATCACGTAACGACATTTTCACTCAGTTGATAACACCATTTGTTTTCTTCCGACTCGCAGATTTCGTAGTGAAGTAAAACACATTAAAATCCCATACGAAGAGGGAGCTTTCTACTTAACGAAAGCAATATCTTTTTCATCAGTTGAGGTAAGTGATATCTTCAAATTGTAACATAGCTATTAAATATTAGAATGCACTTGAACTTTCGTTGTGATACTGATTTGAGCGATATCAAGACTTTTTTTTATCGTCGAATTTTTGATCTCTCCTCAGACGAGGCAGACCGCTTGAATGTTACTGTGTTGCGAACGGTTTCTTTTCCCCTAAAAATGATGAAGGGGGACTCAGAACTAAAGGTCTCCATGGCTAAGGGCTAACTTTCACAAGACTACCTATGAGCTAAATGTCTATAACCCTTGATGTCGAAACCCTCCCTCCCTCTCCCGGCTCCGGCTTACCTCCTTGCCTTTCCGGGCCCTTTTCCTTTTCCTTATCCCAGTTTCGACGGACAGCAGCAGAATTACCTGTACAAAATTACTTTCTTAACTTTCTAATCTCAGGAACTAGTTGAGTACTACAAGGCCAACACTTTGGGCGTGAGTTTTCCAGGGCTAGACACGAAGCTACGGTACGGAGTTAATGAGGAACAAAAAGGCAAAGGTAACTTAGCACATTTACTTGGAAGTACAGTCGTGGACAAAAGTCCTTGGAACACGTACTTAATTTAACGAATTGTATGTGTTTTACTACTGAAGTTTGAAAAAACACGCTACTTTCCTTTTAAAAACGCGTTGTTCCCACCCAATACAATGTTGAAAATCAGAAGAAATTGCAGGTAAAGTGGAACCCCGCCTTACGACCACCCCGTTAATACGACCACCTCGTTATTACGGCCACTTTATTCTGGCCCAAAAAAGCTCAGTCAGTCATTTTCTTATTTAAAGAACCCCTCTAATACGACCACCCTGTTAATGCGACCAATTTTCCATGGCCCGAAGGTGGTCGTATTAATGGGGTTCCACTGTAGTAGTTTTCAACATTGTATGGGGGGTGGGGGGCGAGGTTAGGCAGGTGAAGATGTATTCGCGTCTGGCGTGTGCGCAAAGGCGCTAAAAGTGCAAATTTGTCCCAAGGCTTTTGTCCATGATTGTAGCTTCCTGTGGCCTTTTTTTGGCATATATACTGCTCATATAATACTGGTTACTGTGCGCAAATTTAGTTGTCATTTTGTTAAAGTGCGCCATTACTTGTAGGTGGAATTGGTTGGGCCAAAGCATTGTATTCTTATTCGGCGAGGAATCCAAAAGAAATTTCTATTCAGGTAAGTATAAGTTATACGCATTCCTACTCTTTTCCAGTAGTACTGGAAAGATTTTTAAGATAGTTACTTTTTTATTCATCACCACCCCTACCCCCTCCGGATATAGACCCATCTATATGAAAACAAATGTAAGCCCTTTACTTTGTGTGCCTCACCGGCCAGTTTTTGCCATCATGATCTGCTTCGCGTACTTGTTTTCTTACGAACTTTCGATTTTCCTCAACAATATAGAACGTCTTTTTACACTGCCTGTTGTAGGTTTTATCGGGTTATTTTTTGATAGGTTTCTTATAATATATACTTATAAGCCCTTCGGATTTAAGGCCCCTCCCCCCGTTAATAGGTCCACCCAAAACCCTTTAAGAAGTTGTATAAACCCAGGTCATGTAACCGGAATTTTACCGGGTATGCTGTAGTGGGATTCTCGCTTTAAAGTCTGCGAATTAAGCTTCTGAGCAGTGGTTGTTGTCCAAGTGACGACGAACCTTTCGTTCGTTCTTCGCAATCTGAGAGCCAGGAAGTGAGACAGACTTACAGTAACTGCATTTGATTGATTCATTCTGTTGTGTTGACTTGTGCAGAAACATTCCAAGATTCTGATACTTAACAAAGAAGGTGATTGGTGGAAAGGAGAATGCGATGGCCAGGTGTGTTTATGGGTAATTATAATCGTGTCATTGCAACCTCGGTATAGGGTAACTTGTAGCTTAATGTGAACGTCATGTTTACAAACCTCTTTTTCCAGCCTTCTGAACAGCTCTTTTGGAAGTGAATAAAGTTTGGTGTGGAAAGAGGGCTCTCTCGGTGCTACCCTGTAGGAGTTACAGATTGCAGTACCACTGAGTTCCAATGCTAATCCTTTTGTCCATTTCAGGTCGGTTACTTTCCGTCAAATTTCGTAGAGGTCCTCAAAGATACTATTGAGCCGCAAAACTAGAACATTCTCCATTGGAGCTTAATTGTGTTCGACACCTAGTAATGGACGCCACTTGCCCTGAGCGAAGGATCGGGGATGAAAGCCCTAGTCAATTTAACGGTTAAGTTGGCGAGGATCAAGGCTGTACGGGAAAAGGAATAGCAGCTGGTTCGTCACAATGAATCAACGTATCGATGAAGTGAACATTGAAAAGATATCAAAAAGTGAACCATATAGATAATATTGTCGTTTTGTGTTGGCTCGAGACGACAAAGACTTCTTGCAAACACAACATTACGACTGAATGTTTTTATTCGAAATTTCGCGGTTAATCGCGTACAACGTTTCTTATATTAGTCTAAGAGAAGTAGCTCTTCTTTGTCATGTATCATGAGGCATGAAGCGAAAAACGCACGCAGCAGGAAAAATGGCCTTTTTTGCTTCTGCTTCAGTTGATAATACACGAGTTTGAAGATGTAACTTATTCAGGGCCGGGAATCAACGGACGAAGTACGCTCACTACATACGAAAATTTGTAGTGAGGCGGTCTTCCTGGGTTGAACCTGGCCTCGATTTTACAGAAAGTGGACAATTCTTGTTTGAATCTTGTTTTATTTTAATATAATGACCAAAAGCCAATATACTTAGGTCACAGTTACGCTGGTCAGTTGACCGCAGAAAGTGATGTGTGAATTGTACTATTTATAATTTCTCATGAGAAATTTTTAGTTAATCGAGACAGTCATTCATGTGAAGGCAAATAACCCAATTAGGTGAAATATCTCACAGGCCAAAAGGCACAGTCGGATATCTTAAAATTATACTTCATAGCAAGGGTTAGACTATTTTAACAAAGGAAATGAAAATAAGGAGGTGTATATAAAATTTTCATTTCAGATATCCTCTAAGCCTCTGTTAAGTATGATATAGACATATCAAACTGTGCCTACTGTTAAAAGGTGTCGTGTTAAACAGCTGTTTGTTCCAAATACGGCAGGTTAGGTTACATGTCTACAGACGGATACAAGGAGTCTTTATTTTCCTTGAAGTCTGTAGAGATAGGAAAGGACAGGATTGGCCCGCGCCAATAGCCCTTTTCAGGGTTAACGTTTCTCCTTCTGAGTGAATGACATTCTATGGCTTCTGCTCGAACTTGCCTGGCACCCTACCCGGCGAGTAGCTAGTTTCTCTACCGCCACAGACGAGAGAGGATCTCGTTCGGGGTGTGAGGAGAAACCAACCTTTCGCAGGGTATTCTCACCCACGTTGAACTGTTCCGTCTCCAGAAGCTTTGCATTTCATTTGTGAAATGCGGGAGACAGAGCGCGGAGCTCTATGGTTAGGCGGCGAAACGCGGAGCTAGTTTTCCGAGTGCAACAGGCACAGAATAAGCTATTGTCGATATATTAAAATTCAGCTTGGCAGTGAGGCCTAGAGGACACAAAACAAAGGAAAAGCTGTTTTTACAGTTATCAGCGGTTTGACATACAAACGAGGCGAAATGGTCAATTTTGCTTTGTATTGACCCGTTCGCCTCGTTTGCATGCCTTTTTAAGCAAAGGGATATTAGACCGCAGGCTGAACTGTAATAACAGCTATTGAATGACAAGTTTATTCATTTCTTTTGCTTGTGTCCTCTAGGCCACACTATCAGGCTTAATTTTAACATATCAAAAATGGCCTATTCCACGCACACTGTGCTCCCAACAAGGAGGGGCACCTGGGGACCTTGTAACTGGTAATAAGGAGAAGTTAATCATGAAAAGGGTTTATTTGCGCATGAGAACAACTCTTCAATGAAATTAGCTTACCAAGAAACGACGTTTTTTTTCCCCTCGCATACGTTCATATTAGATAATTGGAATTCGTGGGGTTAGGCGATGTTCTTTGCGAATTTTAGGCAAATTATAAATATTGTACAGTGTTTTACGCTCGGCTTGAATGATGAACGCGTATAAATCTGTAACAGTCATATTCGTTTTAAACTCATTCATTAGTCCTCTACAACCAAAAGCTAGCTTATCCTCGTGAAACAACATTATACAGTACAATTTTACACTGTAAGGCCATTTATCTTAATAGAAGTTTTGGCACGGTTCGCACGAAATTGTTCGCGGAGTTTCTTTCACTTCTTCCCTCTCAATTTTATCCGAACCGTGCCAAAAATGCCGTGTGGTGTAAAATGAGCCTTGGGTGTCTGTTTATATACCTTGGTCCAAGAGGTTTTCCTTTTTCTCTAGCTCATTTAATTTTGCATTGAAAGAAGAAAGAAAACCTCTCGGTCCACTAGTCAAGAGTTTATTTGACCGCACGAAAAATTAAAGATGACATTCGTAACCAATTAGATCAGTTGATGTGTACATCCATACTTCAGATCCAAGGCAAACCTTTCTGGCAATTCTCAGCTCACTCCAACAGTAGGCCATTTCCGAGTTGCCTTTTGCCTGTGTCAAAACGCGAAACCATTAAGAAAATGAGTTCCGCCTTCAGTTCGCTTTCATTTTCATGCGAATCAAACTTATTTACCTAAGAAAGGTTTTGCACGAAGACTCGTTTTGAAACAGAGGCACAAGGTAACTCGGAAATGGCCTGTTGTGTGCTCAGTTACCTGGCCTATAAATGTAAGCGAGGCTGGTGACAGACCATTGGAGTGCAAACTAGTTAGCGGTAGAACAACGAATTACACACAAAAGCTGTGAGGTCTGCATCAAAACAAGATCACCTCTAGCCAAAGGTCAGGTCACCGAGCAGACAACTGTAAAATGGTCTATTGAAGAAACCACTGTTGGGGAAACCACTTACGAACGAAAAGGAAACCTTTTTTGTGTTCATTCAGTATTTTAGCCGCGGACCATCGTAATACGAGAACAGAAGCGTTTATAAGTTTTGGCGCCGGGTCTGCAAACTCGCTTGGGTGAACAGAATCATCAGCATTTCGACAATGAATTGTGATTTGAAAGTCGGCTTTTTTTAAAGTATTTTTTCGAAGTCATACCTACACAATTAAATTGCTGTGCACAGGATTGCCGTTTACCCATAATTTAAGACGCGAGAATGTAAGAAGAGGCAACTGAAGACGCAAGAATCTAAGCGGAAAAGGAACGAAAACGCATGGTCACAAACCCTATAACCTCAGGAAACGCGGCCTCTTTGTAGATGTACATGTATTTTTGTCACGTGCGGACCGTTACCCCATGCAGACGATAACAAATCGAACGCTTTCTTACTGACAGAACTCTCTACCGTTACTTAGATAAAAAAAGAGAGAAGTATAGACAAAGAAAGTTATACTTCAAAACAATCGGAGTTTATATTTACTCTTTCTACATAAAAATAACAGTTAATACAAAAATATATCATGTCCTTACTATAGTGCAAGCAACTGGATGCGCTATTCAAAACTTCCTCTCTCTTTCATTGTTACTTTGGAGGAGTTTCCGTTCGCAGTTCGACGATCTCTTTCCTTCAAACGTATGATAGAAAAATAATCCTTTTAAAAAAACCCGAGCGACACAAGGCAGACGGTTCTTTTCACGCGTCAAAAGATCATGAATCTTCAAAGGAAAAAAAAAAAAGAAAAAAGAAAAAACAAAGAAACAGGCTGAAAAGAATCTATTTGCTGTAGAGTGGATATCGGTGACTCCTGAAAATGTTTCCAAATAATCACCAGGTTGTAGCAGTTGCTTTAAACGTTCATGTCCCATAGTCGATATTAACATTTACATTATCTAAAACTCTTGATAATACCATATGATTACTTCTTTAAAAAGTCTTTTCGGGAGAAATTGAGCCTAAGTCAACACATTTCTCATACAATCAAGTCCTTGGTTTTTCATAACCTGCATGTTTCAAGATAATGAGGGAAAATTTAGGAAATAATCACTGGACTGCTGGGTGTTGATTACATTACTCATTCAGAAATTTAATGTCAGTCTTCCTAAAGTTCAGTTGTTTCTTCGCATGTTTTCTCTTCCGCTTCAGCTTCGGGTTCATTCGCTTTTTCTTCAACTTCACTCGGTTTCTCCTCGGCCGTCTGTTCGTCGGCTTTCGGTTCTTCAGCTTTCGGTTCGTCGGCTTTCGGTTCATCAGCTTTCGGTTCTTCAGCTTTCGGTTCATCAGCTTTCGGTTC
>Ga0126339_10003861_pt1 | contig 10972 bp, 9 predicted proteins | sample OrbTmetagenome_2_FD_92532 | JGI IMG/M metagenome (GOLD analysis project Ga0126339, IMG submission 92532) | Coral microbial communities from Petempiche,Puerto Morelos, Mexico - Orbicella T R C metagenome | ecosystem: Host-associated > Invertebrates > Cnidaria > Coral | place: Petempiche,Puerto...
TAAAACGGCTTCAAAATATCACATTCCAGCGAGAAGTTTAAACGTCCGGTTCAACTCTGGGTGCTATGCTGAGCTAAACTTCGACACCTGCATGAGTCATCAGTTTTAACTTGCTAATCTAGTAAACCACCAGCTACAGAAATAAGCCACACATTGGTGGTCACAGCAACAGAAGAACTCTTCTGTCCTTGAACTGTGGTTGGTGGATGAATCTTAACAATGCTATGATGTTGACGTATTGTCATGACATCGTTAGCACCCTAAAAAGAAAGCGATGATGTTGCTGAATTAACGTGGTATATATTGTTCTAGTGTTTAACGTGAAAACAGGAAATTGTTTTTTCAAATATGTGAGAAGGTTTAGAAAAGGAGACTTCATTAGCGCTGTTACCTGTGTCAGATGAAATATAAAAAAACGCGCTATCTCGGAGTCCTCGACACTAGCTGGGCTGTTTGTCGTACTACATCAGTATTTTCATGTCATATGCAGGGTTTTGAGAGTGACGCGAATCATGAACTCATTGGTCTCTTCAGTGTTTTGATTGGCTGGAGAATAACAGAATGACAAATTAAATCTTAATGTTGCTGAAACAAAAAAATGCCGTCTCCATTGCCTAATACGTGCAGTAAAATAATATTTGAACATCAGCATTAGCAACAATCCCGAGATCATCATAGGCCATTTCCCAGTTGAGTTTTGCCTGTGTGTCAAAACGAGTCTTCGCGCGAAACTATTCATACGAAAATGAGTTCCGCCTCAAGCTTCATTTTCATGAAAATTCAATTCATCCTCATCTGACAGGTTTTGCACGAAGACTCGTTTTAAAAGAGAGGCACAAGGTAACTCGGAAATGGCGCACACTTGTCACGTAATCTGCATGTACGGCTTTGAATGACACTGGAAGGTTTTTAACCAATAGAAATTGTACGATCTATGATCTTCCCAAAATAATACAACTTATACTGTGAAAACCCTCCATAAATGACAATTAATTTGTTGAATACCGTTACTACAGTTAACTTTTACTGTTGTCAGTGTAACAGGATTTTCCTCACTGAAGCCAGCTTTGTCAGATCATCGCACATGCGCAGGAGAGTGCCGCACACTGTCTAAAGAAAACTGAATCCGAACCTTCAGATCAGGAGTTCAGTGCAATAACGTAAGGCCGCTACCACACTCAAGTATGAACAGGCAAAAAATACAATAAGAAAACAGTCAAAGGGGAAACAGTACTAGTCAACTTCAATTGTTGGAGCCTTTTAGTTTTCAGTACAGTAATACATACCATTTCAACTTCGAAGTAAGTTGAAATTTTCTATTCTCATTGGTTTTCAAATACAGTCGAAGCTCTCGTAAGCGACCACTTTGCGTATTTGAAAAAGTGGTGGTAACTAGTGCTGGTCGCTTACGAGAACTTTAATCTAAGTAGAATAAAACTTGCAAAGTGTAAATAGTTATTTAAAGTCAAGGAATCGCCATTACCAATTTATATGTTACATCACTGTAAATTTGACCACAAAGTGTTTTGTTTTTTATCACGGTATTGACTTACGCGAATCGCACTTAGGTGAATCAGGAAAAGACCAGCTGGTAATTGCCAAAAGTGGTCATGGTCGCTTAGGGAAAGGTCGCTTTCGAGACTTTTTCATTACAGTGTTTGAGTGACAGTTCAAACGTGTTTGTACAACGTAGGTCATGACCAGAGCTGGTCGCTTAGAAGAGCGCTCGTAAGGAGAGCGTCGATTGTATTGAAGTAACCGAAGTTACAAAAGTCAGCACCCTGAAATTTCAAAAACAAATGGCTGGACGACTTTTTTTATCGACAGCTGCATACAAAGTTTCCAGTACTAGCTATGATGCTGTTACAAGTTACTATATCGTTTACACTGTTTAGCGGGAAAAATTTCAACAATTTATTCTAAACCAACAACAAAACTGAAAGCGTAGATCTAAATTAAAAATTAAAACAAGCGTCCATTTTGAAACTTACAAGTAACCCTCGTGTACAGATCATTTTTAGTCTAATGACACTTAACAGCTTTTAATTTTGTCAGTTTATGCCTGGGTGTAAACAGATTCTTAGGTAAATAAATAAAGTAAAGTAAAAGTAAATCTTATTTATAGTGATCATGCACTTAGCTATACAACCACTAAGCTTGGCTAGTTTACAGGCATGCCACTAAAACAAAGGAAACATATATTTCAAAGAACACTTTTTTTCCTCCGCGACACAGCAGGTAATTCCAAGCGGGCAAGATAGCGCCAATCACAGCGCAGGATCCGTTTCATCTTGCTCTAAATCATCATAAATTATGATCATGAGTAATCTAAAATCACAACGAAATTCTACCACCACTCCATAAGGTTCTGGGCTGTTTTGTTTGATTTGACTTATTTTTTGTAGCTTTCCACTGTAAGTTCTCTTGTTCGCTTTGGTCCTTCACTTTGTAATTTGAAAAGTCTCAAACTCGATCTACAAAACATGAGCCCTGAAAGACACCTGTATACAAATTGAGTGTCTTAAGGCCACCTATCAACTTCTCCCTGCTACTACTGAGAAGTGCTCAGGGACCAGTGAGGAGAATTTATGTATTTACATATTTATATGACTAGGTGCTGTGATTGGCGCTATCTTGCCCGCTCGGAATTACCCGCTGTGTCCCGTAAAAAAAACAGTGTTATTTTTTCATATAATAAATCCTTTATTGACCACGCTTGTTCGGTCAAGATGGCTGGCTATTGACCTCGTTCATTTTTGCGTGTTTATATATCGACCTCGACTTCGCCTCGCTCCATAAACACGCAACAAGGCTGACTTGGGCAATATTCAGCCATCTTGACCTCACGCTTGGTCAATAACCATATATATTGCTCGACTTCACACTACATCATTTTTAAAGTTCACTAAGAAGAATTTCCTTATTCGAACCTGATTTTTGATCCATTTTAAGTTATTGAGTATTATATCTTAAGAAAATCTGCACTTCATTACCGTTAAAAACTGCAAAACAAAGTCACTAAAGTTACTCTAACATCAATCCCAAAACAGCCAGCGTAATACCTATGCATGCTTTTGCAAAGGAAACCCAAAAAGTGCTGGTAACTAGATTGGCACTATTCCGTTCATATTACAAGAGAGATGTTACTTTATGCCAAACAAATCATAAAGACTATATGTATTCATGCGTTAGCTAGAACGTGGCATCAACCGACCAGCAAGTCTACACGAATTATTTCAGTTAAGTATCTCCGACCAGACCAAGTAAACACGGCTTATGTGCACTGGTCAAAAGAAAACGACCCGTTTTACTTTCTTGGAGTACGTTGAAACTGTCGAAAACTCCGCGGCTAGAAACAATCTATACAAAAATAAAACGCAAAAAACGGAGATTTGCCAAAGTACTTTACTCTCAGACTTAATGGGAAAAGCATTTTACTTGTAGCGAGTAATCCCCTTTGGATCATATGCCTAGTAGATCCTGGTATAAACGGTGATTTTTTATTAAACTGATTGCAACTAAGTGCGCCAACACAAACTATATATCCAGAAAAAACATTGTTAACAGGGAATTTATTTAATTATCAAATTAGGTAATTATCAATGGTGAGGACGAGTTAAAGTCGGCCAGTTAAAACAATCTATAGCTAATATAGCCTCTCTTCCTCTGTATTGTGAACTGTTCTGGTAGTTATCATAACCCCCTGCTGCTCCTACTGCTTCTATTCTGTATTGACCAGTGTACGGCACAGTCCACTGTTGAATACCGCCGGACAGTGTAACTTGACCGTCATAATCCTGACCTGTGTAGTGACTACCGAGTGACGTTGGACCATCTTTTCCACTAGTTCCAAGACTTGTAAAGGTAGCATTGAATCCTGGGTAATTAAGAAACATCAACAGTCCGAAGTTCAGCGCTGGTAACAAATTATGTACCTAAAAACTGTAGCTCTGGCGCCAAATTGCCATCTAACGATAGAAATGTGGCAATAATTTGTTGCAAGTAAAGAAAAAAAGTAGCATTTTAATTAAGCACTTGCCAATAGGGCTTTTCAGGGATAGCTGGGTTATTTAAAAGACATAACCGAGGTACCGTGACCAAGCGCAGCTTACGGAAAGGGAGAATATCTTGAACACGGTACCTCCTGATAATTAAGACCAGCGCCATAAACAATGAGTCGGTCAGGCTGCCTCGGTAGTAATAAAAAGTGAAAAAAATGTGCTGACATTTTGTACTAATTTACAGTCACTATTTTTGCCCAAGTGCGCCAAAATAGATCTTTACCGTATTCCAATCAAGTGGTTAGGTTAGGTTTTGTAATGTTCTAATTTTGGTTATAGGGCCAACCAGGTGTTACAATATGGTCCAAAATGACAGCGCCCTGGAAAGAGCCCAAAATGTTTTGAAATTTTCAAATATATTTAAACATTTGCAATGCACGAATACATCTTAAACAATTTAGTGAATAATTTGTTCAACAGTGCAAGTTTTCTTTAAGTTGTATAGTCCAGTTCCTGAACTCTCCTTTCTTCCCGCCCCATATAGGGGCTGAATTATATGGGGCGGGGAGAAAGGAGAGTTCAGGAACTGGACTATAAGTTGTAGTTTTAAAAGTCTAACTTAAAAGCATGATACAACTAGGGCTTTCCACAAGTTGCCCGCAATTTCTCAAAAAGTTGCTCAAAAGCTGATCAAAAAAAGTCAAAAGTTGCTTTTTGAAAGGAAAGTTGCTCAAAAGTTGCTTAAAAAAAACAAACAAAAAATTGTGTTGCTCTCTTCCTTTATTTGGTCTGATGCAAAAAATATGCAAATTGTACGACAGAAGTAAGATTTCTAAGCATTTTTGTGCAATTTTGCGGCGAAACCAGCGTTTCTAAATAACGTTGTCCTCAGTTAAAACCAAAAACTGTAGAGTAAAGACTACGCATCAATATGCATGCATTGTTCTTCAAACTTGGCACCAGCAATGTACATTACAAAAGAAACAAAATGACACCTACTATGTTGTTGTCATGGCAACACTCTTGGCTCCATTTGCAACCTTTTACAGTGGGACAGAGGGTCTTGCTCGGAACACATATGGTTCCCATATTGTCTTAACTCTCCCCATTAGATTGGTGGGAGTGGATAATCCTTGTTTATGATAAAATCTGGGAATTTTAGTCTTAATTAAACAGAACCAGTGGCATAACTGTTGTCATGGCAATGGCATGACGGGTGTCATTATGTTTTTTTTTTGTGATATACATTTCTGGTGCCAAGTTTAAAGAACACTGCTTTAATATTTCTAGAGTTATTCTCGATTGAGTGTTGTGCTGTTTTAGTGGAACCACCTACGACGTCATCACCTTCCTTACAAAAACGTAAATATCTCTAAAACGAAAAAAGATGCTCCAAAAAGGAAAACACCATTCTTCTTTACTTTGAAAAATCTTTCAAATAAACTGCAATTATTTTTTACTTTATATGCACTTTGAAGTTAGGTTCCTTCAAATCAGTTGGCAAACTGCTCTATATTTTGCCGTGCACCATCCATAATGTATTATTTCCAACTTTGGATGCAAATTTCAAACGACCTGATATAATGCATCCTGTTTAATAAAATCGTTTGTGGAGAAGAAGTTTGAGAAAGAACTTGAAAAATTTCCTCTAAGTATGAATGGCAAATTTTTCACTGAGGGTATGAATACACGAATAATCCAATGAGAGAAAAGTTTAACTGATTAATGTTCAACAATTTGAGTGATGTAAATCATGGCCCACTTTCCTGTACATACTTTGAAAGAGTTAGAATAAAAGAAGCACCGTAATATCTTACAAAAGCAGATTACGGCATGTCTGTATTAGCAAAGACGTAGCGAACGACATAACCTTGCAGTTACTAAGTCGTTACTCCTATTATTGCAGCAGTAAGAGTCCTTAAGGTAATTCCTCTGAAATAAAAGTGACAATAGATTTTTGTTCAAACTTCGTCCACTGAATAGTTGTCATATGATAACTTCAATTTTGAAATAAAAAGGGGGGTGCCCATGCTCATTAAGGAGCAGTGAGGCATTGAAAATGCACCATCTTGGCATTATTTAATGCTTATTATAAGAACGCATTCCCAGTAATTGTAAAATCTTTGTGTGCCCAGACTCATAAGAACACGCATTAAACTACAGTCAATACATAATGTCGGACACAAATAAACATTTTAAGTTTGATTCAGACAGAAAGCTAAATCCTTGATTAAAAATTTGGACCAAATTTCTTGATGTGGTTACCAAACCGCAAAATAGAAAAGACCACAGTGTATCTGCTATTTTTCTTATTTATTCAATTTTTAGCAATAGAAATTACATCAGTCTTTTTTGACGCAAAGCTTATGATTAGTTGATTACAATGACTGGAATAAAAATTGGGGTGCCCGAGCTCGTTGGTGAGCTAGAGCCATTTTTCAACAGACAGAGCTCAATATCAAGGCCAATCCGTCATGTTTTCAATATGCGCGCGCACGAGCGCGCGCTAATGACGCCATAAATTATGCGCAGTAGGGATGCGCGATGCAAATGTGAGGAATCACCTTAACATGGAGCTTTAGATTGGACTACGAGTACGAGATTGAGTACGAGTATGATTTTCGGTTTTCAAATCAGTCACGTTTCCAGACCCCTAGTTCTTCGTGCTGGTTTTAGGCAGAGAGGGTAGCTTATGGGATGAAATGAGTATGTGTTGTAGTAATGTGAAGCCTGAAAAATAGAATTGAAAAGTTGTTCTCGTACTCGATCTCGTACTCGTACTAAATCTAAACTCCCCTATTATAGGACAAACTGGTCCAAAATGAAAAGAAGAATTGTGATTGGTTCCCAAAGCGGTCTTAATTTTGCACTCTCAACTGTTAAGATTAACTGCTCAACAATTAGATTAGGCAAGAGAAGATCGAGGTAAGAGTGTGAATACTCCATATAGGCCTTATACCAAAGGTAACGCCTCTTAAGTTATTTAATTTTAAGCCATGATACCCAGTTCTTCCGCGGATGTTGCTCGCGCATTGCGTGGACAGCCCAAGCCATTTTATCGAAACTACCTAAGACGAAATTGCGGGTAATGTGTTGAAAAGCTATTTTGATATGTTTTGACGTTTCATCACAGATGTTTTCTGCGCTCTCAGCTGGGCTGAGAGCGCAGAAAACATCTGGGCTTTCGTTTACTTTGTGCTCGTTTGGCTACTCATTCTTTTGCCGTTCAGTGTTTCTTTTGAAAATCGTATATAAATGCTCGTCAAGCATCAATTAAAACGTGATCAATTAACGTAAAATATTCACCTGTCGCAAAGAGACTGCAACTTTTTCCGTCCCCTAAAAAAAGAAAAAAAGAAACAGTTACTATGAAATTAATTCTACCTCATTGGATTGTCCTATTTTTTTTCTTTTGTAAAGCCAAAGCATTTTTTCCCGACCCTAATGTGTGATACTCATTGGGAAAGTTGCTGCTTCAGGCTTAAAACAAAACTCACAAACTTCTTCCAAAAACTTAAATTGATATACAGTAATAGATTTTTTCGTCTATATAGTCACCATAAAATCCATCTTTGCATTTGCAGTTATAGGATCCCAGTGTATTGTTACACACAGCATTAACATCACAGTTGTGTGTTCCGTTGGTACACTCATCGATATCTAAAAGACAATACAAATAGTTCAACTTAGTACTGGAGTGTTTCGTTGTGGGGAGTTCGAACGAATTTGGAGGATGTTCTGAAATCGGATTTTGCATCGAATCATACGTAGTTGCTACTGTATGTACCATGCTTTTTATTATTAATCAATGACTAGACACTGTTTCGATACAGTTTGCAGCATTTTCGCATGCGGCGTGGCCAGGCTGGCTTTAAATAAAAATTTCATTTTTACAATAACTGTCTAATTTTTCGAGCGCTGATTGGCTCATTTTTATCATCAATAAAAGTACAGACGAGTAAAATTTTAATTTATACAAGCTTTCAAGTTCAACTTTCAACTGTCAAACCGTCAACGTTTTAACCAATGAGAGTTTGTGGACTTTTTTAAGTAGCCAATCAAAAAGCGACAAAAGCTAAGACAATGTTCGCGTTGTTTTGAATAAAATTCACTTATCTTTGTTTACGGCAAGTTTACGGCGTCTTTTCCCCTCATTTATTCCCGGCATTTGACCATTTTGGGGACTTGTTATTACAAAAAACAAATTGACGTCAGTTTTTTATGCGTCTGTCCTCTTATTGATGATAAATTTCGTCATAACATTGTCAAAGTTTACTGCAGAACCACTCACCTGCGGCTTCTGGTTCCACAGTCACTTTGACAATGTTATGACGCAATTTATCATCAATAAGAGGACAGACGCATAAAAAACTGACGTGAATTTGTTAATTTGTATGAAATAATGAAATGGCAGCATATTGAGTGCTTTTACACGGCCTTTCCGCACTACTTTATAACATAATAGTCTGGAAGTAAAAGCCTCACTTGTTTTACAGGCATCTACTGTATTCGTTTGATTTTTAAACATTCTCAACTCGATCTTGGGTAAGAACAACTGCTTGCATGTTTGTGCGACAAAATAATTTCTCTCAGTTTATTTACCAAAGCAGTTTACTCCATTTCCATAAAATCCCTCTCGGCACGTGCAACTGTAAGATCCTGGGGCATTGGTACACACCGCGTTAACATCACAGATGTGCCGGGTACCAGGACAAAGAAGACAATCCTTCACTAAAGCAGATGCCATGTTATCAAAGCTACCTCTAGTTCATTTTGTTTCACCCCAAAGAAAGTGCAAGTAGAAATTACAATTAACATCTATTTTGTTTACCATCGATCATTTCAATCCTTCTCATTCAACTGGAAGTTTATATGTAATCATTCCTCATTTAACTCTTTTAATTTTTACGATTGGCATGCGTATCGTGATGAAACAAGCCTTCATATCTTACATCGTAGTGAAAAATTTGTTGGGTGTGTAACACAGCCCTTGTACAGCTGCCTACTTCCTCAAGAAAATTCCGTGTAACGACTGTAGAGAAACAGGCTCGAATAGCATACATTTATTAATTCCTACCTCGGCCAGCATCTTTTACTTTATTTATTTGCACTGCCGTCAAAGCAACGTTGTAAACCTGCATGGCGGTAATTCGTCCCTTAAACCTTTTCTTTCCAGGTTTCGTTGTTGCACGCATTCTGACTATCTGTTCTGTAGCGAGTGATACCAGCTCCGATATCCCCCTCCTCGACTTTTGCTCCATTCAACCACAGGCTTCCCTTACCAGTCTCGTGATTATAGGAAGAACCTACATAACGCCACAGCTTCGGTTCCAGTGGCAGATCGGTGGTTAACTGTGTATTTCGCTTGAAACGAGTTCGAAGCTTTCCAGAATTAATCCTAAGGCGAATGCCCCAAGGTTGATTGTTATTATAACTGAAGAGTGGTCCAGACACATTTGCAGTTTCCATATACACCCAACATAACATTGTAATGGAGTGCTTCACGTTTAACCCTCCGTTGTTTGGAAATTCGATGTAACTGTCATCTTGTCCTGAGAAAAGGTACGAGCCAAGGGGCTCACCATCGGGGCCAGGTGTTAGGGAGACATCAGTCCCAGTGGTACCCATGGGCTGTCGATTGTTAGCTTCCCGTGTCTGATACTCGCTGTTCAAGGGGTACAGCGCGATGGGATCTGGAACACTGACGACTACAAGATCAAACAGAGAAAAGCAACAGGTGACTAGAAAAAATAAACAAAGGAAAAGATAAAAATCGTTGGATTGCGTCTAAACAGGAGGGGTTAAACTTACTAAAGAGTTTTGTTTCTCTGTTCAGTATTCGTCCATCTAAAGACCAAAATGACTCGTCCTCCAGGGTTGAAAAAGGAAAACAAACTACAATAAAGGATTGCTTCGCCCTTGTTATGGTTACCAGTGCAGTTTTCTTCCAATCCATCTTTGCACTCCTTGAAGCTTGAAGTACACTCGTCTATATCTAAACCAATGAAATTAGGAATAATTCAGTTTGGGATTTCTGCCCTCAAGATTAGGCTAAGAACAACTGATAATAAAAATTACTATGACCGAATTTAAAATTGATTCATCATCTTCCTGGATTAGCTTTTTTGTTTGCTGAGTGCTTCAAGACGAAACTTTCAAACTTCTTGCAAGAACACAACTGGATATATAATAGTATATATTATTTTACAATGTTATACATGTATCTTGTAGTTACCAGTGCAGTTTATTCCATCCCCATAAAATCCATCTTCGCACGTGCAGTTATAGGATCCCCGGGTGTTGTTACAAACAGCATTAACATCACAGCTGTGTGTTCCGTTAGTACACTCATCGATATCTGAAGCAACAAATGGAATGTTACTGGAAAACGTTTTATTGAAATGGTATGGTCACGTGTCTTTTCGCTCTGAGACAATTTGTTACAACTTGTTACAATTGTGTTGCGATTAAGGTAAGATAAGTAAGGTACCGTGCATCTGTACTCTGATAAAGCACGCTGTTTCAGCCAATCAGAGTGCTTCATTTGTTTAATTACAGAGCTTTTATGGAACGTTGTTACAGAGACTGTATAGGCACGTAGACGACTTCCCACTAAGTATCAGAAGAAAAAGTCTCTAATATATTCGAGCCGTGTACGAATTATTCCATGATTTAATTTTATTTATTGTATATTTTGTTTGTGTAATTATTATTAATGGCGAGCCAAAAGCATACAGATCAATAAGCCGCTCATATTATTTGTGTCTGTCACTTATAGTGGGTTGTGTGTGTTGTCCAGTTTATAAGTTTGTCATTACTCACTGTCGTAAAATTAAAACACAAAGCAATAGTTACCAGTGCAGTTCAATCCATCTCCATGAAATCCATCTTTGCAAGTGCAGTTATAGGATCCCCGGGTGTTGTTACAAACAGCATTAGCACTGCAGTTGTGTGTTCCGTTAGTACATTCA
>Ga0126339_10003862_pt1 | contig 10972 bp, 5 predicted proteins | sample OrbTmetagenome_2_FD_92532 | JGI IMG/M metagenome (GOLD analysis project Ga0126339, IMG submission 92532) | Coral microbial communities from Petempiche,Puerto Morelos, Mexico - Orbicella T R C metagenome | ecosystem: Host-associated > Invertebrates > Cnidaria > Coral | place: Petempiche,Puerto...
TTAAACCTCTTTTAAAATCAATTTCAGTGGCCAAAGTAAGCTCAACAGTGTAAATTTAATTGTTCAAAAAAAATCCCTTCCCCTTTTTCCCCCCCCCCCCCCCCCCCCCCACCCACCCACCTACATGTACCACTATAGAAATTCCAAATGAGCTTCAAGAATACATTTCTTTAAATTTTTTGGTCGTACAGAACCCTCACACTCAAGAAATTCCATTCCCTTCTTTGGGGGAAGTATAGATACATGTATTTTCTTCTGTAACAACACATTACACTTCAAGCCCACTAGTGTTATTCTTGCTAAGTTGTAAGCTTTAGAATACCAGTCATGGAAATGCTATTATACATAGCCAAAATTCTCCCTGAAATATCCATACCCACCCCAAGGAATGCCATGGGAAATTCCAAGGGTATTTAAGGAAAAGTATAATGCTAAACTGGAATTTCTAAAGGGGTGGAATATTTTCTGGAACCACACAATGTAGAAAACTATGAAAATGTAGAGAGTGAGATTACAGTGAAACAATCAACAAGTGCAAGTACCTCTAAGGAATCACTACAATTCCTGAACAAATCTCGGAGGCCTTTGGCTGTAACTTTGTCACCATGACATTGGGAAATGGTCAAACTCATTGGACGATGCATGCCAATTGCATGCAACCATTCATCTGTTATGTTATTGTTCTGTTTTAACACAATAACTTTCCCTGCAAAATAGAGACATTTCTCAATAAATATTACTTACAATACAAAATAAAATACCCATGATGAGTCCCCAACAGCACCACAATGTACGGGATACGTGCAGCTGTCATGGAAACCTCCTTTTAGTTGAAAGCTTGTCAACTACATGTACCTCTAAAATATCATTTGGGATCAACTTTGACTGCTTCTTTTCGAGAAAATTTTAGGGATTTAAAGGGAAGTCTGGAAGAGAGCATGGATCGTTGGTGAGTTACTGGAGAGTAATATATGTTACACTTTGTACATTGTTGAGTTCTGCACTTCGTGTTTTATTGGTTGCACTAAGAAAAAAAACATACCTGGGGAGTTCGCTGTGGAGACCACAATGGAAATTCCTTACAATTTTTGAGTGAGATTTGGATTTAAAACACTTACACAAAGATTCATCCATTGAGATTCGATGAAACTGCCACGAGACCCTTAAACAGGACACCAAGTCTTTGTGCGGTAAAAAAGAAAATATCAGCAACAAGAGCTCATCAGGAAGGTATAGGTATGGCACCGGATCACTGTCTCGCTGAGAACGAATCTGTGCAAGAGAACAACATTTTGTTATTGCATGCAATTCTGCAAACAAACCCAAAATACTAAACAAATTACAAATTTAATACATTCACATGTAGTCACATGCAATTGTGGCAGGCACGTGGGTCTTGCACTTAACATGTAACCTTCTGCATATGCATATTTAATGAACTGTCGCATGTAAATCTTGCAATCTCAACTGATAAAGGCTTCTAAATAACTGCTCGTTGAAATGTCTTAAAATTAACATCTGAAAGACAATCTGCCTTAAACCACTAATTTACAATGTACAATGTCATCTCCTGACTACAACAACTCAATTTCTAAGAACATGCACATGCATGCTTGTAAGTAAGGAAGGGGAGCTTTGCTAAAGATGTCATACAAGCCATCATACATTTATGTAACAGCCATGCATGATAACTGCATGTAAGTACATTTGTTTCTGAAATAAGAAGAGTAAAATCTTGTCATGTGTAGTTAGTATATAGTAGACAACGTGGAATCCTGTTGCCTTCATTAATTGTACAATTTCATGAGAAAACAAGAAGGAATGTAGATATATAGTAGTACATGTAAATGACTGTACATTTGTACAGTTGCACTGCTTGTACAGTTTCGAAGACTTGTTATACTTGTTTAATAAGAAAACCACAAAAAAAAAAAACAACAACAACAATAACAACATGTGCAAAGTAAGACATGGTAAGGTGTAAAAAGAAAGCATGGGGCTTACATTAAATACATTGTTGATATTACATAAATAAAATAACCATAATAGTTGTACACAACTTACCAGGGTCAGAATCCTGTCATAGCTACCCACATCTAGAAAATGGAAAAGAGAAAATGTTGCCCTTAGAAGTCTGGCACTACTAATAAAGCACGCGTTTCTTTTCATCATTGCGCCTATTGGACAAGAAATATTTTAGTGGGGCAACTGAAAACTCATATGTTTTCATTTTTTTTTCTCCCTTAACAGGCAATGTTATAAGAAAAACCTGTCATTGCATATATTTACCTTGCAGATTCAATGGAGGTACAACTGTCTTTGCACCCTGTGAGAGAAAAGACTTTGTTCCACCATCCAAAGATGATACACTAGAGCTCTGAAAAGAAGAAACCAGAAAAAAATTGTCATAACATATTTAAACAGTTTACCACCCCTCGTACTGTTTTAACTACTAGTACATGACAGGTTTCAAGTGTGATTTCTTCATTCAATGACAGTCAATGACACTAGTAACTCAGATTTCTTTCAAGTTCTCCCATAATGAAGTCAACAGAGTTACTCTGACTACAATGTTCAGTGTAGGACTTAGTATTAACAAGGCTGATCAACACCATGCTACAAGTTTAGCCAGTATTAATATTGTAAATGGACGCACAAAGAAACATGTAAAAAATTTATCTAAATACCTTCAGCAAGCTTGGAGATGACTGACTCTCTATAGAGATAAAACCATTGTGCAAATTAGCTTTGTGTTGTCCTTTAGTTGTTTTCCCATTCTTATTCTCCAGGGACGAACTTGACCTCTGATCGTAGGTCCTACTTTGTTTCTCTTTCTGTGTGCCTTTCAGTGAAGTAGTCTGTGGACGTTTGTGGTCTTCGATTGTCAATCTTCCACAAGCACTGGTTGCTTCTTCATCTGGACCAACTGAGCTGCAGCTGACTGTTCTTTGTCTAGCAGATTTGCTTCGACTATTTCTCCTGTGTTTGTTGGCTTTGTCAGTTGAGGAATGAGTCACCAGATCTGAGAAAGAAGTTGCTCTTTTCTTGTCCTTCATTTGATCATGCTCTTTAACAAAAGAAGGACTTTTTGAGAGTTCACTGGAGTGGAAGGTGTTCCAAGCAATGCTTGAACGCATCCAACGCCGTTTGTAACCATGGGGACTTGAGGAATACTTTGACTCCTCTAAATTACTAGTGCTCTGCGAAACTTGTAAAGAGAGATTTGAAATGTCATTACTGAGTGACCGTTCTTCTTTAGCAGCTTTATCATATGGCAAGGCCTGTGATAAATTCATGGGTGTTTTTAATGTTTCCTTTATTAAGGCTTGTGTCTCTAGGCACTGTTTCTCAAAGTGATTTTGCTGTCGTGGTGTTAAGCAAGATGCCTTGACACAAACAAGTGCTGTCCCACACTCAATACACCAATTAGCAGCTTTACTGTTCACTTCACTGCACTTTGGGCAAATTTTTCCCATAACACTCCCTTGATTCTCTTCAAGTATTCTACCATCTCTTCTCTGATTGTAATCATCACATGACTGTACAACATTCTTATCACAAACATTGGTTTTATACATGTATGATGAATTCCCATTTAAATTCACTGCATCAGCTCTTTCTGCAAAACCATTATGCAAGTGATCTCCTAAGACTGTAGTTAATGCATTGCCTTCTTGTACATGTGCATTATTAACTTTTGCTACATCATTACTCCTGGTACTTTGCCTTGAATGCTTCACGTCTTTTGGAGTTCCTGAGCCTTCTATAAATTCAGTCAGTTCCATCAGAATTTTATCTTTGCTTCTTTTTGGTTTGATTTTGTTTTCTTTCTTCTTGCTAGCAGAAAGTACATTTGTCCTCTGACTTAACCTTTTATCAACAACAGGAGAATCTTGTTTTTTAACGACCTTCCGGTAGTGAACGTCATCACACTTAGAACCAAAACTCAACAAACTGCTCTCAGAATCTGATGTTTCAAAACCAGAATACAGTGGGCCATTTATCTGAGGCTCAGGACCATTAAAGACATGGGAACCTTCTTGCATATGAAAAACAGGGGAAAAAGAAGTTCTATGTTCCTTTGAAAAATATCCATCATCAACATCATCACTAATTTCTTTCCAGATCTTTCCACTTTCGTTAACAACGGAATGAAAGTGAGATTGCTTATAGCCACCACTGTCAGGTAATATGACAGGCTTAGTCTTGTCATGCAGTAATGGATCAAACCCATTTCTTGGAAGTTCCTCAGAAGACTGCATATCACAATTCTCTTTTCCAAGCCGGCGGTACATGTAAGTTGTAGAGTCTGAAACATTCTGATCTCTCCACGCTGGTTTCTTTAAATATGCATTTAAATCAACTTCTCCAGACTGTACAGCCTCTTTTAATCCCCAGAGCTCGAGTTTGATGTCTTCTTCGTCAGGTTCATGATCAGGAACACGTACCCGAGGAGACATGCACGGATATTTAACGCAATTGTCGTGATCACTGCCATTTATAAAATGAGACGGGACAGGTGTCTCTGCCAATTGCAACCCGTACATTTGGTCTGATGACTCTTGGGCTGCAAAGCCGTTGCTCCTTAATAACGAGAAATCAAATTCTTCGCTGCTGGAAGAGCTGTGAGCTTCGGAGGGTCGCGAGTGGTTCACAGCGATTTTCGTCAAAATATTGCTATTCTTGTCGTGCAATATATCCCCTTCTTCTTGCGATCTCAGTTTATCGTCGAAAAAAGCCAAACGCTTTTGGCGTAAGAACGACACATCTACTCTTGGAGTGACATTGGAGCTTGCTTCTCTTGTTAAAATCTCCTCTCGCCCGCCAGTTGTTCTGGACGAGTGAGCGCTGTTCGATTGTTTGGACGTGCGTTCGAACGATGTGTCATATTGTTCGAAAACATCTCTACCTCTTCCTGCATCGACAGACAACTGTCTTGGAGAATCAGTAGAGCCGGCACGTGCTGTATTTGTCAGATGCAAATTAAAGTCATCTATTTTCCCATTTTCTTCGCAAAAATCGTGGCTCCGGAGCATTCGCTCATCGTTTGAGCCGAAACGAGCTCTGACGACACCATAATTCCTGAGATCATCATTAGGAGTTGGAACAGAGTTTTGCATTCTCTTCACCCAATCTGAAGCCAATACTTTCACGTCCTCGATGCTGCTATCTTCCATTCAGACATATCTAGATGTTTACAGCGTAAATTCGTTACTTTTTCTCTAGCCTTCTGTGAGTAATTATTGAAAGTTGTCATGGTCACTGCGCATAATCTAGAGTAAAGGCCGCTGCCTGGTAAGCTGGAAACTAACCGAAGGCTCTAACATTGTTCTTGTATCTCGAGGGCAGGGTTAGTGTACATATTTAGCGAAAAACTGTGAAACACGCTGAATAATAATCTATTTTTTCTATATATAATTAGACACCAGAACAGTGTACAGTTCAGACAGGTCTATACTAGATCAGAAAGGCTTTCTCGTCTTAATGTATTCCTGCCAACCTGCCTGGCCAAATTTTTGTATACCAACCCTATGAAGTGTCCGTCATATTATAAAAATACAAAACTTTCGTTTATAACAAAACACATTTTGAACAGCAGTAAACAATTATAGCTTCCTTATCTACGGCTGTTCGGCCCGATACTAATATGACTGAACTGATCATCTCGCTGTAGGTGTTAAAATCGTTCAAATTTTCTGTACAAATGACAAAGAAACAATGATCTTAGAAATGATTTTTATGATTGAGAACTTTATCTTCAAACTAGGGTGTTCAAACAGTGAAAAAGCGTTAAAATGAGAAGTAAACAACAGGCTTATACTCACGTCGTGAAGAGTACGTGAAACCAGGCACTTTCCCGTAGTAGAAAGCAAGGCTACGGCGGGAAAGCCGTACTGGTACGCGCGTCATGGCGTCACCGGAAGTGATCTTCACCAGGGTGATAAAAAGCCGGGAGGTGAAACGTATAAGCGCCCTGATCTTTACTACCTGCCGCTGTGCTACAGCCTAGCCGTACCATATCTTAAGTCCCTAATATTTCCGGTTCCGGGATCATTTGCGGTCCAATAGGCCATTTCCGTGTTGGCTTTTGCCTCTGTGTCAAAACTAACCTGTGATCATGCGTTCTTTTTTCGGCTGTCAATTCGAGTCTTCGTGCGAAACCATTCATAGGAAAATGTGGTCCGCCTACAGGTTCAGTTTCTAGCAAATCAAACTCATTTCCATATGAAAGGTATTGCACGAAGACTTGTTTTGAAACAGAGGCACAAGGTAACTCGGGAATGCCCCATTTGGGGCTTATTTGCGGGCCTGTCAAACCCAACATGACGAGAAGCTGAAAACAATATTACCAAGACAATATTCAATTTTATTTTGAGCCTGAAATTAGCATTTTTTTACTCACACACAAGCATTGCTATTGTTTTAATTATAATTTTGTTTTTTCACACTTTTCTTAGTATATATTTTAACGTTTGCGCTTTCTATCTATTACTCGTTAAAGACTACAGACTGGTAGTCGAAAGCTCGTTTTAAACAAATTTTTAACCAGAGATCGTTTTTCTATTTTTCCAAACATTCTTTATTGTCACAAAATTAGGAGGCAAAGAACAATAAAGCGTGACTTCAGCAGATGGTTGTCCAGCATCCCAGAGATTGGTAGTAAGAAATGCAGTGATAACGGAGTAAATATTCGATCAAAGGGTGGGGGGGTAACGATAATAATAATGATGATGATGATGATGATGATGATGAATACTTTATTTATACTGCAAACAATAGATCAGCTGAATTTAAATATAAATACAGCTGGTATAAACCCTGATAAACTATTTCAAATTAGAAATATAACACAAACAGCGGTGATAAACATTTTAAAAACATGCAAATTAGTGTCAGCAATAAAAAGTATTAAAAACTAAAAGGGAAGGTTTGGTTTCAACAATAACAACATATACATTTATTATATCTCTCAGTTATTATCTGTGCTGTAATTGGTCAATTCAGCAAACTGTACAGTTATTGACTTTGACAACTCTACAATCATCGACAAAGGAAACAATCGCACCAGAAAGACAGTTGAATCATGGCACACGGCCAAAACTGTTGAGGCTGATAACGACTTGTGCTCACTCACGAGACAATATAACATTCTTTTAAACATACACTAAATTTTAGCACTCTAAGCATTCTTCCAAACATTTTTTATACGTGTAATTTTAATTTATGCGAATTACTCTCTATATTCAAATTTTTAACATTTTACTTTATCACCAATTTTTCTTTTTTATCCGTCGAAGACAGTAGACGAAAGCTTATGCTTTTTAGTAATTTTTCCACAGAACGCTATAATCAATTTTATCACCTAAGAATAGTTGGTTAAAATCTAAGTAGAAAATCTTTTAGTTACTGTCTATAGTTTTGAAGGAGAATATATGCCACGTAGTTTTGCGCGCAATGGCAATAGTACTTAACTCGATGTGCACATGTCATTACGTTGGCCTAGAATCAGGAAAACGGCAGATTGACAGTGATTTGATGGATTATGTGACTGCCCCTTTAAAAGGAACGTGATAAGTGAACTCCTCGCAGTAGTAATAATCAGAGGAGAATATAAGTTATAAAAGTTGCTGAACTGCTGCAACTGGAAAGCTCAGTGAGGACTAAAGAAGTCAAATACCAAAAGAGTGGAGACTGTGTGAAGAGTGTGTCGGAGTAAAAGCCAATTTTCCAAAGTTTTCTTCAACACGTTTCTGAAAGCAGATAATTTGAGCAATTATAGACGTTAATTGAAGGTCCTCCTGCCCCTAAACGAATACCGAGACCCCCCTTTTATTTCAAAATCTAAGTTCCCTTGATATAAGCAGGCCAACAGGTCAAGTTTGAAAGAAAATCTATAGTCAGTTTTAAGTCGATGGAATTACCTTGACACGTTATTTGGATAGTTTCCTATGCAACATAATTATACGTCAAAGGTCTACATGCTTGTCCAATTTGGAAATAGTTTCCAAAAAATTCCTCTCCCAGCCAAACTGGACTGGGGTAACGGCCTCGTCCAATTTTGGCTGTCCTTGAAATTTTTTTTTTTCTAATAGCAGATTTGCACGTTGTCGTCATTTCACTACAACTTCGTTTTTTCTTTGTATTAAAATTTTGAATTCCCAGCGGGGTTTAAATAACAATTGCCCTAATTAGCATAAGAAACAGAAAAACTGAAGGATTCTGGTAGTTGTAGTCAAATGACGCCATCATGCAAATTGCCTATTGTTCCCAAAGTGGACAGAATGTAGTTTTATTACGTATAAGCATTATGGCTCCTGGTATAAGCCAACCTCAGCTATCCATTCAGCCTCTCACTTAAGGAAACCACGACGCCAACGACGCCAACGAGAACGTCACTAAACAAAAAGTTTAATGAGCAGAATAATGGCCGTGCACGTGCGTTACAATTCTTTGTACATTTTTTTGCCGTCCTGTGCAAAACAAGAACGTGAAATGACCAAGTTCTGCGTAGTCTGAGGAACGCGAACGACGACGGCTAATTTTTTGTATTTCCATTTGGAGTTGAACGCTGTCATTGCATATTTTGCCTGAGCACGTCTTTAGAGCCATTGGCTTACTGAACAGATCTAGAAAATTACGAATTTCGCTGGTAAAATATAAATTCATTTTTGACCTCGCACCGTCGTCGTCGTTGCTTTAGCCTGCGAGAAGGCTCTCATGTTTTGCGGCAGGAGCTAAGTCGTTTGGGAAGCAAGCCGGTGAGGGGCCTAGCTTCGCTCGTCGACAGCTTTGCTCGTGCCACCGACGATGAGAGCCTACTCGCAGGCTATCGTTGCTTAAGCTCCCTTTTAAAAGCTTATCTTGGCCGCGCACATTTACACGTACAGATTATCTTCCAAAGTGCCCGTCGAAACTTTCTTGTGCACAGCGCATAAACAATCGGATTGATCAGCGAATACAGAAAACGTAAACTATATGCTATGAATTCAAATTCGTCAGTAATAACACAGCGTTTTCCACAAAATTGAACCATGTTTACCAACACCTTGTAAGGTGTCCAACATACCATCAATAACCCAATCAGGATAGCCACACAACGCATAACGCTCCTCTCTCTTCTTTTTATCTTTTCCATCTCTCGAGCATTTTCTGTTAAACTTTGTCGCTCTTCAAAACCGGCTTCAGTCGTTAAATTTCGATAACAGCCTTTTCTCACCAGAAAGAACATTCTTGCGTAACAGGAGCATATTATGAAGAACGACGGGATGCAGACAGCATCGGTAATGACCACTCTGTTTCTGAAAATTGAATCCCACTGAAGCTCGGGAAGGAATGTCATCAACCCAGCGAAGAGCCAGATGCACAAAAATCCAAGTGTTAGACTAGTGTACGTCAAATAATCTGCACTCTTTAACGGGAAAGAAATCACAATCAGTCGTTCAACTGCAAGGCCCAAGATTGTCAGACCTGAGGAACTAAAACCAAGATTCACTGCCATGTCCGAGGCGCGCAAAATGCTTTCGTATGGAAACCAATATTGAAGAGCGATAAGTAACTCGCCCGGAATACCCACCAACAAGTCACTAACGGCGAGGTTTAAGATCAAGTAGTTTGGAATTGCTTTGAGGTTGTTCAATGGATCTTTCCATATTGTTACTATAACTAAGGAGTTTGACACCACGGTCAGCACAGAGAGCGGCAGGAGGAGTGCGACATCAGCTATGGAAACTTGGTCTGAAAAATCAAACATCAGAAAACAAGAATAAGCTTGAAGTTTGAGAGCCTGCATGAGTATTAAAACACGTGTTTTTCTTTGCGTGCAGTAAACAGACCAAGGCGCCATAATTTTTAGTCTCGCAATTTTTATCGGGGCTGCAGCGCGCGAAGAGCGCGAGCGGAGATATAAATAATAACTACTTATTAACCGAGAGTGAGGTCTTTACGGGAAAATCTCAAACCGAGACCTTGCCGTATATCGCTCGGTCAAGACGGCAAGGCCGAGACTTGAGATCTTCCCGTAAAGACCTCACTCTCGATTAATAAATTGTTTATTATATGGCTTTTTGCTTTGATTTTGCGAGCTCGTAATCGGCCCGTGGGCATTACGGGAGAATAATGTCCTACAATTGGCCAATCAGAGCGCTCGTTATATCGGCTACAAACACAAGCAATATAATAATAGACTTTCTAAAAGTCCTTTCCAATAATTCTTCCTGGCCTCTTAGTTTCGTCGTTGGAAAGGACTTTTCCCACTTGCAGCGCGCCAAATTTTACCGGTGGATTTTTCCACCCGTGACGTAAATACGCATTAAACAATGAACAAACAAGTACTGACTATACGTCATGACATCGCGCGCGATCAACGACACAACTCGCAGAACAAAATTAGTGTCTACTGAGTTCAAGTACTATAAAAATCTTTTTCATTCAGATTTTGTTCTCGGATATACTTAAGGATATGAATTTTATGGAAGCAATTGAATATGGTCTATCCAACTTATTTCAAGTCTTTGAAAGAAGGACAGGGAAAAGCAGTGGAAGGCTATCTACCCGACCAACACGTGTTTGTTTACTTACGGACGCGATCTGAGCTCCTGCGTGATCCGGATCGTTTGAGAGGATTAAGTTTGGACCTCTCCAAGACGAACAGAGCCGTTCCTGCAGTTTGCGAATGACCAAGTTTCTTCTCTACAAAGAAAGGGCATCGCAGCAAATTTGCATCGACCGTTTCACCGACTTCACCGTGTTGAAAGCACTCGTCGGTCGATGAACGACTTTTGGGAACAGCGCTTTTATTCTCTGCCGTTCTTTGCCACTTCGATTCACAACGTTATTTAATAAAGAGTGCTTTACAGAATAAAAGTTCTCCCCGACTAATTCCGTCTTCTTTAGTTAATTCGGATTCTTGTCGGTACAAGCTAGATCTACATAAGCCTATAGCATTTGTCTGGCAGTTCTCTGGTCGACTAAA
>Ga0126339_10003863_pt1 | contig 10971 bp, 9 predicted proteins | sample OrbTmetagenome_2_FD_92532 | JGI IMG/M metagenome (GOLD analysis project Ga0126339, IMG submission 92532) | Coral microbial communities from Petempiche,Puerto Morelos, Mexico - Orbicella T R C metagenome | ecosystem: Host-associated > Invertebrates > Cnidaria > Coral | place: Petempiche,Puerto...
AAATTCAAAATAGCCGTCACCAAACAGGAACACATCGATTAGGTCATCTTTTATTCATCCTTTAATTTGATGTGAGAGGCACATCTTATTGCGAAGCGTTTAGACTGTGTTATCGGCGGTGCTATGGTCTGAAGGAATCCTTCAGTTCATCACAATAAAGTATAACAACGCTTTTGAGGTAGTGCTAACACTACGAATACTACTTAAACTACCAAATTTGTATACGCATGTACTAACTTAAAATACTAATGTATTCAATACTGATATAGTTTAAAATTTATCATGGTGTCTGACTAGGTTTACATCGATTCATAGCTATCACACGTACTGTAAGTCAAGTTCCTTAATACACAACTAAAAGAAGCTAAAAGACAATCAAACAACCTTCATACAGTTCTTTTGAAAGTGTATGAAACCAATCTTTCACTGACTCTTCAACAGACAATTAGCTGTCATTTTGAGACACACTTTTCCTCCAAAGTTAACCGGTCTTCGAATTCCTCGGGATTTATTTCACTTTCGGTTTCTCCTCCCTCAACTGTTGACAAGGCCTCCTCGATTTCCTTAATTACCTTCTCTCTTTCGTCAGCAGTGTAAGTGAAGCAGTGGAATTTGCCTTCTTTTAAAAACACGTCACCGAATTCGTACTTTTTGTTGCCAAACAGCTTCAGAATACCTTGGATTGTTTTCTTGATCGGAAGTTTGTCGAGCTTCATTTTCTCAAGAGTTGATTTAGGTGAATTTTTTACTAATCGTCGCCCTATTTCAAACAGCAGAAGCATATAGGGCTCTGAAGTGACGAAAGGATATTTGGCTATGGTTTCATTCTTTTGAAAGGGAGTGGTCAGGTGTCTTGCGAACGCCGAAGTATCGTCACCGTACATTTCTTTAAGATCTTTGACCATCTCTTCGTTGTACGATCTTCCGATATATCGAGAACCTTGCCATATGAAAAGAAAGCCATTGCCAGGTTGATCCTCTGTTGGGTTTGCTTTCAGCTGAAATTTCTTTTGGAACGCTTGGGGATGCTGGAGGTGGCTCGAAGTTGGGCTGATCATAAAACTGAAGACGGCGTCTTTTAAGTAATCTTTACCATTGACAATTGATTTCAGCTTTTCGACCACTTGATCACAATTCATGCCCGTAATGTCACAGCTTGTTGAGTCCTCAGCCATCGTGAACTTCTTCTGTTCTTCTGTTCAGCTCCGGGACTCCCACACTGAGCAACGAACGGATATTTCGTTAATCAATCCCTGACTCCGCGATGTCAACAGAGTTTTTGATGTTTCTCTAATTTTTGACCTAGTCCACTCAACCGGTGTCATTATTTGGCACTTTTTCGTTGGTTGGACAAACAATAGACTACCCTGTTGCCATGGACCCCAATGTTTGTCACTGAAAATTTAACCAACGCCGAAAATAACATCTGCCCCCGAACCCCACCCCCCACCCCCCTCCCCAAGGCGGTATATAAGTGGGCGGAAAGACCTCTTCTTCCGTTTGCAAACAGGCGTTCTTTTGCCACGCTTTTTTTTTTTTTTTTTTCAGGCGACGTTTTTCGCGCTGCGCCCCAACTAACTGAAGGCCTGGAAGAGGCTATGTCGGGGTGGTCAACCAAGTCTTACATAGGAGGGGTCAAAATTTTTTTTAACTTCAATGAGTATATCTTAACAAAACAATTTTCTTGGCAAAAACTCATAAAAATCTCTCAAATATTCTCAAATTATGACGGTGTACCATTTGGCACTCTTAGGGAGTAAAGGGTTAAAGGGAAGAAAGCTGAAAAGGTCGCAATAATCAAAGCGCACATTGGCAGATTGCTGTACAATTATATGGAGCGTCAACAACCTCAGCAGGCCCCGTTATGAAATGTGCAACAACAATTGACCTCATCACTTTCCGAGGTCGAAACTGACTCGCGCAGTGATGCGGTAGATCGAGTTGTAGGTTCAAGCTCGAGTAGCTTGAAGTGACAGAACCCTGTGCAGAAACATTACGGCCCTCAAAATAAGGACGAAAGCGGGCGGGTTGAGAGAGACGATTGTGTTAGTGGGGAGAAGTTAGTTTTTTTAAAAAAAATTTCCACACGTGTAAATAATTTGGATTGATCTTGGCTGGTAGCTTTGCTTGTGCATGCAAGTTTTAGTTTTCCAAAGACTGCGCATGCTTGTTAACACTTCAACAGAAGCTACATGGAATACTTTTTTCCTTGCAGGAAAAAAGTGTGATTTAAAGGTGCCTGGACAGTTAATCCTAACTTTCTGATATATTCGAGGTCGAAATTGTAAAGTAATAGGGCTTTTTTCGTGAAAAGTGATTTTCAGTAGTCGTTAAGCAAGAATCGAGTTTCAGGTTGCCCCGAAGTGATTGAGCGCGCAGGAACTTGGTAATCACATGAAAGATCGTCAGCTAAATCAGAACGTATGGAGATATTCCGTCAACCGTGTTACGGATCCCCCTTCAAATATCCTGACACAAAAGTTCTTGCTGAGGATTGAAGTTATATAATACAGGGCGACAAATTCTCGAAGAAAAAAGAAAAGAAGACTAAGTGCATGTATGATCATTTGTCATTGACAGAGCCTCGCGTTATGGTAAACCAAAACTGACGGCGTTTGTTAGAACTTGGACATGAACTAGAATGGAAACTGGCATGTATGTTGCTGAATCAGCATTTATTTACAAACACAGGCCTTAAATAAGACGTACAATAATCTGTTACCCAAGGCTTGGGTAAACAGTTCTACCTGACTCATGCGTTAATCAAAGAACAATGGATTCTGCATTTAACTGTCTAAGAAGACTCATTTTATAAATAGAATGGTTTACGAGAGTTTGCGTTTTAATATTAATATAAATAGCAAAATAAACGAACTGCTTTAAAACGGCTGACTTGGTTATCTACAACCAGGGAACGGTTTCACAAATACAGGTATTGGAATTTTTTTTCTATATTGTTGCTCTGCGACATTGATTTTTAGAAAACACTTATGGCCACAAATACATCTACATTTATAGGAATTACAAGTGAACTATACCTTCTAACTATGAAACGAAAATTTTAAATTGTTAATAAGAACGAATAAATTAGCTAGCTGTGTTTATAGCATCTATGCTGAGTTAAACTTGAGGAAATCCTTGACATCTTCAGCGGAACCAATGAAGATAGGACATCTATCATGAAGTTTCTGTGGTACGACATCCAGTATTGGTTGTTTGCCGTCACTGGCCATTCCTCCAGCTTGTTCTATAATATATGCCATTGGTGCACATTCATACAACAGGCGCAGCTATCAAAAACAAGGAAACAGAAAGTATGTTGATAAATAGTTAATACTACAAGTGAAAACAGTGCTTAGATGACCACTTAAAATATTCTGTTTAGTATTATATTTAATTTTATTTCTAGACTATAAATTGCATTTTAGACAATTGTACTTCCCAGAACAAAAGTTAAGCGTGTTTGTCTAACACATTGTGAGGTAGCCTTTTTCTTTCAAACACACGAAAGTCTCAAATTTGAAGTAAATTTAATTTCTAGTCCATTTCTTCTCAGGATATATATTAGTCAGATAACTTTGTACAACAAACCTTTCCTCTAGGGCTTTTCTTGTTTCCAGGGTACATAAAAATTCCTCCGTACACTAACGTCCTGTGCATGTCTGACACCATAGAACCAACATAACGAGCTGCATATGGAGTCTTCCCATCCTACGAGAACAAAAATTTAAACAACATCAAATAGCATTATGCAAAGAAGAATCAGAACTTCTGGGTCTCTGTTAGAATCAAGGACATGTGTACTATTAATAGTTTCTGCATGATTGTTTCAGAGACAACATTATGATACAATAATTTATTCAAAGGGGGTGGGGGGTTATAACTAAACTTGCAACATTGCCATCTTGTGCAACTAGTCTTACAACAACATAACAAAGTTGTGAGAAAAGCTGCAAGAAAAAATTAGTTACTGTAGTGTACTCTAACAATAGTCAACCCTGAAGATGTAAAAAATAATAGACTGTAAAACTGGTCATCCATTAGAAAAGTCAGTGGTGCATTTTGGTCATTTTGCTTTTTAGACTTAGTCTGCAAAGCACTTCAGGTAGAAAACAACAGATCTTCTGAGTTCATGTCCCTTGTGTCATAACAAGCCTAGACTATGAGTAGTCCCTCTTTCGCTTAGTCCGTTGTGTACGACACAAAAGAAAACCACGAGAAAAAAATGGCCATTCAAACTCCTGGGGGCAAGAAGCATACAAAAGTTGCTCGACAGACTAAGAGAAAGAGGGCTACTCATAGTCTATAACAAGGATTCCAGCCTCCTCACCTTTGGAAATTTGATAGATTCTAGATATTTAGTGACTGCATCATCAAACAAACATGCGTTCCCTTCATTTATGCTATATATTGGCTTTCCACGTGGCTTCATTCTAATATCTGGATTGGTTAAAACAAATTCACCTATGGACTGAATAAGACAAGGAATTCATAATCAAATAGAGATGAATTGCATACTTCCAGAAAACATCCATAGCACCCCTGCTGGTGGGTTTTGCCATGGACCCACCCCAATGGAATTTTTATCTCATCCTGATTGGCTAATTTATTGGTGGCATCCCTCCTTCTTTGGAGTCTCCAAGGTTTTCCACCCGAAGTCCACTACCACTTGGGAATTCAAACCCCTTTCCAAGCTATCTCATAACAAAGGCAAGCCTCTAGTTATCACTCAAAAGATTTATTTTCAATAAACTGCTCTTGGCAACTATGGTGCACATGGAATTAACGGCATGTGACTGATAAAATTTCACAATGGTTTGTACATGCATGCCCTACTTAGGCCAACCCTTTTGATCAGTGACCTTAATCACCTTTTCAGTGACACAAACAGTCATATACTTGCTATCAGCGACTGTTTTTAAAATATATCTTTGACAACTTTATCATGTTCTAAGACTATTGAAGGTCTGACTACTTTTGATAATGTGCTTTTGTAAAGTATATCCATACCCTCCACATAGGAGGTTTTGGCTAGATTTTCCATCTCTTCCAGCCCTTAAGACATTCCAGTTCAGCTTCAAACTTCCCTTTAAAAGTATTGGCTTTTGAGACCCTCCTCTCTTTCAGAATTTCCAGTGACCTTCCCTAGCATAGGTACGCATATTTTCTGGGACTGTGTAAGGTTAACATACCGGATCAAGAGTGAATCCATTAACTCCATTTCCAGTTGTGATCACCACCATTGTCGCACTACCGAAAAGAGCATACCCAGCCGCTACAAAATTCCGGCCTGGCTGGAGTGCATCAGCTATCGTTGGTGGACCATCATGAGTCTACAACAGTTCAAAATAATGTGGTAATTAGCTTCAAAGCAAGTTGTAGTTGGATTCAAATTCTAGGACACCATTATACTGGAATTGCTAACCAGTGATGTACTGGAATTTGGCAAGACTTTTGAATCAAGCACTAAGATTAAACCTACTGCCTCAGGGGGGACTTCCACATTAAAGGATCGGGGATGCTCAGTGGAAAATATGAATAAAGTCCCTTAAGGAGAGCAATCTGCCTGTGCCTTTATATGAACTCTAAAAGATTCAATTTTAAACAGAAGACAAGTATGCACAACGATAATTTTAATGATGGTAAACACTTTGCAATTGATCTGACTACTTCTTCTATGCATAAAGTTTAAATGTATGGCCACATTTTTATCATTTATTCATACGCAAACCTTAAAGAGGCCTTTACGGCTAAAAAAAGTGGGATTTATTCTCCTGAACACCCTAAGTGCGACCAAACTCTGTGTATTTAAACCTTCTTTTTACCTTCTTGGAAATTCCAAATATTGAGCCAATAGCGGCAAGACATTCAATGTTTGATGAGCCGTCTAATGGATCAAAGAAAACCATGTACTTTCCTTGCCTTTCAGTTTCTACTTCGATGACTTTTTCATCTTCTTCAGAAACCAGCAGGCATGTTGTATAAGAGGATTTCAGCATGTTAATAAACAGCTCATTTGCCATGACATCTAATTTTTGCTGTTGGTCTCCTGATACATTTGTGTCTCCTGCGATGCCATATCTAAAAGAAACAAAAATGCAAATATCTCATCCTTTGAACAAATTTACAAACTCAACCCCAGTGCCCCTTTTAATTCTACATAACTCTTGTATCCAGATCATTTTCATGTGACACACACCTAAGAGCCTGGGCCCAAACCTTTCATTCCAAAGAATGATGGGTAATAGCATCCCATGATTATAGGTGTTCTGTGTTTCCTGGTCAACAATGGTTAGACTCTGGTAAGAATTTGATGTATCAAATGACCACTGCTGATTTAAACAACTTTTTTTTATGACAAATTATGCCCACATCATCACAACTGACGATGATTTTTGTTCAGCAGTTGTTTATTTTAAGGTGCATTCCTTTGGGATGATTCGACTGGTCCAATCACTCAGATCATGGTACATCAAAGGAAGCAATAAATCCTTGGAGTGGATTCATCAGTTTCTATAAAGCACCACTATGGGAGTGTGATGTGATCTTGGATCATTGACCCTGATCCAGATCATCCCAAAGAAATGCTCCCTTAATTTAAGCTTGCCTGACAAGGAAATTTCATTTTCTTCGGTTGTGAGTGAACAATCCCTGCCTTGGCAACTCTCTTATTACCACCACATGACTTGGCTATCAGTTGCAAGAAAGGGTAAAGGTACAAGGTCCATTCATGATGCTTCGCCTGACTAACTACTGATGCAATATACACTGTGTACTGTCAAATTTCCGTAAATTTTTGTTCAGTCACAAACTTACAGCTGAGCAATTCCTGCCTTCCTCACAGCTGAGGAAACTGCTTTGATAGCACAGCAGATAGCATTTAACAGTTGAGTAAGATCTCCAGTCGCCCCGGGAACCTTTCGCTGCTCTGTCAGTACAAAGCGAGTGAGGGTCATGCAGTTTGTGTCAATGTCACCCATTATATGAAGTAGAATATCTGTAGAAGAGAAGACATTAAGAGTTATTATACACAAATTGTCATAGTGGAACAATTAAACATCAACAACACATACACTAAAGACTTGTTAATAAGCTTAAGTTAAATGAGTTTTTGCAGTAAGGAGACAGTCAACTAATTTACGTGGCTCATTTAGTGGTGTAGTGGTCTTCAGCGAAAGTTCTCTTGCAACACATTTTGAGGAACTAATGCCTCAGCCCGGTCATAAATGCAGCGAATTTGGAGTATTTATACTCAAAAATAACTTTACAACAACTACACAATCGGCTTTTACCTGTTCTACACGCAATGAAGCTTCCTTTTTCCGCCTGATTGCCCACGAAATCCTACGTGGCTTCAAACACTTCAACAGTCCCGCCGAGCGAGGAAGAAGACGATCTGGGTACGAGGCACACACCTTGTTAACGCCTCCAAATAGTCACGTGGGTTCTTTTCATCTCGGATTCAACATGGCGGTACGACTGCATCAACTCTCGTGTAAAGTTTTCACATTTCGTGCCATCTATTTAGGCTTAAATAGGGCTTCTTTCTGCTCTGCACAGGGTGGTAGTTTATTGATCGAGGAGGAAAAGTACGCCTGGCTGAAAGATCTCGGTCTGAAAGCCGAAAATGATGGTGTTTTCAACGGCACGTGGAGCGCAAGAGGAGAGGTGAGCTAAATAGCATAATTGACTTAAGCCGTTTCATCATCGTCATCATCATGCCTTATATCCCCCAGTAGGGCAAAGGGCCACTTAAGCCGTTTAGTCTGTGATAAACTATCAGTTTTAAACTTACCACTTTAAATACCCGGCTTTTTATTGTCACTTTTATTTAACGCGCACCTGATTCTGTGAGAATTTTTTTTTTTTACCAGTTTTGAATGAACGATTAAATTAAGGCTACATTTTTATGGTAGAAAGAAAAACATGTTATCCTTGGAGACTTAAATTGTTGTTTGTTGAAGAAAAATCCTGTTTGTTATATAGCTGGTGTTTTTCCCGCTACAACGCAGTGGTCGATCTAGGGGAGGGGCCCGGGGGGTCCAGGAGCCCCGTTATTTTGGGTAAAAAAGGAAGAAATGACAGAAAGAAGAAAAGCCGGCAGGGCAAGTAAAACAAAACCAGGCCCCTCCCTCAGCTCAAGGTCTGGATCTGCCACTGCAGCATGCCCATTCATTGGCTAGTTCATGGTCACATGACATAACAATGAAACCGTTTCCCGCCAAATGCCATGAGCGGGCAACATTGCAAAAACTGTGACATCAAATGGGAAACAGTTCACTGCTACCTGCAAAATGTTGACCGCTGTTGCACGTGATCAGAGGGTGCAGTTGTGGGTGGTCTGATGTTGTCGCTGGAATCTCAGTGCCTTTTCAAAAATATTTGCTTTAAATTTGTTTTTGACCCATTTGTTTTGCTATATAACAAATCACTTAATGACTGGTCCCTTGGGGAACGGTGAATTTTGTTTCCCCTCGACTTTGTCTTGGAAAACATTGAGATTCTTGGGAAACAAAATTCACTGTTCCCCTCGGGACCAGTCATTAAGTGTTAACTGTTACACCAAAAGTCTGCAGAGTTCCAGCCAAATGATTGCAACATGTCAATGCAACATATCGCAACATTGCTGGGCTCAACATTGTTGCAACGTGTTGGGAGTTGTTGGTGCAAGTTTGAAAATGATCAAATTTGAGCCAATAACACTCAACATGTCACAATACGTTGCAACATGTTATAGCAGGGTGGCTAAACACACAATGCCACACCTGAGCCCAAGCCTAACCGGCTACTCCAAACCTAGCGGGGGCTCCATCAAGGCCAGGCTGCAGGGGGCATGGCCCAGGCACTGGCCTATCTCCCAGTGGTTTGCTGGTGTCCAGCTGTCAAAAGCAGGGCAAAGGGTGTCTTTTACTGACACCTTTACTTAGCTAGACTTGAGTTTTCATTGTTAAATAGCTTTGAAATTGACTTTGTTGACAGGCCGGACCCTGCTGAAGAGGTACATGCCATGTGCATGCATGACAGGCCAATCTCCTAGCCAGGGGAGGGTGGGGGTGGTCAAAGCACTTGGGACTGTCTTTGAGTTCTTTGCTGGCATGTTTCTGTGATTTTGGTCAGATTTATGTACAGTAAAATATTGTATATAGTTTTAATCCTCCTAGTATAGCCACACGTCCCTTGTGGAAATCAGCTTTGTTTCTTATATTGTATAGTTATGGAGCAAACATGTTTAAACATAGTTTACCTACCTACCTCTTTTTTTGTAGATGGTGACGTCTATTTGTCCTTCAAATGGACGGGCAATTGCAAGAGTCCGCCAAGTAAGTATAGAGTCTTCAATGAGGCTGTTTTGTGCTCAATATTTTTGTACTTGATAAAATACTTGTACATGTACAAATAAGCTTTTAATGAAGCTTAATACTTGTACGTACACCACACCTGCATGTAGTATTAAGATTTCCATTCACCACAAGGCATATCTGAAGTTGAATATTAATACCAGTAATATGAATCTAGACATGACAACCACTCATTAGTTTCACAGCTGGGTTCAGGCAAAGGTCACAGCCTTTTTAGTTGATTGAGCAACTTTATTGCAAAGTCATGAGACTATAGCAAGCCAGTAAAATTCCACCACGTACTTTAGAGTAAAATAACTGTAGTATCGTTTAATACCTAGTATGTAACCTAGTTTTGGATCTGGCATACATCAGTATCATTCTACCAATAGTGCAATAGCTATCTATTATTCGCGCTTTTCAAGTTACCAGCATTAGCTTTCCCGCCCACCCACTTCCATGGCAGTAATGATTTTTGTTGTGTTTATAATCTTTGTAATTTATGTATTTATAATTATCTTGTACAGGCTCTCTATGGGCCCCTAGTTTTATTGTAGTTTATTCAAAGATCGTAATTAGCAGAATCATTTTCTGTGTTGCTTGTATGTGTAGGATTAAAATAAATTGCCTGATCCCAATCATGTGGTTCTAGAGTGAGTTTCTGTGTTTAGATCTGGATGTAAATAACATAAAACATGAAAGTAATGTAGACTTACGTAACCATATTATTTTGCTTTTTACTTGCCCTTGACCTACATCATTTGATGAATGGAAATTGAAAGTGTACAATAGTCAAAGGCAAGACTGCGGTGTTTTTGCTGGGAATTGACTGCAGTAGAAATTCTTCCAGGGAATTGAAATGACATATTGCATGACTTTGAAGTATCAGATATTTGATCAGTTAAAAACTGTAGGATCTTTTAAAAGTTACACTAGGGACACAGTACAAAGCAAGATACATGTTGCATGTAACTTAATTTTCAGGGTTCTTTGGAAGACTACAATGAAACAGTCAAGTGTGCCAAGGATGCTTGGAAAACTTGGGCAATGGTATGGCTTTAGAAACTGTAGTTTGATATATGTTTTTGACAATCTTCTAAGGCTTAGTTAGGACATACAATGTTCTACTCTTTTCAGTAGTTGTTTATCTGTTTTTTTTAACAATTTTACTAAGCTGGACTAAAAAATATTCAACACAATAAATATAATTATAATTATAATTATTCTTTGCTTCAAGTCTTATTCTCACATTATGTAGACTGAGCTACTTACTTAAGAGTTACTTACTTTAAGATTCGTATACTAGAAGAGTTATGACCCTCTAAAATCAGTTGAAATTTTACATGTAAATTAAATTGCGATAGTTGCATTTTTCAAACGGCCAGGAAGTAGACAAAGCAAATTTACTCTAAGATGACTTTAAGCTCAGAGGAATGATCAAACCTGAAAATTACAAACTGTGTGAGTATGAAATCCAGGCAAGTTCCCCTCTTTCTGTACTGGCCTGATGAAAATGCGCAATTTTGCATAAATTCCATCAGCCATCTTGGTTGATTAAGCGGTCTTTCGAACTTTCCTGAAACTTTTAAAGTACATTTCAGAAAAAGTTCACCACAAGGGTGTTTTTGACACA
>Ga0126339_10003865_pt1 | contig 10969 bp, 8 predicted proteins | sample OrbTmetagenome_2_FD_92532 | JGI IMG/M metagenome (GOLD analysis project Ga0126339, IMG submission 92532) | Coral microbial communities from Petempiche,Puerto Morelos, Mexico - Orbicella T R C metagenome | ecosystem: Host-associated > Invertebrates > Cnidaria > Coral | place: Petempiche,Puerto...
ATGGAGTCCGTGATGGACTCGGGCCGCAACCCCTTGAGGGACATGAGCTGGATCAGCCACACCCCCACTTCGTCGGCGGTACGTCCCGACTTGCTGGCCGCGCGCCATTCGCAGCGCTTTGTATCCCCGTCGTATACAGCGAACACGGTGTTGGTGTTGCCGCAGTCGATGGCCAGCAGCATGGTCGAGTCCGCCCTCTCTCCTACTTGTCCGCCGCGCCCGCGTCACCCGTGCCCGGATCCGACGGAAAGAACACGTCCCCGGCCAGGATCGTCCGGTCGACCCCCTCGGAGTCGCGCAGCCGCAGCGCGCCATCGGCTCCCAGGCCGAGGAAAACGCCGTGCGTCGTCACCGGGCCCACACGCACCCGCACCGGCTCGCCCAGACCATGGCCGTACCGCGTCCAGGCCTCCCGCACCGGACCAAAGCCCTCGCGGCGCCAAAGGGCCACGATCTCCGCGAAATGCCCCAGCAATGGTTCGAGGACGGTTGCGGGCTCAAGTGGCCGGCCGAAGTCCTCGGACCAGTGGTCGCACAGAGCGGTGGGCGGGTAAAGGGTTCCGGTGGAGTCCGGACTGTGGGCCACGTTGACCCCCATCCCCAACAGCACCCAGGGGATGTCCGCGGGGTCCCTGGCGCTCTCCAACAGCAGGCCGGACACCTTGGCGCCATCCAGCAGCAGGTCATTGGGCCATTTCAGGTGCGGCACCGGGCACCCGGGGCGATGGCCAAAGCCCAGATCCTCCATGGCGCGCACCAACGCCACCCCGGCGGCAAAGCCCAGGTCGGTGGCCCGCGAAAGGCCCTGGGGACAGGGCACCGCCACAGTCGTATAGAGATTCCCGGTGGGACTGTCCCAGGTCCGTCCATGACGACCTCGGCCGCCTTGCTGTCGACCAGCCCAAACGACCAAGGCCCCATCGGGACCGACTCCGGCGGCCTCGCCGCGCCGCAAGGCATCGCGGGCCACATCCTGGGTGCTATGGACCAGCGGCAAGGCGATCAGGTGCCAGTTCGGCGGCACCCGAAAGGGTGGACGCGCGGCGGCCTCGGTACCGGCCGCCGGTTCGTTGGCTTCGACGGCCGACGATAGCGTGCGCGGCGGTTGCGAGGGTGTCACCGTGCCCTCACCGCGCCGCCGCCAGGCTGGCCGCCGCCATGTCCGCGCCGTCCACCACCAGGGCCGGGCTCAGGAAGAAGAACACGACGACCACGGCACTGATGCCCATGATGGTCCGCAAGGCACTGCAACGAATGGGATCCAGGCCCTCCAGCGGCTCGTCGAAATACATCACCTTGACGATGCGCAGGTAGTAGAAGGCGGACACGACGCTGGTCAGCACGCCGATGATCGCCAGCATGATCAGCCCGGCATCCACCGCCGCCATGAACACATAGAACTTGGCGAAGAACCCGGCCAGCGGCGGGATACCAGCCATGGAAAACATGAAAATGCCCATGGCCAGGGCCATCAAGGGCTGGGTTCGGCCCAGGCCCGCCAGGTCCTTGATCGCTTCCACAGGACGGTCTTGCTGGCGCATGGCCAAGATCACCGCGAAGGTGCCGGCGTTCATGAACAGATAAATGGTCAGGTAGACCAGCACACCGCGCACGCCCTCGGTGGTGCCGGCCGCCATGCCCACCAGGGCGTAGCCCATGTGACCGATGGAGCTGTAGGCCATCAGTCGCTTGATGTTGTCCTGAGCAATGGCGGCGAAGGCCCCCACCACCATGGACAGGACCGACAGAACGATCAGCACCTGCTGCCAGTCGGCCTGAAGAGTCCCGAACGGCTCCATCAACACGCGGAGGAACAGGGCCACGGCCGCCACCTTGGGCGCGATGGCGAACAGGGCGGTGACCGGCGTGGGCGCGCCCTCGTAAACGTCGGGCGTCCACATATGGAAGGGCGCGGCCGAGATCTTGAAGGCCAGGCCGCAGACCACGAACACCAGGCCGGCGATCACGCCCACCGGAGCGCCGGCCTCTCCCGACACCGCCGCGTGGATGCCCTCGAACCCCGTGGTGCCGGCGAACCCATAGACCAGCGAGGCGCCATAGAGCATCACCCCCGAGGCCACGGCACCCAGCACGAAGTACTTGAGACCGGCCTCGGTGGCTCGGGCGTTGTCCCGATGGATGGTGGCCATGACGTACAGGGCCAGGGACTGCAACTCCAGGCCCATGTACAAGGCGATCAGGTCGTTGGCCGAGACCATCAACATCATGCCGACGGTGGCCAGCAGCATGAGCACCGGAAACTCGAACCGCTGGATGTCCTCGGCGATCATCCAACGCCGTGCCATGAGCAGAGACGAACCGGCGGCGACCAGGATCAACAGCTTGGCATAGCGGGTGAAGTCGTCCACCACGAACTGGCCGTAGAAAGCTTCCACCCGGGTGCCCAGGCCGACGGTCAGCAGCAGGCCGGCGATCACCAGGGCATAGGCGGCGCCCCAGGTGCAGGCGGTGAAGGTACTGCCGCGCGCGAAGACGCCGAACATCAGCAGCCCCATGGCCACAACGGCCAGGACCATCTCCGGCAAGGCCGGCAGCATCAAGGGCAGCTCCGTCATCCTCTCGCGTCTCCCGCCGCTTTTTGGGGGATCGGCCGGCTCCGGGCCGACCCCATCACATCATCCTAAGTCCCTGGCGTCGTTTCCGGGGGGTGTCGGTTAGCGCGCCGCCACCGCCACCCCGTCGGCCGCCACCGCCAGCGCCGTCTGGTAGCCGTCGATCAGATGGGCCACCGTGGCCTGCATGGGCCCCAGGAACGTGCTGGGGTAGATCCCCATCCACAGAACCACGATCACCAGTGGCGCGAACACAGCCACCTCACGCGGGCTCAGGTCCAGCATGCCCTTCAGTTCGGGCTTCTCCAGCTTGCCGTAGATGACCCGCCAGTAAAGATACAGCATGTACACCGCGCCGAGAATGACGCCCAGGGCAATCAGCAACGCGGTCCAGTTGCTCACCTGGAAGACCCCCAGCATGATCAGGAACTCACCCACGAAGCCGCTGGTGCCCGGCAGCCCCACCGACGCCATCATGAACAGCATGAACACCAGGGCATAGCGCGGCATGTTGGTCGCCAGGCCGCCATAGCGGGCGATCTCGCGGGTGTGCAGACGGTCGTAGACCACACCCACGCAAAGGAACAAGGCACCCGAGACGATGCCGTGGCTCAGCATCTGGAAGAGCGCGCCCTCGACCGCCTGCTGTGTCATGGCGAAGATCCCGGCGGTCACGAAGCCCATGTGCGCCACGGAGGAATAGGCGATCAGCTTCTTCATGTCCTCCTGGGCCAGGGCCACGAGGGACGTATAGATGACGGCGATGATCGATAACACGAAGATCACACCGGCCATCTCCGCCGTGGCCAGCGGCAACATGGGCACCGAAAACCGCAGGAAGCCATAGGCGCCCATCTTCAGGAGCACCCCGGCCAGGATCACCGAACCGGCCGTGGGCGCCTCCACATGGGCGTCCGGCAGCCAAGTGTGCACCGGCCACATGGGCACCTTGACCGCGAAACTGGCCATGAGCGCCAGGAACAGCCAGATCTGCCAGTCCTCGGGGAAGGCGGTGGCCATCAGGGTGGGAATGTCGGTGGTGCCGGCATGCAGGTACATGACCAGCAGGGCCACCAGCATCAGCACCGAGCCCAGCAGGGTATACAGAAAGAACTTGAAGGCCGCGTAGACCCGCCGGGCGCCCCCCCAGACCCCGATGATCAGGAACATGGGGATCAGGACACCCTCGAAGAACACGTAGAACAGGACGTAATCAAGGGCGCAGAACATGCCCACCATCATGGTTTCCAGAACCAGGAAGGCGATCATGTAGTCACGCACGCGGGTCTTGATGGCCTCCCAACTGGCCAGCACGCACAAAGGTGTCAGGAAGGTGGACAGGATCACGAAGAACAGCGAGATCCCGTCGATACCCATGTGATAGCCGATGCCGTAGGCCGGCAGCCAGTCCACCTTCTCCACGAACTGGAAGTCGGCGGTGGACGGGTCTAAGCCGATCCACACGAACAGCGACAGCACGAAGGTGACCCCGGAGGTCCACAGGGCCACCCAGCGGCTGTTGTTGGCCACCTCCTCTTCGGTCCCGCGCACCACCAGCAGCAGGCAGGCGGCCCCGAACAGGGGCAGGAAGGTGATGATGCTGAGGAAGGGGATGGTCTCGATCATCGCCGCCGTCACCTCTCTGCGCCCGGCCCCGGGAGTGCGATCATGGGAGCCGTTTTATCGTCTTTTTCCATCAGGCCCTTACGGACCATCGCTCTCAAACCGCGCAAACCCTCAGACGGCGGCCTCGGCCACCGCCAGGCGCCAGGACACGAACGCCGCCAGGCCCAGGATCATCAGGAACGCGTAGTGATAGACATAGCCGGTCTGGAACCGCCGCATCAGGCCGGCCACGCGCCGGGTCACGGCGGCCAGGCCGTCCGGGCCGAAGCCATCGATGATGGCTTGGTCGCCACCGCGCCACAGGATCCGTCCCAGGGCGTGGGTCGGCCGCACGAACATCGCCGCGTACAGTTCGTCGAAGTACCACTTGTTCAGCAGGAACCGATAGACGGCCGGGAAGCGTTCGGCCAGGGCCACGGGCCAGGCCGGCCGCAGCACATAGAACATGAAGGCCAACAGGATCCCCGCCGCCGTCACGATCAGCGGCAGGATCTTGATCAGGAACGGCGTGTGGTGGGCGCGTTCCAGGATGCCAGCCCCATGATGGTCATCCGCATGCCCGCCCGCATGATCCTCCTCGCCATGCGCCGCCGCCGCGTGGGGATCGGTGGCGCCATGGGCGTCGTCGACGGTGGCATGCCCAGCCTCGCCATGAGTATGCGCCCCATGGTCGTCCATACCATGACCATGGTCACCGGCCGCAACGCCGGCCTGGACGTTGTAGGCGATGCTGTCGCGCCAGAAGCCGGTGTGCTTGTCACCCACGAAGGTATCGTAGGCCACCATGCCCGCGAAGACGGCGCCGACGGCCAACACACCCAAGGGCACGGTCATCACCGCCGGGCTTTCATGCACGTGAGCCATGACGTGCTCGTTGGCGCGCGGCTTGCCGTGGAAAGTCATGAACAGCAGGCGCCAGGAGTAGAAGGCCGTCAGGAAAGCGGCGGAGATGCCCAGCACGAAGGCCAGCGTTCCCGCCGGAGAGCCCGCCGCCCAGGCGACCTCCAGGATCATATCCTTGGAGTAGAAGCCGGCGAAGAAGGGGACCCCGGCCAGCGCCAGGGAGCCGATCCACATGAAGGCATAGGTCAGCTTGATCTGTTTCCAGATGCCGCCCATATGCCGCATGTCCTGCTCATCGGACATGGCGTGGATCACCGAGCCGGCGCTCAGGAACAGCAGCGCCTTGAAAAAGGCATGGGTCATCAGGTGGAAGATGGCCGCCTGATAGGCGCCCACGCCCAGGGCGAAGAACATGTAGCCGAGCTGGGAGCAGGTCGAATAGGCGATCACCCGCTTGATGTCGTTCTGAACACAGCCGACCGTCGCGGCGAAAATCGCCGTGGCCGCGCCTACCAGCGTGACGATCACCAGCGCGGTCGGCGCCCACTCATAAAGGGGCGACATCCGCGCCACCATGAACACGCCGGCGGTCACCATGGTGGCGGCGTGGATCAGGGCCGAGACCGGGGTCGGTCCCTCCATGGCGTCGGGCAGCCAGGTGTGCAGGCCAAGCTGGGCCGACTTGCCCATGGCGCCGATGAACAGCAGCACGCAGATGATGGTCAGCGCGTGCCATTCGATGCCGAACAGGCTGACCGTCGTCTCGGCGTGGGCGGGCGCGGCGGCGAAGATGGCCTCGAGGTTCACCGTGCCGAACAGCAGGAACACCGCGAAGATCCCCAGCAGGAACCCGAAGTCACCCACCCGGTTGACCACGAACGCCTTGATGGCCGCCTCGTTGGCCGACTTTCGCTCGTACCAGAAACCAATCAGCAGATAGGAGGCGAGGCCCACGCCTTCCCAGCCAAAGAAGAGCTGGATGAGGTTGGACGCGGTCACCAACATGTACATGAAGAAGGTGAACAGCGACAGGTAGGCCATGAACCGCGGGATCGACGGATCATGATGCATGTAGCCGACGGAGTAGACATGCACCAGGAACGACACCCAGGAGACCGTGAGCACCATCACCGCCGACAAGGTGTCGAACTTCAGCGCCCACGCCACCGACAGGCTGCCGGACCCGATGAAGGTCAGCAGGTCGACGGTCTGCGCATGGCCCTGAATGGCCACCTCGTAGAAGATGGGCACGGCCAGCAGGGCGCTGAGGCCCATGGCGCCACAGGTGATCCATTGGGAGGCCGTGTCCCCCAGGCGGCGGCCGAAGAAGCCGACAACCAAGGCCCCGAGGAGCGGCAGGAAGATGGTGGCGACATACATGACCCTGATCCCGGTTTCGGTGTCTGTTCAGAAAGCGCTGACCGTTGCGTCTTGGCGTTCTCGCCCGTTCAGCGCGAGCGCACCCTTTGTTTTGCGTCCCAGACCTTCTGAACGGGCTCACCCCTTCAGGCTGTTGATGTCCTCGACCTCGATGGTCCCGCGGTTGCGGAAGAAGACCACTACGATGGCCAAGCCAATACCGGCTTCGGCGGCGGCCACGGTGAGGATGAACATTGTGAACACCTGGCCGACCATGTCCTGAAGATAGGCCGAGAACGCCACCAGGTTGATCGACACCGACAACAGCATCAGTTCGATACACATCATGATGACGACGATGTTCTTTTTGTTGGCGAAGATGCCGAACACACCCAGTGTGAACAGGATGGCCGCCACCGTCAGATAGTGCGCCAGGCCGATCTCCCACATGTCAGATCCCCCCCCGGCTGCGCATGGTCTTGACCTCCAGCACCTGATCGCGCGGGCGGTGCACCTGCTCGGCGATCCTCTGCCGCCGCACGCTGGGCGAGGGCCGGTGCGTCAGCACGATGGCGCCCACCATGCCCACCAGCAGCAGCAGGCCGGCCACCTGGAACAGGTAGACGTACTGGGTGTAGATCAGGTTCCCCAGAGCCTCCGTGTTGCTCACCTCGGCCGCGTCCGGCGCCGGCGCCGCCCGCAAGGTCATGGCCTCGCCGGCCAGGCTCCAGTCCAGGAACAAGACGATCACCTCCACGGCCAGGATCACCGCCAGGGCAGCCCCAAACGGAAGGTACTTCAACAGTCCTTCCCGCAGGCCCAGGAAGTTGATGTCCAGCATCATGACGACGAACAGGAACAACACCGCCACGGCGCCCACGTAGACCACCACCACCAGCATGGCGATGAACTCCGCGCCCATGAGCACGAACAAGCCGGCGGCGTTGAAAAAGGCCAGGATCAACCACAGGACCCCATGAACAGGGTTGCGGTTCACCACCACCTTGACCGCGGACAACACCCCGACCAGGGCGAACAGATAGAACGTCAGGGCATGTATCATCCTTGGGTCCCCTTCCCCCGGCACCGGCCGGCCTGTCTCGCCGGCCCCGGGGCCGACGGTTTCCTCCTCGGCCTGGAGCCGATGGTACGCCTCTCGGCCCTGCGGCCGATGCTGGTTGCTAGGCCGGGAGACATCCGGCTCGCCCCCGCAACAACCAAACCGTGTTTATAAACCCTACACGACCCCAATGCCTAGCGGTATGGCGCGTCCAGTTCAAGCCTGCGGGCCAACTCCGGCTCCCAGCGGTCACCATTGGCCAGCAGTTTTTCCTTGTCGTAAAGTAGTTCCTCGCGGGTCTCGGTGGCGAACTCGAAGTTCGGCCCCTCGACGATCGCATCCACCGGACAGGCTTCCTCGCAGAAACCACAGTAGATGCACTTGGTCATGTCGATGTCGTAGCGCGTGGTGCGCCGGCTTCCGTCCGAGCGTTCCTCGGCCTCGATGGTGATAGCCTGCGCCGGACAGATGGCCTCGCAGAGCTTGCAGGCGATGCAGCGTTCCTCGCCATTGGGATAGCGGCGCAACGCGTGCTCGCCCCTGAACCGTGGGCTCAGGTATCCCTTCTCGTACGGATAGTTCAGCGTGTACTTGGGCTTGAACATGTACTTGAAGGTCAGCGCCAGCCCGGTCACGAGCTCCGACAGCAGGACGCTCCGGGCGGTGCGGTCAATGAACGACATGGACCCGATCTCCCTTCCCTTCCGGTCACCCGGCTTACTGCGGCAGCGCGTCGAAAGCCACCAGCACCCCGGCGGTCAAGACCACCCATGCCAGGGACAGCGGCAGGAACACCTTCCACCCCAGCCGCATGAGCTGGTCGTAGCGGTAGCGTGGGAACGTGGCCCGCGCCCACAGGAACACGAACAGGATGGCGCAGACCTTGAGCGCGAACCAGATGATGCCCGGGATCCAGGTGAACGGCGCCATATCCAGCGGCGGCAGCCAGCCGCCCAGGAACAACACCACCGCGATGGCCGACATGAGGATCATGTTGGCGTATTCACCCAGGAAGAACAGGGCGAAGGTCATCGCCGAGTATTCCACGTTGTAGCCACTGACCAACTCGGCCTCGGCCTCCGGCAGATCGAAGGGGGCGCGGTTGGTTTCCGCCAAGATGGACACCACGAACAGCACGAACATGGGGAAATGCGGCAGGGCATACCAAACCCCATCGGCCTGAGCCTGGACGATCTCCGACAGGTTCAGCGACCCCGCCGTCAGCAACACGGAGATGATGATCAGGCCCATGCTGATCTCGTAGGAGACCATTTGCGCCGCCGAGCGCAGCCCACCCAGGAAGGCGTACTTTGAGTTCGATGCCCAGCCCGCCATGATGATGCCGTAGACGCCCAGGCCGGAGATCGCCAGCAGGTACAGCACACCCACGTTGATGTCCGACAGCACCCATCCCTCGTCGAAGGGAATCACGGCCCAGCCGATCAGTGCCAGGATGAACGTCAGCATCGGCGCCAGGACGAACACCGGGCGATCGGCGCCGGTGGGAATGACGGTCTCTTTCAGGAACAGCTTGGCGCCGTCGGCGATCGGTTGCAGCAGGCCGAACGGCCCCACCACGTTCGGCCCCTTGCGCAACTGCATGGCGCCGATCACTTTGCGTTCCGCGTAGGTCAAGTAGGCCACCGCCAGCAACAGCGGCAACACGATCAGCAGAATCTGGACGATGATGATGATCAGCGGCCAGAGCACATCGGTCCAGAAATCAGCCATCGGTCCCCGTCCGTTTGTCAGCGCTGGCCTTACCGTTGATGTAGACGTCGGTGCAGGCCGCCATCGTCCGCGAGGCGCGGCTGATGGGGTCGGTCTGGTAGTAGTTGGAGACCGGCGAGACGAAAGGCGTGGCGTCCAGGCGGCCGCTGTAGCCGCGATGGGTGCCGCGATACTCGGCCGGCCTCACCTGCCCCTCGTTCCCCGGGGCGAAGGTCGGGGAGACCTCGGCGAGGCGGGCGCGCACGGCGTCCAGGGTCCCCTGAGCCAGCGGTTTCTCCACCGCCGAAGACAGGGCGCGGATGATCTTCCAGTCCTCGCGGGCCTCGCCGGGCGGATGCACGGCCAGCCAGGTGCGCTGCATGCGCCCCTCGGTGTTCACGTAGGTAGCGTTCTTTTCCGTGTAGGCCGCGCCCGGCAGGATCACATCGGCGCGGTTGGCACCGGCGTCACCATGATGACCCTGATAGATCACGAAAGCGTTCCCCAGGGCGCCCATGTCGATCTCGTCGGCCCCCAGCAGATAGAGCACCTCAACGGACCCGTTGGCGGCCCCTTCCAGAATCCGGGTGGTGTCGCGTCCGTTCGGCCCCGGGACAAAGCCGGCCTCCAGGCCGCCCACCCGGGCGGCGGCCGTGTGCAACACGCCGAAGCCGGTCCAGTCCTCGGTGATCGCCCCCGTCGTCTCGGCCAGCCGGCGGGCATAGCCCATCATGGCCGCCCCGTCGTCGCGGGCCAACGCGCCCATGCCCACCAGGATCAATGGCCGCTCGGCGTCGCTGAGCACCCGCCCGAAGGGATGGCCGCCACTGGCCAGGGCCCGCAGGGTGTGCGGATCGTTGCCCAGATCCTCCACCGCATAGGTCAGGTCCTTGGCCGGCCCCAGCACACCGATGGGGAAACCGCCCATGGCGTAGCGCTTGCGGATGCGGGCATTGAGGATGGGCGCTTCCCGGCGCGGATCAGCGCCGATGATCAACAGAGCGTCGGCGTCCTCAATCCCCGCAATGGTGGGGTTGAACAGCCAAGAAGCGCGATCATCGGGATCCAGCGCCGCGCCGTCCTGGCGACAATCCCGGTGCGGGCTGCCCAGGGCGTCCAGCAGGTCCTTCAGCAGCACCATGGCCTCGGCGTCCACAAGATCGCCGGCCAGGGCGGCGACACGATCGGGCTCGGTGCTCAGCAGCTTGCCGGCCACGGTGGCCAAGGCCTCTTCCCAGGACGCCGGCCGCAACGCACCGTTCTCACGCACATAGGGGCGATCCAGGCGCTGAGAGCGCAGACCATCGATGGCGTGGCGGGACTTGTCGGCCAGCCACTCCTCGTTGACGTCCTCATTGAGGCGCGGCAGCACGCGCATCACCGCATTGCCGCGCGCGTCCACGCGGATCGCCGAGCCAACGGCGTCCAACACGTCGATCGACTCCACCTTGTTGAGTTCCCATGGCCGTGCATTGAAGGCATAGGGCGCGCTGGTCAGGGCGCCCACGGGGCACAGATCAACGATGTTGCCCGACAACTCGCTGGTCAGCGCCTCTTCCACGTAGGAGGTGATCTCGGCATGCTCGCCACGCCCAATCATCCCCATTTCCGGTACACCGGCCACCTCACGGATGAAGCGCACGCAGCGGGTGCAGTGAATGCAGCGGGTCATGGCGGTCTTGACCAGTGGACCGAGATGCTTCTCCGTCACCGACCGCTTGATCTCACGGTAGCGAGTGCGGTCGGACCCGAACGCCATGGCCTGGTCCTGCAAATCACACTCGCCGCCCTGGTCACA